>Ga0172380_10001683_pt1 | contig 37694 bp, 38 predicted proteins | sample Leawe162metaG_FD_119747 | JGI IMG/M metagenome (GOLD analysis project Ga0172380, IMG submission 119747) | Leachate microbial communities from a municipal landfill in Southern Ontario, Canada - Leachate well 162 metaG | ecosystem: Engineered > Solid waste > Landfill > Unclassified | place...
CCGGTCGACGTGTCGTGGGCGCCGTTCCTCCTCGACCCGACCGTGCCGCCGGAGGGGCGCACGCAGCCCCCGCGGCAGGCCGAGGGCGACTCGCTCTCGCCCGTAGAGGAGCGCGCTGAGGCTGCAGGCCTGCACTTCAAGCGCGGGCGCACGTTCCGCCCGAACTCGCACCTGGCGCTGGAGGCCGCGACCTTCGCCCACGACGCAGACGCATCGCGCGAGGTGAACGAGGCGCTGCACCGCGCCCTCTACCGCGCGCACTTCGAGACGCTGGACGACATCGGTGACATCGAGACGCTCGTGCGGCTTGGCACCGAGGCCGGCCTCGATGGCGCCGCCCTGCGGGAGGCGCTGGAGACGCGGCGCTACCGCGACCAGGTCGACGAGGAGATCGCGATGGTGCAGGAGATCGGCGTAAGCGCCGTCCCCACCTTCATCTTCAACAACGAGTACGCGATCGTCGGCGCAGAAACCTATCCGGCCTTCCAGCGGATGATGGAGCACCTGGGCTACCCACCTCCGGAGGGCTCCGAGGCGCCGCCCGAGACCTACCGCCTCAGCTTCGACGCCCCCACCCGCGAGTAGCCCAACAACTGCAGAGCGATGAGGGCGGCGCATATACGCCGCCCTCATCGCTTGAGGCCTTACGCCCGGGCGTGCGACCTCGGGCGTTTGCTACTTCTTGAAGAAGCAGTGAATCGTCACGTTTCCACCGTCGCTGCCATCCGCAGCGTTGTTGGCCGCCGCAGTCACCTGCACACGGCCACCGGTGTAGAGGGTACCGTCCTCCATGACGAGCGAGCAGACATCGCTACCATGGCCGACCTCAGCGTTCGTCTCGTAGATGCCAGAGACATCCGTGAACTGGCATCGGGCTACGACGTTGTTCTTGTTCTCCGTCACCTGTACCGAGCCGCTACCGCTGGAGATGAAGCTGTTCCCGGCGACCACCTCTGCGTACATGGTGTAGCACTGGTTCGTCTGCGCATCGATCGACGCTGCCGTCATCTCGTAGCGCCCCGGCCGGCCGTCCACTTCCGCTGCGTGCACCGTCCCAAGCACGCTGAGGGCAAGGAACGCCGCCGCGATGAGTGCGCCAGATCGACTGACGATGAACGTCATGAGGGAGCCTCCAATGAAGGTCGAGTGTGCGGAGGAGCAATGACCGCCGGCTCGACGCCGCTGCACCTTCGTCTGTTCGTAGGACGTCCCTCGGGCACATTAAACGACAGGCGGCGTCGCCGGTGGCGCGATATCCGTCCGAAACCTGATCATTCGGCGCTGCAGTACCGCTTGCGCCGGGCACGCACGCGTACGCGGCGCATCACACAGAGACGCGGCGTCCGATCCGCCGCGCCTCCAACGTCACTCGCTACCGTGACTCAGCCGCGCGTCGGCAGCTCCACGATCGCGGTGCCCTGCACCGGGCGCTCGCCACGCTCGTTCTCGAGGTAAACGTCGAGCTTCACGATCGGGCGCCCGCCGTCCTCGAGCGTGTCGGTGACCAGCGCGAGGATGTTGAGCGCGTCGTCGTGCAGCACCGGCCGCCGAAAGTCGACGTCGATGCTGTGCAGGCGGCCGGTCGGCCCCATCCAGTCGGTCACGACGCGCGTCGCCATGCAGAGCGAGAAGGCGCCGGGCACGATCGCGCGCTGCATGCCGATCTTCTGAGCCTCTTCGTCGCTGGTGAAGCGGCTGGCGGTGTTGCCCGCCTCCGCGTTGCCGACGGTGAGGTAGCCCACGACGGTCTCGCGCGTTGGGATCCAGCGCTCGCTGAACTCGTCGCCGGGCTCCACGTCCTCGAAGTAGCGCGTGTCGGACATCAGCCGCCCCCCGCCTGCCGGTGCACCATGGACATCTCGGAGATCGCGACGACCTCGCCGTGCTGGTTGCGAAAGGTGTTGCGGCGCACCTCGAAGACCATCGTGCCGCTGCGGCCGGTCTTCGGGTAGACCTCCTTCACGTCGGCGGCGACGGAGATGACATCGCCGACGCGGATCGGGGCGACCACCTCCATGCGCTGGCCACTGTGCATCGCGAAGTTGCCGAACTTCACCTTCGCGTTGGGCGCGCCCGCCATGCTGATCGTCTGCAGGATGCCGGGCGGCACGACGAGGCCGCCGTGTGGCCCTGCCTGCGCCGCCGCCTCGTCGGTGTAGAGCGGGTTCGTCTCACCGGTCGCGCGCAGGTAGCCCGCGACGCGCTCCGGCGTGATCTCGAAGGTGCCGAGGTGCACCTCGACGCCGATCACGCTCGCGTCGTGCTCGAACACGGCCTCTGTCGTCATCGTGCGCCTCCGCCCGCGGCGTCGAGCGTCTGCTCGACGGTGACGGGATGGTACTCCCCGTTCGCCAGCTCGAGGACGAGGTCCTCGACGGTGTGGATCGGTCGGCGGAACGCGGTCAGGCAGCGCCCGATCGCGCTCACGAAGTGCGCGTCGGAGCCGCCGACGCGCTTCAGGCCGAACTGCTCCGCCAGGTGCAGCGCGCGACCGTTCTCCTCGTCGTTGGAGCCGCCGTTGAGCTGCTCGATCGCCTCGATGCCCTCGGTCGTCACGCCGCGCTCATGGACGTGCTCGGCGAGGCCGATGCGAGGCCGCCCCGCGTGGGCGGCAACGGCGAAGCCGCCGGTCTCGCGAGCGGCGCGGAAGACCTCCTTGTGCGGCAGCGCGACGGACTTCAGGTCGAAGCCGCGCACGAACTCCGGCTGGAGGTTGTAGACCAGCACGTGGCCGATGTCGGTCTCCAGCTCCGCGCCGCGCAGGATTGTCACCCCGTACTGCTCCGCAAGCGCGAAGTACTCGGCGTCCGGGTCGTACTGGCGGTGCTCCGTGAGCACGAAGCCATCGATGCGGTAGCCGCGCTTGCGGCGCGCGACGATCCACTTCGCGTAACCCTCGACCGTGCCGCCCGCGTCGTCGGAGGCGTCGGTGGAGTGTGAGTGGAGATCCATGTACCAGTACGCGCTCGGATCGGTCGGCTGGTCTGCCGGATGGTCAGTCGTCACGGAACCCCCTGCCCGCGTGCGTCGTCGGGTGGCGTGCCTCGAACCGACCGAGGCGCGGTCGGCGCCATTCTAGTGGTGCGGCTCGTCCTCGTGGTGCTCGTCGCCACCATGGTCGTCGTCGTGGCCGTGCACCTCCGGGAGGCGCACCACCCACAGCCCGGTCGCGACGGCATCCAGCGCCGCCTCGTCCACCTCGATGCCCAGGCCGGGCGCGGCGGGCACCGCGAGGCGCCCGGCGGCCGGGATGAGGGGCTGCGCGACCACGTCGCCCGCGAGGTGCTCGACGGTGCTCAGGCCGTGCGCGACCGGCGCGAGCGGCAGCGCCGTCGCGAGGTGCAGCGCGAGCGCCGTCCCCACGCTGGAGTCGAAGGTCGTGGTCGCGAAGCAGCCGACGCCCGCCTCGGCCGCCCGCCGGGCGATCGCGAGGCTCGCACGCGCGCCGCCCAGGCGCATCGGCTTCAGCACCAGCAACTGCGCCGCGCCTCTCTCGATCACGCGCACCGCGTCGTCGAGGCCGTTCAGCAGCTCATCGGCGGCGACGCGGATCGTGGCGTCGCGCCGCACGCGCGCAAGCCCTTCGAGGTCGTCCACGCGCACCGGCTGCTCGACCAGCTCCACCTCGCACGCGGCGAGCGCGGTCAACGCCTCGCGTGCCTGCGCCTCGTCCCACGCGCCGTTGGCGTCGATGCGGATCGCGGCATCCGGGCAGGCGGCGCGCACTGCGCGCAGTCGCGCGAGATCGTCCGTCACGCTGCCGACGCCGACCTTGAGCTTCAGGACGCGGTAGCCTGTGGCGACCGCCTCGCGCGCGTACGCAGCGACCTCGTCCGGCGCGCCGCCACCGATGACCGCGTTCACCTTGACGGCGGGCGCGGGCGCGTCCGCGAGCAGCGCGGCGACCGGGACGCCTCGGCGCTTGCCGTCGAGGTCGAGCAGCGCGGTATCGAGCGCGCAGCGCAGCGCCATGACGCCGGGCCCGCTGGCAGGCAGCGCGGCGAGCGCCGCCTCGGGGTCGGCGAGGATCGCTGCGGCGTGCGCCTCGAGCAGCGCGAGCGTATCCGCGAGCGTGCCATCACCGAGCGCCGGGAACGGCGACGCCTCGCCGATACCGCTGTCGCCGTCGTCGCCGAGCAGTTCGAGGATCAGCCCGTCGCGGTGACTGAGGGTCGAGTGGGACGCCTCGAAGCGGTGGCGCATCGGCAGCCGGAACGGCCGCCAGCGCACTGCGGCGATGCGCCGGGACGCCTCGGTGGTCATCCGAGCGCGGTCGAGACGAAGATGCCCGCCGACAGCAGCAGCGCGAAGACGAGGTGCAGCCGCGCGGTCGCGCGCAGCGCGCGGTTGAGCGTGGGCCCATCGACGTGGTTCAGCACGGCCTCGGCGGGCCGGAACGCGAGCGGCGCGGAGAGCCACGGCAGCAGCGTCCACACCGGGAAGTTGCCGAGCAGCCACAGGCCGGCGGACGCGAGGTACGCGCCCAGCACGATCCCGACGTAGAAGACGCGCGTCCAGCGTCGGCCGATGACCACCGCGAGCGTGCGCTTGCCCGCCACACGGTCGGTCTCGATGTCGCGCACGTTGTTCACGACCAGGATCGCGCACACCGTGAGCCCGACGGGGATCGAGGCGGCGAACGCAGCCCTCGATACCGTCAGCGCCTGCACGTAGTAGGTGCCGACAACGGCGACGACGCCGAAGAAGAGGAAGACGAACAGCTCGCCCAGCGCGCGGTAGCCGAAGGGCCACGGGCCACCGGTGTACGCGAGTGCCGCGAGCATCGAGGCGACGCCGATCGCGATCACCGGCCACCCGGCGACCCACGTGAGATACAGCCCGAGCAGCGTGGCGAACCCGAACATCACGAGGATGCCCGCCGTCACCTGCGCCTCGGTCAGCAGGCCCATCTGGGTGACGCGAGGCGGCCCGACGCGGTGCTCGGTGTCCGCGCCCTTGCGGAAATCGGAGAGGTCGTTCGCGAGGTTCGCACCGGCCTGGATCGCGAGCGCGCCGACCAGCGAGGCGGCAGCCGCCCCCGCCGAGAACAGCCCGTCGCGGTACGCGAGCGCGGTGCCGACGGCCACCGGCGCGACGGCGGCGGTGAGTGTGGGGACGCGGATCGCCATGACCCACGTGCGCACCAGCCCCGGCCGTCCTCGCGTCGCTGCCATGTGGCCTCGTGTTCTGCTAGGCGGCGTGGATGCGCCGCAGGAAGTCGAGCACGGTCGCCGCGAAGCGATCGGGCTGTTCGAGGTGGGCGGCGTGCCCCCCACCCTCGATGACCTCCATCGTAGCGTCCGGAATCGCCTGCGCCATCTCACGTGCAGTGGCGGTGTAGCGAGTGTCCAGCTCGCCCGCGGTGGCGAGCACCGGCATCCGCAGCTCACCGAGGCGGTCGTACAGCGCCTCCTGCGAGCCGGTGCCCATGCCGCGCAGCGAGTTCGCGAGGCCACGCGTGGAGTTGCGCAGCCGCCCCTCGCGCTGGCGGTCCCACACGTCCTTCGGCAAGTCGGCCTGCGAGGCGAAGAGCGGGACCGCCTGCCAGTAGTCGACAAACGGCTCGATGCCCTCCGTCTCCAGCATCACGGCGAGGCGCTCGTCGGCGACGATGCGCGCCTCGCGCTCCTCGGCGGTGCGCAGGCCGAGGCTCGCGCCCTCCAGGATCAGCGCGGAGACGACGTCCGGGCGGTGCACCGCGACCTGCAGCGCCGTCCGCCCACCCATCGAGTAGCCGAGCCACGTCGCGCGCTCGTACCCGCCGCGCTGCAGCAGCGTCGCGAGGTCGTCCACAACGCGACGCATGCGGTAGTGGTCGATCGCCTCGGGCGAGTCGGACTGGCCGTGGCCGACGATGTCCATCGCGAGCGTTGTGAACTCCGGCGACAGGCGCTCCGCGATCGGGGCCCAGCCGCGCGCGGAGCCGGTGAAGCCATGCAGCAGCACGACCGGCGGGCCGGAGCCCGCGACCTCGACGTTCAGCATCACGCCGCCGACATCGACTCGCGTCATCGTCCGTTCACCCCCGCGCGCGCATCGAGCACACCCTCGACCGCCGAGGTCACGCGCGCCCACACCTCGCGGTGCAACACGACGTTGCGCGCGCGGTCGGTGCGCAGCTCCAGCACGGTCAGCCCCGGCTCGCGCGTGGCGGCGGCGATGCGCTCCGCCCAACCGCCCGCGCCGGTCAGCAGCTCGTAGCGCCCACCGTGCAGCTCGACGGCGTGCCGGAAGTCGAGGCCGTGCGGCGTGCCGAACCACGTCTCAAACTCCTCGGGGGCGGACTCCGCCTGCGGCAGGAACGAGAAGATGCCGCCACCGTCGTTGTTCACCAGCACCACGGTGAGCGAGAGGCCGTGGCGGCGCACCGCCCACAGCCCGTTGAGGTCGTGGAAGAACGAGAGGTCGCCGATGAGCAGCACCGAGGCGCCCTCGCGCGCGCCGACCGTGCGGGCCGCTGCCGCGCCGACGGCGGTCGAGACGACGCCGTCGATGCCGGACGCGCCGCGCGTGCCGACCAGCGAGACCTCGCGGGCGAGTGCCGGGAAGAACGCCTCGGCGTCGCGCGTCGGCATGGAGTTGCCGAGGACGAGCGTGGAGCCTGCCGGGAGCGCCTCGGCGATCTCGGACTGCACACGGCCCTCGAAGGGCTCCTCCATTGCGTCCATCGCCTCGGTGATCGCGGCAGCGGCGGCGGCGTTCGCATCGAGCCACAGCGCGAGCCACGCGGGGTCGGCCTGCACCGCCTCGCGCGTCGCGAGGTCGGCCTCCAGCAGCTCGCAGAACACGGCGGGATCGGCGTGCACCATCAGCCCCGCGCTCCCCTCCGGGTCGCGCCAGCCGTTCGGCACATCGACGACGATCTCGCGCAGCCCCGGCCGCGCGGCGAGGTAGCCCCACGCGGGCCGCGAGGTCGAGGCGGCGCCGAAGCGGATCACGACCTCGGCAGCGGCCTCGCGCGCAAAGCGCGGCACGCGGAACAGCGCGTCGTAGCGCTCGATGACGTGGTCGAGCGCGTGCGTGCCGGCGCGCACGCCGGACAGCGGCTCCGCGACCACCGGCCAGCCGAGGGCCGCCCCCAGCGAAACGATCGCGGCGGCGGGCAGCGCATACGGCTCCGGGCCGCAGTAGATGACGCCGCGCTTCCCCGCGCACGCCTCAGCGACACGCGCGACGGTCTCGGCGGACGGTGCAGCGGGCTCCGGGGCGGGCACGTCGACGGCGGTCTCGGCGGACAGCACCGGCAGCGAGGTCGTCGCGTCGAGCAGCGGCTCGCGGAGCGGCACGTTCACGTGCACCGGGCCGTACGGCTGCTCCATCGCGTGGGCGACGACGCGTGCGGCGGTGGAGCGTGCCATGCGCAGCACCGCCTCGGAGCCGTCGGCGATCGGGAGCTCGAACGTGCGCTTCACGTGCGTGCCGAAGACGCGGGACTGGTCAATCGTCTGGTTCGCGCCGGTGTCGCGCAGCTCCGGGGGGCGGTCGGCGGTGAGCACGATCAGCGGGACGCGCGACAGCCACGCCTCGAAGACCGCGGGCGCGAAGTTCGCCGCCGCCGTGCCGGAGGTGCAGACGAGCGCCACCGGCGCCTCGATCTCCCGCGCGAGGCCAAGCGCGAAGTACGCCGCCGAGCGCTCGTCCAGGTGCAGCCACGGCGTGAAGCCGCCGTCGCGCGCGAACGCGACGGTGAGCGGCGTCGAGCGCGATCCGGGGCAGATGACGACGTGCTGCAGCCCGCTGTGGCGCAGCTGCGCGAGGAACGTGCGCACCTGCTGATCCGAGTACGCGGTGAGCGATGGCGTCATGCGATCCCCTGCTCGATGCGGGTCGAACGTTGGCGGCTGGTCAGGAGGCGCGACCGCCCGAGAGCGCGTTGGTGAGCGGCTGGAACTTCATCTCGATCTCCGCGAGCTCCGAGGCCGGCACCGAGTCGCCCATGATGCCCGCGCCTGCGAACAGCCACGCGCGTTGCCCGCGCACGAGCGCCGACCGCAGCCCCACCGCGAACTCGCCGTCGCCGCGCGCGTCCATCCAGCCCACCGGGCCGGCGTACCAGCCGCGGTCGAACGTCTCGTGCGACTCGATCACCGCGCGCGCGGCGGCCGAGGGGTAGCCGCACACGGCGGGCGTGGGGTGTAGCCCCGCGACGAGCGCGAGCACGTCGACGCCGTCGGCGGCCTCGGCGGTCACGTCGGTGGCGAGGTGCTGGATGTTGCGCAGCTTCAGCAGCGCGGGCTGGTTGGGGGCGCGCAGGTGCTGCGTCAGCGGCGCCAGCCCTTCGCGGAGCGCGCGCACGACGGTCTCGTGCTCGATGCGGTCCTTCGCACTGCCGAGCAGCGCCTGGCCCATCGCCTCGTCCTCGGTGTCGTCCGCGCCGCGGCGCGCCGAACCGGCGAGGCCGAGCGAGCGCACGACGCCGTCGCGCAGGCTCACGAGCAGCTCCGGGCTCGCACCGAGGAAGGTCGCGTCGCCAGCGGTCACCGTGAACAGGTGGCAGTGCGGGTAGTCCTGACGTAGCCGCGCGAGCGCCGCGCCGACCGCGATCACGCCGTCTGCCTCGAGCTCCCGCGAGGCGGCAAGCACCGCCTTCTCGTACGCGCCATCGCGCACCTCGCCCGCGACCGCGGCGACGCTGGTGAGCCAGTGCGTGCGGTCGACGTCCTGCGCGATGTGCATCGCGCGCTCACCGACCGCCTCGGTGGCGTGCGGCGCGAGCGCAGATGCCACCTCGTCAGGGTCGACGCCGGGCGCGATCACGACACCGGTCACGCCGCCCTCACGGACGAACAGCAGACGAGGCAGCACGAGCGCGCCGGGCGCGAAGCCCTGCCAGGGCGCGCGTGGCGGCGTGCGCCCGTCAAAGGCGAACCCGCCGAGCAGCCGGGGCCGCAGCTCCGGCGTCTCCGAGTCACAGTCACCGGCCAGCAGCGCACGCGCGGCGTCCCGCAGCCCCTCGGGTCCCTGACCCGGTGCGCACTCGGCGCGCCCGGCCTCACCGACGCCGACAAGGAGCAGCCCCTGCGCGGGGCGCTCGTACGAGGCAGTTACGTTGTTGGCGAGTGGGTCATCGAGCAGTGTCGCGGGGTCGAAGTCCGGCAGGCGGAGGCCCAGGAAGCGCCGTTCGCCCGCCTGGCGGCGGCATGCGGCGACGCGCGCGGCGATCTCGCCCGGCGCTACCACGCCGCACACCTCGGAAGGGTGCTCTCGGACGGTCGAGTCTGCCTCGTCATCCAGCCTGCCGCTGCTCGTCCTGCATCGCGTCCTGCATTACGTCATACGAGTATAGGGACGCCCCGGGCTACGCGCCGGGCAAGCAGGGTGCGCGCCACCGAGGCCGCCCGTACCATTCCCGGCCATGAAGCCGATGACCGGGCGCCAGATCCTCGTGCTGACCGTGTTCATCACGGCCACCACCGCGCTGATGGTGAACATCACCACCAACGGTGACCTCTGGACGACCTTGCTGACCATCCCCCTGGTCGCGTCGACGGCATTCTGGTCGATGCGGCTCTCGCAGCGGCTGGCGATGCGGTTCGGGCCTCGCTACGCGGCCCGCGAGGCGCAGTTGCAGCCCCAAACCTCGACTGAGGCGACGAGCGAGCGGCCCGACCACGCCCGACGCCGCCGGGAGCAGCGCCGGCCGCGCGGCCGCCGTCGGCCGGAGTAGCGTCGGGCGCCTCGCCTAGCCCTCGCAGGCCGCGATCACGGCGGCGCCGATCTCGGCGTTGCGCAGCGCGACGACCGCCGGATCGTGCAGGCCGTTCGTGACGTAGGCCGCGGCGATGCCCCGCCCGGGGTCCGCCCAGCCCACCACTGACTGCTGGCCGAAGTGCCCGAAGCCCCCCGGCTGGTCGAGCGGCGGATACCCGCCCACGAGGAAGCCGAGGCCATACACCGCCGGGAAGCCGGAGATCGCATCCGCTTCGGTGGCGGCCTGCACGGTGGTCGCTGCGTGCACCGTGTCCGGACGGAGCAGGCGCACGCCGTCCAGCTCGCCGCCCCCGAGGAGCAGCGCGTAGCTGCGCGCCAGCGCCTCGGCGGTGCCCACGGCGTTCGCGGCGGGCAGCTGTCCGCGCAGGGTGGGGGCGGCGTTGAAGCGCTCCACCATCCACGAGGTGCGCCGCTCGGTGCCCTCCGGGTCGTCCCACGTCGCCTCGGACACCGCGATCACCGGGACCACCATCGAGGTATCGCCGTCCACGCCGACGCCGAGCGAGGCGTCCATGCCGAGCGGCGCGAAGAGCTCCTCGCGCATGAAGTCGCGCGGCATCCGACCATCGACGCGCCGCATGACCTCGCCGAGCGCGAAGCCGTAGGTGACGGGGTGGTAGCCGATCGCGGCGCCGGGCTCCCATGCCGCCTCGATCGCGGCGGTGGCCGACGTGACCGCATCCCAGTCGTCGATGCGCGACCAGTCGAAGTCGGCGGGGAACACAGGGAAGCCGCCCTGGTGCGTCAGCACATGCCGCACCGTGCACGCGCTCTTCCCGCCCTGCGCGAACGCGGGCCAGACCTCGGCGATGCGCGTGTCGAGGCTGATCGTGCCGCGCTCGACGAGCATCAGCACGCAGAGTGCGGTGAGCGGCTTGGTGGCGGAGAACCAGAGCATCCGCGCGTCGCGTCGCATCGGCTCGATGCCGCCACGACCGTCTGCCTGCAGCCGCACGTCGAGGCACAGCGTGCCGTCGCGGTACACCGCGACCTGCGCCGCCGTCTGGAAGCCCTGCGCGAGGTGGGACCGCACCACAGCCTCAATGCCGCGCATCCCCTCGGCCGAGAGCGCGCGCGGCATCGGCGCTAGCCCTGCAGCATCACGACCGGGCTCGAGTGGTGATGCGCGATGCGCCACTCGCCGCCCTCGCGCACGTACAGGTTCGTCGAGACCATCGCGCCGCCGCCCGCGAACTCGCGGCAGGTGACGTAGGCGGCGTCGGCGCTCAGCAGCGCGGGCAGCGCATCCCCCATCACCACGCGAGGCTGGTTGGGGTCCTGGAAGATCAGCTGCCACGTCTCCATCACCCACTCGCGGCCGAGCACGAGCTCGCCGAGGGGGTGAACGGTCGCGACCGGCGTCGAGCGCGCCCACAGCGCGTCCATCGCGGCGAGGTCGCGCGCGGCGAAGGCGCGGTAGAACGCTTCGTTCGCGGCGACGACCGCCGCCTCGTCCGCCTCGCGCGCGGCGTTCGAGGTCATGCCTACCGCCACGTCGCGAGGATCGCGCCCATGACGACGCCCGCGAGCACGGTGTAGCCGTTGTTGATCGCGAACAGCGCCGGAGACCGACGCTCGAACACCATCAGCTTCGCGTGGTCGAGGGTGATGAGGCCGCCGGTGAGCAGCAGGCCGACGCCCGCGCCCTCCAGCGGGTTATCCGCACCCGACCAGCGCACCACCAGCGCGATCACCGCCGAGGTGACGACGGTGATCACCGCCTGCAGCACCATCGCGAGCGCCGGGCCGGCGCCGCGCTGGTCGTCCTCGGTCATCCCCACCAGCGCCGACCACTGGCGCGCGAACAGCATGGGCGAGTACCAGATCGCGCCGCCGACGAACGCGACGAATGCCGCCACCATCACCGCGACCCAGTTCAGCTGCACGTCCGGCATGCGTCGCTCCTCGCCCCGCCGCGCCTCGCATCCGAGGTGCTAGCGAACCTCGTGCTCCAGCACGATCTTGCCGAAGTTCGCGTTCGTCTCCATGTACGTGTGCGCCTCGCCGACCTGCGCGATCGGGTAGACGCGGTCGACCACCGGGACGAGCCGCTCCGAGGCGAAGAGCGGCAGGCAGCGCTTCGCGAAGGTCTGCGTGAGCGTCGCCTTCTCCTCCAGCGCCCGCGCGCGGAGCAGCGTGCCCTGCACGCTCGCGCGCTTCGCCATGAGCGCTCCCAGGTCGACCTCGATCTTCGCGCCGCCCATGGTGCCGACGATGATCATGCGGGCGCGCGGAGCCATCGCGCTCACGTTCAGGTGCCAGTAGGCCGCGCCGACGACATCGAGGATGACGTCCACGCCTCGACCGTCCGTGCGCTCCTTCACCACCTGCGCGAAGTCGCCGTCGTGGTAGTTCACACCGACGTTCAGGCCGAGCTCGGCTGCGCGCTGCAGCTTGTCCTCGGAGCCCGCCGTCCCAAACACGCGACACCCCGCCGCCGAGGCGAGCTGCACCGCAGCCGATCCGACGCCCGAGCCGACCGCGTGCACCAGCACGCTCTCGCCCGGCTGCAGCCCGCACTGCATGAACAGCGCGTCGAAGGCGGTGAGGAACACCTCGGGAATACTCGCTGCCTGCGTGAAGGTGAGGTTGGCGGGGATCGCCATCAGCATCCGCTCGTGCACGGCGATGCGGTCGGCGTACCCACCGCCGCCGAGGAGCGCCATCACGCGGTCGCCCGGCTTCCACTGCCGCACGTTCGCGCCGACCTCGATCACCTCGCCGGCCATCTCCAGGCCGGGGATGTCGTCGCGCGTGCCAGCGGGGCCGGGGTAGCGGCCGCGGCGCTGCAGCAGGTCGGCACGGTTGAGGGCGGTCGCGCGCACCGCGACCAGCACCTCCTCCGGCCCGACTGAGGGGTCTTCGACGTCCTGGATGGCAAACACCTCGGGCCCGCCGGGTGCGGTGATGACTGCGGCTCGCATCGATCCTCCTGCAACGCTTCGCAAACGCTGGCGATGCTACCACGCGCCTCGTGGGCGCTCAGGGCGGCACGTGGGCCTCAGGTGGCCCGGTGCTACCATCGGCGGGAACGCGATCGTCACCAACCGCTGGAATGGAACGTCCGATGCCAGACCTTCGCAGCGAGCGCCTTGTCCCCGTGGAGCACCTCACCGCCCGCTGCGATCCCGGCTCGCTCCCCTTCCAGTCCACGAACGATCTTCATCCATTGCAGGCGATCTTCGGGCAGGAGCGCGCCGTCCGCGCGATCGAGTTCGCGCTGGGCATGACCGGCGAGGGCTACCACCTCTACGCCGCCGGGCCAGACGGGCTGGGCAAGACGACGATCGTGGAGGGATTCCTCCGCCGTCGGGCGGCGCAGATGCAGCCGCCCACCGACTGGGTGTACGTCCACAACTTCACCGCGCCCGACCGCCCCATCGCCATCTCGTTCCCGGCGGGCGAGGCGAAGCAGTTCGCCGACACTGTCGCGCACGCGGCGCGCCAGGCCGCGAACGAGCTGCGCCAGACCTTCGACTCCGATTCCTACGTCCGCCAGCGGCAGGAGCTGGGGCGCATGCTGGAGGCGCAGCGCGCCACCCTCCTCAACGCCCTGCAGCAGCAGGCCCGCGAGTTCGGCTTCGCGATCCAGATCAGCGCACAAGGCATTATGTCAGCACCGCTGAACGCCGAGGGGCAGCCGCTCGACCCGGAAGGCCTCGCCGCGCTGACTGACCAGCAGCGCGAGGAGATCGCGCAGCACGGCTCGCAGCTGGAGCAGGTGGTGCAGGAGGCGCTGCTGGAGATGCGCTCGCTGGAGCGCGACGCACAGGAGCAGGTCGAGCGCCTCGACCACCAGGTCGCGGCCTTCGCCGTCGACCACCACTTCACGCGCATCACCGATCGCTGGGGCACCGACCAGGAGGTCGCGCAGTTCATCGAGGCCGTGCGCACCGACCTCGCCGAGCAGTCCGATCACTTCCGCGACGGCGGCGCACCGATGATCCCCGGCCAGCCCTCGCCGTCGCAGCTGCAGGCCGCGCTGCTGCACCGCTACGAGGTGAACGTGCTGGTCACGCACGGCAGCAGCGAGGGCTCGCCCGTCGTCGTGGAGCGCCACCCGAGCTACTACAACCTCATCGGCCGCATCGACTACGTGAGCCAGATGGGGACGATGGTCACCGACCACACGATGATCAAGCCCGGATCGCTGCTGCAGGCGAACGGCGGCTTCATCGTCATCCGCATGCGCGACCTGCTCACGCAGCCGCAGGCGTACGAGGGCCTGAAGCGCGCGCTCGATCAGCAGGCCGTCGCGATCGAGAACCTGAACGAGGCGCTGGGCATCATCCCGACCTCGGGCCTGCGCCCGGAGCCGATCCCGCTGGACGTGAAGATCGCGATCGTCGGCGACGCCGGCCTACACGCGGCGCTCTATCGCTACGACCCGGACTTCCGCGAGCACTTCCGGGTGAAGGCGGACTTCGACACGGAGTTCGAGCGCACGCCGGACAACGTGCTGGGCCTCGCGTCCGTCGTCCGCGCACAGTGCGATGCGGGCGGCTTCCGCTGCTTCAGCGCCGCGGCCGTCGGGCGCCTGGTCGAGCACGCGTCGCGGCTGGTCGAGGATCAGCGCCGCCTCTCCGCCAACATGGGTCAGTTCGTCGACACGATCCGCCAGGCCGAGTACTGGGCCGCGCAGGACAGCGCGCAGATGGTGGAGGCGAAGCACGTCGACCGCGCCCTTGATGAGCACGAGTACCGCTCCGCGCTGGTGCGCGACCGGATGCAGCAGATGATCGACGACGGATCGATGCTCATCGCAACCTCGGGCGCGGTCGTCGGGCAGGTGAACGCGCTCTCCGTGTTCGACCTCGGCGACATGCAGTTCGGCCGCCCGTCGCGTATCACCTGCGTCGTCTCCGCCGGCAGCGGCACGATCGTGAACGTGGAGCGCGAGACGGAGATGGCCGGCCCGATCCACAACAAGGGCTTCATGATCCTGCGCGGCTTCCTCGCCTCGCGCTTCGGGCAGACGCGCGCCATGACGCTGCACGCCTCGCTCACCTTCGAGCAGCTGTACGGCGAAATCGACGGTGACTCCGCCTCCTCCACCGAGATCTACTCGGTGCTCTCCGCGCTCGCCGACGTGCCGATCGCGCAGCACATCGCCGTCACCGGCTCCGTGAACCAGCACGGCGAGGTGCAGCCGATCGGCGGCGGCCAGTCGAAGATCGAAGGCTTCTACGAGGTGTGCCACGCACGCGGTCTGGACGGCACGCAGGGTGTGATGATCCCCGCCTCGAACGTCCCGAACATCGTGCTGAAGCCGGAGGTCGCGCAGGCGATCGCCGACGGGCGCTTCCACGTGTGGTCCGTCGAGAGCATCGACCAGGGCATCGAGCTGCTGACCGGCGTGCCTGCGGGCGTGCGCGGGGACGATGGGAAGTACCCCGAGGGCACGATCTACCGCAAGGTCGAGGATCGCCTCGACGGCTTCGCCGCGGCGCTGCAGCAGCGCGCGGGCGGCACGACCGAGATCGCGCGCACGAGCAACCAGCCCGCGACCACGCTGCCGACGCCCCCCGGCGTCCCGCCCCCGCCGCCGCCCGAGCCCCCGATCAAGCTCGCGTGACGATCGAGGAGACCAGCGTCGGCGCGAAGCCGCGCATCACGCTCGACTTCGACGGGGTGATCTGCGCGCCAATCCTGGGGCTGAACCTGGGGATCAGCGCGGAGTTCCTCGACCCGCTGGCCGAGCCGCGTCCGGCGAGCGTGCCGCCTCGATGGTTCTCGGCTCCGGCGGACTACCTGCGCTTCAACTTCCGCCGCCCGCTCCCCGGCGTCGCCGAGGCGCTGCGCGACCTTCGCGCCGTGCGCGAGGTGATCGTGCTCACCGGCCGTCGATCCTCACCGCTGCCGTGGATGCGTCGCTACGGCCTCGATGCGCTGGTGGACGACATCGTCATCAACGACACGCCACTGCGCAGCCCGCACTTCAAGCTGCGCACCATCGAGGCGCTCCGCCCCGCCGAGCATGTGGACGACGACGGCCGCACCGCGCAGCTCATCGCGCAGTGCACCTCGACGCGCGCCTATCTCTGCGACTGGCCCCGCAACCGCCGCGACGGGTACGCCTCGGGTGTCACGCGCGTGCGCGGGCTGGGTGAGGTGGCCCAGCGGCTCAGTACCAGCCTTGACTAACTCGTCCTCGCAGCAGGGCCATGATGCGGGTGGACGCGGCAGGCATCAGTCGGGCACACTACCGCTTCCACGGGTTCTCAAAGATCAAGAGGCAGATGACCATGCGGAAGCGATTGACGGTGGCAGGGATTGCCGGCGCACTCTCAGCGTTCCTCATCATCGGCGTTGCATTCGCAGCGACGACGGTGACCAACGGCAGTTTCGAGTCCGGCCTGACGGGCTGGAACAACCCGTCGAGCGTCGACGTCGTGTGTGGCGGCTGGCAGGCCGCTGACGGCAGCTGCAGCGTGGACATGGGCGGGTCGCCGTCGCAGGGCCAGGTGACGCAGGATCTCGCGACGGTCGCGGGCACGACGTACACGGTCTCGTTCGCCCTCGCCGGGAACCCGAGCTGCACGCCCGGCAACCTGAACTGGGTCGGCTGGGTGAGCGAGTCCGGCGCGAAGACGCTGGTCGTCAGCGCCACCGGCGCGGCCTCGTCGACCTACTCGTTCGACGTGACCGGCAAGGACTACTCCAACATGGGGTGGACGCCGCAGAGCTACACCTTCACCGCGACCGGCGCGGTCACCACGCTCTCCTTCCAGAACGGCGTGAGCCAGTGGTGTGGCACCGCCATCGACGCGGTGAGCGTCAGCGGCGGCCCGACCGCGGTCGTCCCGACCTCGGCCGACCAGTGCAAGAAGGGTGGCTGGCAGACGCTGACCGACCACCTGGGCAACAAGTTCAAGAACCAGGGCGACTGCGTGAGCTACGTCGCCACCGCCGGCAAGAACCTCGGTGCGATCGCCCCGTAGGCATCGCGGCACGACACACACGAAGGCCGCCCTCCGGGGCGGCCTTCGTCGTTTACAGTGCGCGCGCGCGACCGCCGCGACGGTTACGCCTCGACGTCACGCGCATGCGTGGTCTGGGCGAGGTGGCGGGGCGACTAGTCTGATATCCAAGCCGCTAGCCTTCGGGAAGCCACTTACCACGCGCTCGGAGATGCTCAACGAGCGGGAGGAGGATGGTGAAGGCTGCCTCCAGTATCTCGCCGTCGTTGCTGTCGACCTCACGTTTGATCGCGTGCACAAGATTGTTCCGAACCGCGTATAGAACCTTACCGATCTCGACAAGGCTAGGTGCCTCACCGAGCGTAAGGAGTCTGACGTCGCCGCCCCGCCAATAGGAAAGCATGTCGACCACGCCGCAGCGATCCGGAGACTCCTGAGGACGGTTAGTGCGGAGTCTCCCCAGCGCCCCCATCACTTTGTCCGTCTTCAGGTCGTCAATCTTGACGAGCGCACCATCCTCAAGGAGGTGAGTCCACGCAGCCTCGTCACCCCCGGACGGGCTCGCGAAGCGATAGATGTTGTTAAAAGCCGTCCAGAGGTACATGTAGGCAGTGAACGCGTCTTGCTTGTCTCGGAAGGCAAGAGCTCGTTCGACCATCAACTGAACGGCCTCCCTGACGTCGGGCTCCATCGCCTGGCGTCGCTGGAGAGACTCCTCAGTCACACCCGAGCTCCCAGCCGCCGCAGCAACCCCAACGCCGCCCCCGGAGAGCCCGCGGCATACGGCGGGACACGCACCTGCCGAGGCGACAGCACGAGCGGGCGGCCGTTGAACTGGAGCACGGTGCCACCGACCGCCTCGAGGACGGCGGTGCCGCCGGCGACGTCCCAGATCGAGCGCGGGCCGGTCGAGAAGTAGACGTCAGCGCTGCCGTCGGCGGCGTGCGCCAGCTTCACGACGGCGGAGCCGCACGGATAGACGTCCCACGGCAGCTGCAGGTGGATGCGATGCCGCTCGTAGTCGTTGCGGGAGACGACGACGCGCTGCACCTCGCGGTCCGGGTCGAGCGCGGGCATCGGCTCGCCGTTGCGACGCGCCTCGCGCCGCTCGCCGTCGAGGAGGCCGGTCATCACGACGCCGTCGCTCGGCAGCCCGGCCGCGCCCAGCACCAGCCGGTCGTCGACGAACAGCCCCACCGTGACACCGAACTCCGGCAGCCCGCGCACGAACTCGCGCGTGCCGTCCAGGGGGTCGACGACCCACGTCGGCTCGCCGTGGACGAGGGGCGCGTCCTGCTCCGACTCCTCGGAGATCCAGTGCGCGCCGGGGATGAGCGGCATCAGCATCCGGTGCAGCACGTCGTCGCTGGCGTAGTCGGCCTCGGTGACCGGCCCCTCCCAGCCCTTGTGGCGCACCTTCATCGAGGGCCGACGGGCGACCTCCAGGATCGCCTCGCCGGCGGCGCGCACGGCGGCCTCCAGCCCCTCGCGCACGGCGTCGAGGTCGATGGCGCCGCCGGAGGCGCCCGTGGGTGCGGGTCGGTCGAGTGGGGTCACGCCCTCGATGCTACACTCCGGGCTCCGAACGCGACGCACGCCGGGGACAGGCCGATGCGCAACCCATTCCGCTCGCAGACCGCCGACGCCCCGCCCTCGACCGCGCTGGTCACCGACCTCATCGCCGCACTGGGCGAGCGCAACGTGCTCTGGCGCCGCGAAGACCTCATCGGCTACGAGTACGACGCGACCATCGAGCGCGTGACGCCGGACGCGGTCGTCTTCCCGCTGACCACCGACCAGGTCGCCGCCGCTGTCGTGATCGCGAACGCCTTCGGCGTGCCGATCGTGCCTCGCGGCTCCGGGACGGGGCTCGCGGGCGGCACCGTCCCCGTCCGAGGCGGCGTGGTGATCGTGCTCACGCGCATGAACCGCATCGTCGAGATCGACCCGCGCGACCGTGTGGCCGTGGTGCAGCCGGGCGTCATCAACCTCGCGCTGCAGGACGCGTGCGCGAAGCACGGCCTGCTGTATGCGCCCGACCCGTCGAGCCAGCGCATCTGCACCATCGGCGGCAACATCGCGACGAACTCCGGCGGCCCGCACACGCTGGCGCACGGCTCAACCGTGAACCACGTGCTCGGCATCGAGGTCGTGCTGCCCGATGGGCGCGTGTCGTTCCTCGGCAGCCGCGTGCCGGACGCGCCGGGCATCGACCTGCGCGGCCTCTTCGTCGGCTCGGAGGGCACGCTCGGCATCGTCACGCAGGTCGTCGTGCGCCTCATGCGCGCGCCCGAGGCGGTGCGCACGATGCTCGGCATCTTCGAGAGCATCGAGGTCGCCTCGGAGGCGGTCTCCGCGATCATCAGCGGCGGCGTGATCCCCGTCGCGCTGGAGATGCTGGATCAGGAGATCATCCGCGCCGTCGAGCCTCGGCTGCACGTCGGCTACCCGCTCGATGCGGGCGCGGTGCTGCTGATCGAGGTCGAGGGGCTGCGCGAGTCCGTCGAGGCCGACGCGCAGCACGTCGTCGCCGCCTGCCGCGAGATGGGCGCGCGCGAGGTGCGCACGGCGGAGTCGGAGGCGGAGCGCGCGGCGCTCTGGGAGGGCCGCAAGGGCGGCATCGGCGCGATCGGCGCGATCAGCCCGAACTTCTACATCCTCGACGGGGTCGTGCCGCGCACCCAGCTCCCGAAGGTGATGGCCGAGGTGATGCGCCTCTCCGCCGAGGCCGGCTTCCGCTGCGCCAACATCTTCCACGCCGGCGACGGCAACCTGCACCCGAACATCATGTTCGACGAGCTCGAGCCCGGTGCGACGCAGCGTGTGCTCGACCTCGGTGGCGCGATCATGCGGCTGTGCGTGGACAGCGGCGGCTCGATCACGGGCGAGCACGGCGTGGGGCTCGAGAAGCGCTCCTACATGGAGTGGATCTTCTCGCCCGCCGACCTCGATGCGCAGGCGCGCGTGCGCGCGGCGTGGGGCACAGGCGAGCGGTTCAACCCCTGCAAGGTGCTGCCGACCGGCCACGGCTGCGGCAACGCGCACGAGGCCGAGATGCGCCGCCACCTCTCGACACCGGGCGTGTACGTATGACGACCGCACCGAGCGCCGAGGCGCTGCGCACGCTGCTCCCGCCCGACCGCTACCCCGGCATCGAGGCGTACGCGATCGATGGCGCGCTGCCCGCGCTCGCCGTCCGCCCCGCGAACCGCGAGGAGGCCGCGCGCATCATCGCCGCCGCCGAAGAGGCGGGGCTCGTGGTCGTGCCGCTGGGCGCGCGCACGCAGACCGGCCTCGGGCGCCCGCTCGCGCGCTACGACGTCGCGCTCGACACCACCGCGCTCACGCGCCTCGTGCACTACGAGCCGAACGACCTCACCGTCACCGTCGAGGCAGGCATGACACTCACGGAGCTGCAGCGCACGCTCGCCGCGAACGGCCAGTACCTGCCCGCGGATCCGCCGCCCTCGGACGCGGTGACGATCGGCGGCCTCCTCGCCACAGCGAGGCCCGGTGCGTGGCGCCACCACATGCCCGGCCAGCGCGACCTCGTGCTCGGCATCACCTCGGTGCAGCCGGACGGGACGCTCACCCACTCCGGCGGGCGCGTCGTGAAGAACGTGAGCGGCTACGACCTGCATCGCATGCACACCGGCGCGCTGGGCGCGTTCGGCGTAATCGTGGAGGCGACGTTCAAGCTCGCCCCCGCGCCTGCCGCCACGCGCACCCTCGGCGTCGAGTGCGAGAGCCTGACGCACGCCGCCGAGGTCGCGACCGGCCTCTGGGACCTCGCCCTGCCGCTGCGCGCGCTCACGCTGCTCACCCCAACCGCCGCCGAGGCCGCCGGGCTGCCGCGCAGCGCGATGGTGCTGCTCGAGTGCTTCGGCAACGACGCCGTGCTCGCGCGCTGTGGCGAGGCGGTACGCCAGGCGGCGATGGCCGCGCGCTCCCCGCGCGCCGGCGCGCTCCCCGACGAGGCGTGGACAAAGCTCCGCGCGCTCGCCGGTGACCCGTCGCAGGTCGTGCTGCGCCTCGGCGCGCCGTCCTCGAAGGTCGCCGAGGTCGCGCAGGCGGCAGCGGAGGCGGGCTGCATCGTCTGGGCGCACCTCGCTGCAGGCAGCATCCTCGCGGTCGCGCCCGACCTCGCTGCCGACGCCGTGCGCGCGCTGCGCGCCGTCGCGCGCGACCGCGGCGGCTTCCTGCAGATCGAGTCGGCGCCCTCCGCGCTGCGTCGCGAGGTCGACCCGTTCGACGTCACCGAGCGCACGCTGGTGGCCGCCCTGAAGCGCGAGTTCGACCCGCGCGGCACGTTCAACCGCGGCCGCTGGCAGGAGGACGTATGAGCCCGATCGGCTTCGTCGGCGAGGATCGCCCGGCGCTCACCGACCTGCAGAACTGCATCCACTGCGGCTTCTGCCTGCCGACCTGCCCCACCTACATCGCGACCGGGCAGGAGCTCGAGTCGCCGCGCGGCCGCCTGCACCTGATCCGCAGCGTGCTGGACGAGAAGGTCGCGCCGACCTCGACGCTGCTGGGGCACCTCGACCTCTGCCTGCAGTGCCGCAACTGCGAGACGGCGTGCCCTTCGGGCGTGCCGTACGGGCGGATCATGGAGGACGCGCGCGCCTCGATCATGGATCGAGGTGTGACGGGCCGCCCGCTCGGCTGGACGCTGCGCTCGCTGGTGCTGCGCCACGTCATCGCGCGCCCGAAGGTACTGGCCGCGGTGTTCGGCCTCGGGCGGTTCTACAGCCGCTCCGGCCTGCAGTCGCTCGTCCGCGGCCCGCTCGGTCGCGTGCTGCCCGCCCGCCTGCGCGCGATGGAGTCACAGGCGCCGGTCGTGCGCTCCGCGCCGTACCGCGATCGAGGCACGCTCGCGCACCCCGCGGAGCCGCGAGGCCGCGTGGCGCTGCTCACGGGCTGCGTGCACGGCGAGCTCTACCCGGAGGTGCACCGCGCGACGGTGCGCGTCCTTGACCGCCTCGGCTTCGAGGTCGTCGCCCCGCCGGAGCAGGGCTGCTGCGGCGCGCTCCACGTCCACGCCGGTGACGCCGAGGCCGCACGCGACCTCGCCCGCGCCAACATCGAGGCGTTCGAGCGCGCAGGCATCGACTACGTGCTGGTGAACGCCGCCGGCTGCAGCGCGGCGATGAAGGAGTACGGGCGCCTGCTGCGCCACGACGCCGCTTACGCCAAGCGCGCCGAGCACTTCGCCGCCAAGGTGCAGGACATCACCGAGTTCGTCGCCGCCCAGCCCTTCGCCGAGGCGGGCCTGGGCGCCATCGAGGAGGACGTGACGATCCAGGACGCCTGCCACCTGGCGCACGCGCAGAAGATCCGCTCCGCGCCTCGGCAGATCCTGCGCGCGATCCCCGGCCTGCGGCTGCGCGAGATGGCGACGCCCGACCGCTGCTGCGGCGCGGCCGGCCTCTACACGATGGTGCAGGCGGACATGTCGAAGCAGGTGCTCGCCGCCAAGCTCGAGGACCTGCGCGGCACCGGCGCGCGCGTGGTCGCCACCAGCAACCCCGGCTGCGCCATGCAGCTCGAGAACGGCGTCCGCCGCGACGGCCTCCCCGTCCGCGTCCAGCACGTCATCGAGCTCCTCGATGCCTCCTACACGGCGGCGCGACGGTAGCAGGCTTCGACGATCTGCCGCCTATTGGCACCAGAGAACGTTCCAACAACTCGGCTGTGCTATCCAACCTGCTTGGATCATCGACCCGACGATAGTCGCCACTGCGATTAGACCGCCGAAGACAAGCAGGCCGTCTCGGTGGCGCTGGCGTGCATCCTTCGCCTGCTCATTGAGCTGGCGCATCTGCTCGTCGTGATGCGTCTCGGCAGCACGATCCCGTGCATCTTCGCGCTGTGTCTGTCGCAGCTCTTGTGCCGCCTGGAACTCCAACTGCTGTCGTTGCAGTGCAGCTTCGAAGTCTCGCGCGTCCTTCCTCATCTCGTCTTCGAACTTCTCTCGCTGCTCCATCATCTTGGCGTCCCAGTGATCTTTGGGCGTCGGAAGTGCTGCGACCCACGGATAGAACGCATCGCACACATAGATCTCGTCGATGAGCTGCTTGATCTCCTGCGGCTTGGCCGACTCTGGATCCGAGTGGACAGGCCACGTGAGATACGAATCGACAAAATCACGCTTCCCGAGCGCGCAGATCGGCAGACGTCGCGTGTCGTTGCGTGCTGCAACCTCGCTGCGACCGATGGCACCCTCAGTGCGATAGGAATAGTGCGCTGACGTTGTCACGTAAGTTCTCGCGTCTTGAAGCGCGAGGAACCCGCATTCTGAACACCGGTGCTCGTCTTCTTCTGGCACTTTTGAACCCTCCTAGGTGGCCATTCTGCTGCAAGAGGAGTCCGTCCGCTGACTTGCAAGGTGCGGGCGGAACACCGCAGCCGTCGAGCGCAGCGAGGCGTCCTACCTCCCCCTCCCCTAGTCACATCGAGGCGGGACTTGTGGCCCTCCCCAACGCGCGCGCCAGCACCTAGAGTCACTTCAATCGCACGCCCAGAAGGAGGCCCCGCATGGCCGAGCAGTACAAGTTCAACCTCGAAGAGTCCCGGATGCCGAAGCAGTGGTACAACATCGTCGCGGACCTCCCGGAGCCGCCCGCGCCCGTGCTGCACCCCGGCACCGGCCGCCCCATCGGCCCCGACGACCTCGCGCCGCTGTTCCCGATGGCCGCCATCCAGCAGGAGGTCTCCGCCGAGCGCTGGATCGACATCCCGGAGCCGGTGCAGGAGGCGTACCGCATCTACCGCCCCACCCCGCTCTACCGCGCGCACAACCTGGAGCGCGCGCTCGGCACCCCCGCGCACATCTATTACAAGTACGAGGGTGCCTCGCCGATCGGCTCGCACAAGGTCAACACCGCGATCGCGCAGGCCTTCTACAACGCGCAGGAGGGCGTGAAGCGCCTCACCACGGAGACCGGCGCGGGGCAGTGGGGCACCGCGCTCGCGTTCGCGTGCCAGCGCTTCGGCCTCGACCTGCAGGTCTACATGGTGAAGGTCTCCTTCACGCAGAAGCCGTACCGCAAGACGCTCATGAACGTGTACGGCGCGAACGTGATCCCCAGCCCCAGCAACACCACGAACGCCGGTCGCGCGATGCTCGCGCAGGACCCCGACTCGGGCGGTTCGCTCGGCATCGCGATCTCGGAGGCCGTCGAGGACGCCGCGGGCCGCGAGGACACGAAGTACTCGCTCGGCTCCGTGCTCAACCACGTGCTGCTGCACCAGACCGTCATCGGCCTGGAGACGATGGCGCAGATGGAGCAGGCCAACGAGATGCCCGATGTCGTCATCGGCTGCGTCGGCGGCGGCTCCAACTACGCCGGCATCGCGTTCCCGTTCATGCGGGAGCGGCTGGTGAACGGCGCGAAGACGCGCTTCGTGGCGGTCGAGCCCGCCTCGTGCCCCACTCTCACGAAGGGGCTGTACGCCTACGACTTCGGCGACACGGTCGGCCTCACGCCGCTCGTGAAGATGGACACGCTGGGGCACACGTTCATGCCGCCCTCGATCCACGCGGGCGGGCTGCGCTACCACGGCATGGCGCCGCTGATCAGCCAGCTCCACCGCTCAGGTCACATCGAGGCGGTCGCGCACGTGCAGTCGCGCGTGTTCGAGGCTGCGATCCAGTTCGCGCGTGCGGAGGGCATCGTCCCCGCGCCGGAGTCGTCGCACGCGATCCGCAGCGCGATCGATGAGGCGCTGGAGGCGAAGGCCGCCGGCGAGCAGCGCGTGATCCTCTTCAACCTCTCGGGGCACGGCTTCCTCGACCTCGGCGCGTACGAGCAGTACATCGCCGGCGAACTGGAGGATTACGAGTACCCCGCGAACCGCATCGAGGAGGCGCTGGCCGGCATCCCGCAGGCGCCGGTCGTCTAGACCCGCCTCGCGCGTCACACACGAAGGCCGGGCATCACCGCCCGGCCTTCGCGATCCTGTCGAGATGTGACGAGCCTAGTGCCCGCGCGATTTCGACGAGGCGTTGGAGTCGCTGCCGCTCCGCCCGCTGCGGATGTTCCCGGCCCGCGTCTTCCCGCCCTTCGCGACCTTCGCCGCGCGCTCCTTCGTGAGCTCCGTCTTCTCCGTCACCTGTCGCTGTCCGGCCTTGGCCATCAAGGCACCTCCCTCGCCGCGCGGCAATCGAGGCGTTCGCCGCACCTCGATCGTAGGCCGTGCCGCCAGTGCCCGCGCAGGGCCGAACGTCCCCCGCTACGCCTCGATGCGCTGCGCGCGCCAGCGCGCGCCAGCCAGCGCGAGCACGGAGGTGAAGCCCGCCCCCGCCATGAACGCGAGCGAGATAAAGCCGAACTCGTTGACCAGGCGCGCGCTACACGGCACCGCACTGGTGCAGAACGTCTTCTGCTCCGGGAACATCTCCAGCTGGTAGTGGTACAGCGAGAACAGCAGCCCGATCGCCGCCAGTGCGACGGCGTACTTCCACACGCCCTCGTCGTGCTTCACCGAGCCGATGAGCAGCACGACCGCCAGCGGATACATACAGATGCGCTGGAACCAGCAGAACTCGCACGGCGGCAGCCCGGCGATCTCCGAGAAGTAGAGCGAGCCCAGCGTGGCCGTCAGCGCGACAGCGAACGCCATCCAGTGGCCTCGCTCCAGCACGAGCCGACGCAGGCCGACGGCGCCGGGCGCGCCCACCGCCACAAGGAGCAGCAGCGATCCCGTGGCCGCCACGACCGAGAGCACCGCCAGCACCGGCGCGACGACTGACATCTCCATACTCGCTACTTCTTCCCGTTCAGCCGCCAGGCGGCCGCGTTCCACGTCGTGTTGAACTCGAACGCATCGAACTCGAAGCCCTGCACAGTCGGCGCGACCGTCACGTAGTCAGGAGGCGAGGTGAGCGGGAGCAGCGGCGGCACCTCGTCCAACAGCACGCGCTGCGCGGCGCGCGAGCGCTCACCTCGGCGTTTCGGGTCGACCTCGGTGAACGCCTTGCGCGCCGCCGCGTCGTACGTGGGGTTCGAGAAGCCCCAGAGCGAGAACGATCCCGACAGTCCGCCCGACATGCACAGGCGCAGCCCCAGGTCGGGCGTGCGCAGCTCCGCGAACTCCACGAGCGCGACCTCGAAGTCGCCCGCGAGGAACAGCCGCTCCCAGTCCGCCACCGGCAGCAGTCGAGGCCGCGGCGCGAACCCGACCTCGCGCAGCTGCTTCTCGACCAGCTGCAGCACGTCGCGCGTCTGCGGTCGGCTCGCGCCCTCCAGCGCGAACGACAGCTCGGGGATGCCGGCGGCGTCCAGCAGCTTGCGCGCCTCAGCCGGATCGTGGCGGTACAGCGGGTGCTTCGCCAGCTCATCGACGGGCAGCGCGTCGCCGGGGTGCGCGGGCCCGACGGGCCCCGCGATCGTGCCGCCATCGAGGTCCGCGATCGCCTTCCGGTCGAGCGCGAGCGAGGCGGCGCGCCGCACGCGCGCGTCGCGGAACGCGGGCACCGCGCGCGTCTGCACGCCCCCCGCCTTCTCCGCCGCGAGCGAGAAGCCGAGCGCGCGCATCCGCCTCGACGTTCGCTTCACCAGCGTCGCCGAGGCGCCGCGCGGCAGCTTCACCTGCTCGGCGGGCGCGTCGACGCCGTGGATCGCGACATCGAGCTCGCCCGCGACCACCGCAGCGGACAGGTCGCGCGGCGGGCCACCGTCGAAGAGGTAGACGCGCTCCAGCATCGGGAGCCGCGGGCGGTAGTAGAGCGGGTTGGCGACCAGGGTCATTCCCACGTCCTCGAGGCCCGCGGGGACGAACGGGCCGCTGCCGAGCGGCGCGTTCGTGACGGAGTAGCGCTGCAGGCCGTGCACACCGGCGGTCGAGGTGTCGGCGAGGTAGTCGAAGAGCAGGCTGAACGGCGCGCGCAGGTGCAGCACCAGCGTCTGGGTGTCGGGCGCCTCCAGCCGGTCGAACACGCTGCCGAACAGGTACTCACCCGCCGCGCCGCGCTCCGCGAACTCGCGGCGCACGTTGTCCGCCGTCAGCGAGTCGGCCAGGTTCTGCGCGTTCGGGTGGAAGCGCATGCCCTCGCGCAGGTGCACCGTGACCGTGAGCGCGTCCGGCGCGACCTCGAACCCGCTCGCGAGGTCGCCGTAGACCTTGCCGTCGCGCGGATCCATCGCCACCAGTCGCGAGTAGACGGCGTCCGAGAGCCCCACCGGGTCACCGGTCGGCCCGGCGAAGCCGATCCGCAGGTCACCGCCGCGCTTCCCGCTCGGCTCCTTCGGCGGAGCCGAGAGCACGCCGGCCGGCTCGCCCCCCAGCAGCCCACAGCCCGCGAGGAACGCGGCGGCCGCGCCCATCGCGCCGAGGCTGAGTGCTGCGCGGCGCGTATGTCGAGCAGGCATCAAGACGTCCGAGGTGCTGCGTGGGGTCGGCCCGGTCAGCGTACCAGCGCGCTCGCGCCAGCCGCCACCACCGCTCACCCATGCCGTGGCGCGCGCCGACGCTGCCCCCTACCGTGGATCGCATGACCACGCAGCCCTCCGCAGCCGCCCCGCGCCCGCGCAGTACGTTCCGCGTGCTCGCCACGCTCGTGCTCGCCCTCGTGGTCGGCCTGGGCATCGTCGGCGCATGCGTGCGCGCCTACGTCGACTCGGTGCCCGCACGCACGGTCAGCATCACGCGCACGGAGCTCATCCCCGGCACGCCGAGGTTCATCCCGGTGACCTCCTTCGGCGCCGATGGCCGCAACACGCACGGCGTCTGGGTCACGCTCGGCGCCGACGGCACACCGACCGCGTTCTCCTCGCGCGGGCCGGAGCGAGGCTGCTTCGTTGCCTACCGCCCGGAGCAGTCCGCCTTCCGCGACGGCTGCACGCAGGCGCTCTATGCCCCAGCCGACGGCTCCGCGCTCACCGGCGAGGCGACGCGCGGCCTGGACGCGTTCCGCGTCACCGCCGGCCGGACCGCCTACACGATCGACCTCGACCGCACGCTGCTGGGCGCCTGCCGCGACGCCGCCGCCAGCGGCTGCTCGCGCCCCGGCGCCCCCGCCGAGCGCCAGACGACGCGCTAGCGACCGCACGCCCTCCGTTGCTGCTGGTACGATGCCCGCCCGGATGAAGGAGCGAGCATGGAACGGCGCGTGATCCTGGCGGCCTCGCTGGCCCACGGCATGACCCACGCGCTGGAGCTCGCGTTCGCGGCGCTGCTCATCCGCATCGGCGCGGAGTTCGGCGTCGGCCTCTCGCTGCTCGGCGTGATCGCGAACGTCGGGACGCTCACCTTCGGCGCCACCGCGCTCCCGGCGGGCTGGCTCACCGACCGCTTCGGGCCGCGCGCGGTGATCACCGGCGCGCTCGGCACCGCCGCCGCCTTCGCCGTCGCGGTCGCATTCGCGCCCAACCTGGCCGTGCTCGGCACCGCGCTGGCGCTGCTGGGCGCAGCGATCGGCGTCTACCATCCGCCCGGTACGGCGATGGTCTCCGCCGTGATCCAGCAGCGAGGCCGCGCGTTCGCCCTGCACGGCATCGCCGGCAACCTCGGCATCTCCGCAGCGCCCGCGATCGCCACGACGGTCGCGCTGGTGCTCGACTGGCGCGCCGCCTACCTCGTGCTCGCCGCGATGGCGTCGCTCATCGCCGTGGTCGTCTATCGCCTCGCCCCCGACCGCGAGGAGGCGCGCGAGCGCATCCGCCTCGCCGCCGAGGCGCTCGTGACGCAGGGGCGCGCTGCCGGTGCGACGCGCCGTCACCGCCGCAGCGCACCGCCCGCACAGCGCTCCTGGCTCGCGCGTCCCCTGCTGCTCGTCTACGCGGGCACCATCGGTACCGGCTTCATCTACCGAGGCGCGCTCACGTTCCTCCCCGCACACCTGCAGGCGAACCTCGGCCTCAGCATCCTCGGATGGACGCCGGAGGCCGTCGCCGGGGCGATGTCATCGCTCGTCCTGCTCGCCGCGGTGTTCGGACAGATCGCGGGCGGCATGGCCAGCGATCGCCACCCGCTGGAGCGCGTCGCGCTACCGATCGTGCTGCTGCTGGTTCCCGTGCTCGCGCTGATCGGCGCCAGCAGCGGCATCGTCCTGTTGCTCGCCGCAGCGGGCTTCGCGCTCGTGAACTTCGCGACGCAGCCGGTGTTCAACGGGCTGGTCGCCGACTACGCGCCGCAGGGCGCCGCCGGTCGCGCCTTCGGCATCTCGTTCTTCCTGAGCTTCGGGCTCGGCTCGTTCGCCGCGACGTTCGCCGGGCTCGTCGCCACAAGGTGGGGCACCGGCGCGGCGTTCACCGTGCTCGCGCTCGTCGCCGCGCTGCTCTCCACGCTTGTGCTGCTGGTGCTGCGAGGCGCAGAGCAGCGCCGGGCAGTCGAGGCTGCGGCCCTCGCGCCCAACCCCGCCTAGCGCGTTCCGGCCGCGCCGTACTCGGCTTCGCGCAGCGCCTCGGTCGCCTCGGCCGCCGCGCGCTCGTCCACGCCGAGGAGCGCGAGGGTGTCCTGCAGCATCACCGCCGCACCCTCGAACTCAGGCACGACGACGGCGTCGATCGCCGCGCCGCGCAGCAGCTCGAGCTCTTGCGCGGAGTGCGCGCGCGCGACCACCGCGAGCCCGGGATGCAGTGCGCGGGCTCGCTCCGCCGCCAGGCGCGCCGACTCCGCGTCCGGCACCGCCAGCACGAGCAGCCGAGCCCCCTGCACGTTCGCCGCGCGGAGCACGTCATCACCCGCAGCGTCGCCCCAGTACGCGGCGCGCCCCATCTGCTGCATCCCGATCACTGTCTCCAGGCTCGCGTCGATGTAGGCGTAGAGCACGCCGAGCCGCTCCAGCGCCGTCCCCGCCAGCCGACCGACGCGCCCCGCACCGACGATCACCACGTGCCCCGTCAGCGCCGGTGGCTCCTCGGGCGCCTCGTGGCCGCGACGCTCCAGGCGGCGCCAGAGCTCCGTGCGCGTGCGCGTCGCCGCCTCAGCGATCGCCGACGCGCGGAACGCGAGCGGGTTCATCGCCACCGACACGGCCGAGGCCGCGAGCAGCGCCTGGTACGTCACCGGCTGCAGCAGCCCCAGCCCACGCGCGGCATCCGCGAGGATGAACGAGAACTCGCCCGCCTGCCCCAGGCCGGCTGCCGCGATGAACGCCGCGCGCGGCGGAATGCCCATCGGCAGCACCAGCGCGCCGCTGACCAGCGCCTTCACCACCACCACGCCCAGCACCGCGACCAGCACCAGCGGCGCGCCGCTGAGCAGCACCGCCGGATCGATCAACATCCCCACCGACACGAAGAACAGCACCGCGAACGCGTCACGCAACGGCAGCACGTCGCTCGCTGCCTGGTGGCTGCCCTCGGTCTCGCTCACCGCGATCCCCGCGATGAACGCCCCCAGCGCGAGCGACGCCCCCGCCAGCTCCGCGCCGACCGCGATGCCGAGCGAGAGGCAGACGACGACCAGCACGAACAGCTCGCGCGATCCGGTGCGCCCCACCATTCGCAGCAGCCCCGGCACCAGACGCGTCCCCACCGTGAGCGCCACGACCACGAACACAGCCGCGCCACCCGCGCGCACCAGCGCAGCGCCGCGGCCACCATCGCCGCCGGCGAACACCGGCAACAGCACCAGCATCGCGATCGTCGCGAGGTCCTGAACGATCAGCCAGCCAACCAGCAGCCGACCCGTCGCCGAGGTCATCGCGCCGCGCTCTTCCAGCGCGCGCACCAGCACGACCGTACTCGAGATGCTCGCCGCCATCCCCAGCACCGCGGCCTCGGTCGTCCCGAGGCCGACTGCGAGACCGAGCGCCCACGTGACCGCCGTGACGATGACGATCTGTGCCACGCCCGCAGGGAGCGCGGTGGTGCGCACCGCGGCCAGGTCGCGGAGGTTGAAGTGCAGCCCAACACCGAACATCAGGAAGACGACGCCGATCTGCGCCAGCTCGTGCAACGCGCCAGCCTCAGCGCGGTACCCCGGCGTGAACGGCCCGATCACGATCCCTGCCGCCAGGTAGCCGACGATCGGGGACAGTCGCAGCGCCCGCGCCGCCAGCCCACCGCCGAGCGCGAGCGTCAGCGCGACCGCCAGATCGAGGATCAGCGCGCCGTGCACGTTCGCCCCCTGCATCGCGTCGTGACCCACACAGTAGCGGAACAGCAACAACGAGGGACGCTCTCGCGTCCCTCGTCTTGGATGGTGCTCGGTCGCCGCTACCAGATGCCCAGCATCAGCTTCACCTCGTCGGACGCCATCGTCCGCGGGTCCCAGGGCGGATCCCACACGAGGTTCACCTCGACGTCCTCGACGCCCTCGACCTGCGTGAGCAAGTGGTACGCCTGCCCCTGGATCATCGGGCCGACCGGACAACCCGGCGAGGTGAGCGTGAGGTCGATCGTGACCAGCCCGTTGTCGTCGATCATGACCTCGTAAATGAGGCCCAGGTCGACCACGCTCATGTGCAGCTCGGGATCCATCACCTGCTTCAGGATCTCCCAGAGCTCCTGTGCGGAGGGGCGCTGCACCTCCGACGTCGTGTCAGCTTCCGCCATCACTCACCCCCTTCTCATCCGTCGTCACCGTCGAGGTGTGGCCGTCCGCCGTGCGCAACGCCTGCTCCAGCGTCTTCCACGCGAGCGAGGCGCACTTCACGCGCGCCGGGAACTTCGCCACCCCTGCCAGCGCCTCGATGTCACCGAGGTCGCTGTCTTCCGGGGCCTCACCCGCCAGCATCATCTGCTGGAAGCGCTGTACGCCCTCCAGCGCATGCGCCGTGGACTGCCCCGACACGTACACCGTCATCATCGATGACGAGGCCTGCGAGATGGAGCAGCCCACGCCGGAGAACGTCACCGCCTCGACTGTGCCGTCCTCACCGACGCGGGCCTCGATCATCACCTGGTCACCGCAGAGCGGGTTTGAGCCGTCGGCGTGGCGGTTCGCACCGTCCAGCACGCCGTGGTGGCGCGGGTTGCGGTAGTGGTCGAGGAGGATCTCGCGGTACAGCTCCTCGAGGGTTGCGTCAGGCACGAACGCCTCCGAAGAACTGCACAACCTCGTGCGTCGCGCGCACCAGCGCGTCGATCTCCGCGCGCGTGTTGTAGATGTAGAACGAGGCGCGTGCAGTCGCAGGGATATGCAGGCACGCCATCACCGGCTGCGCACAGTGATGCCCGGCGCGAATCGCCACGCCATGGCTGTCGAGCACCTGCCCGATGTCGTGCGGGTGCACACCGTCAAGACTGAACGACATCACGCCGCCCCGGATCGAGCGATCCTCGGGGCCGTAGATGGTGATGCCGGGGACATCGACCATGCGGTCGAGCGCGTACTCCAGCAGCTCGCGCTCATGCGCGTGCACCGCCTCCATGCCGAGGCTCTCGAGGTAGTCGATCGCGGTGCCGAAGGCGATCACGTCGGCGATGTTGGGCGTGCCCGCCTCGAACTTGTGCGGGACGTCGTTCCAGGTCGAGCGCTCCATCGTCACGTTCAGGATCATGTCGCCGCCGCCCATGAACGGCGGCATCGCGTCCAGCAACTCGAAGCGCCCCCACAGCACGCCGACGCCGGTGGGACCGAGCATCTTGTGTGCGGAGAACGCGAGGAAGTCCGCGCCGAGCGCCGTCACGTCGGTCGCGAGGTGCGGCACGCCCTGCGCGCCGTCGACCAGCACGACCGCCCCCTGCGCGTGCGCAAGGTCGGCGAGCTCCCGCACCGGCACGATCGTGCCCAGCGCGTTCGACATCTGCGTGATCGCCAGCAGCTTCGTCTTCGGGCCGATGATCTCACGTGCGACGGCGAGGTCGAGCGTGCCGTCCGGCAGCATGGGGATGTACTTCAGCACAATGCCGCGCTCGTCGCGCAGCATTTGCCACGGCACGATGTTCGAGTGGTGCTCGACCTCCGAGATCACGACCTCGTCGCCGGTCTGCAGCGCGGAACGCCCGTAGGAGTGCGCGACGAGGTTGATCGCCTCGGTCGTGTTCCGCGTGAAGATCACCTCGTCGGGCCGCGACGCGCCGATGAAGCGCGCGATCTTCTCGCGCGTCCCCTCGTACGCCGCCGTCGCCTCCTGCGAGAGCGTGTGCACGCCGCGGTGGATGTTCGCGTTGTAGTCGCGGTAGTACCGCGTCAGCTCCGCGATCACCTGCACCGGCTTCTGGCTGGTCGCGGCGTTGTCGAGGTAGACGAGCGGGACGCCGTTCACCTCGCGCCGCAGCACGGGGAAGTCGCGCCGGATCGCCTCGATGTCCCACTCGCGAGCTGCGTGCGTGCCGTTGGTCATGCCTCGGCTCCCTCGCAGTCCACGAGCACGTCGTCACCATCGACAGTGACGGGGTAGGCGTGCACGCTCTTCACCGCGGGCAGCGTCAGCACCTTGCCGGTGCGCGCGTCGAACGCCGCACCGTGTCGAGGGCAGATCACGCGCCCGTTGCGCAGACGCCCCTCGCCCAGCGGCCCGCCATCGTGCGTGCAGATGTTGTCGATCGCGTACAGCGTGCCGTCGATGTTGCTGACGGCCAGCGAGCGGCCGGCTGCGCATGTCACCACGCGCACCTCGCCCTCCGGCACATCACCGACGCCCGCGACGCGCTCGTTGCTCACAGTGCGGCCGTCGCCAGCTTCGCCTGCACGCGCTCCGTCAGCTCGTCCTCATCGAGGCCGGGCGTACCCGCGTCGCTGACGACCGAGTGGAAGAAGCCCGCGATCAGCTGCTGCAGCGCGCCGCGCATATCCAGGCCACGCGACTGGAGGTAGAACAGCGCCTCCGAGTCGACCGGACCGACCGCGGCGTGGTGCCCGCACCGCACGACGTCCGCCGTGAGGATCTCGAGCACCGGGTCGGAGTCGGCCTTCGCCTCGCCGGAGATGAGCAGGTTGCGGTTGGTCTGGTCGGCGTCGGCGCCCTTCGCCGTCTCGCTCACGCGCGTGACGCCGTAGTAGGCCTGCCGCGACGCGCCCGCGAGCGCCGACTTCACCTCGACGACCGAGGATGTGCTCGGGCCGACGTGGTCCTGCAGCGTCACGAAGTCGAAGTGCTGCCGGCCGTCACCGAGCGCGACCGCACGGATGCCGGACGATGAGCCCTCGCCCTCCATCAGCACCTCGATGGTCTGCTTCACCAGCAGGCCGCCCATCGCGATCGACGCGACCTGCACGTCGGCGTCGCGATCGAGGCGCGCGCGAATCCATGTGAAGTCGCGCGTCTGCGCGCCCCACCGCTCATCGATGAGCAGCTTCACCTTCGCGGCCTGCGAGGCGAACACCTCGACCGCGCCAACGACAACCGTCGAAGCGTCGCCGCTCACGAGGCGGAGCACGATCGGGATCTCGCCCTGCTCCTCTGCGATGACCAGCACGCGTGGGTACGCCACGCCGCCGGTCGCCGCCGAGGCGTCGATGGTCACCGTCACCGGCTGCTCGACCGCCGCGCCACGCGGCACGTGCACCAGCAGGCCTTCGCTCCACTGCGCCGCGTTCGCGGCAAGGAAGCGGCCTTCAGTCGCGGGCAGCAGCGAGCCAAGGCGCGCCTCGGCCGCCGCGACCTGCGCGAGGCCGGCTGCGAGCGATCCGACGTAGACACCCGCGGGCAGCGCGCCCTCGACCGTCACGGCCACCGCACCCGGCGCGACGGCACCGAGGTCGAGCCCCGCGAGGTCGACGTAGCGCCACGGGCGCAGCGCAGGCGTCGGCATCGGCAGCGCCGCGAAGGCGCGCGCCGCCTCAGCACGTCGCTCGCGCAGCCACGCGGGCTCGCCACGCTGCTGCGAGGCGGCGACGACCGCCGTCTCTTCGTACTGTCCGACCGTCGATCCAGTCGTCATCCGTTCCTCATTCTCGCTACTCCCCACCCGTCGCCAGCGCGGCGCCGAAGCAGGGGGAAGAAGGGCGCTGGCGCCCTAGCCGACCGAGCCTTCCATCTGGAGCTCGATGAGCCGGTTCAGCTCGATCGCGTACTCCATCGGCAGCTCCTTGACGATCGGCTCCACGAAGCCGTTGACGACCATCTTGGCCGCCTCCGCCTCCTCGATGCCGCGCGCCATGAGGTAGAAGAGCTGATCCTCACCGAGCTTGGAGACCGAGGCCTCGTGCCCGATCTGCACGCGCTCCTCGTCGACCTCCATCGTCGGGTACGTGTCCGACCGCGACAGCGGGTCGAGCAGCAGCGCGTCACAGCGCACCGTGGAGGACGAGTGCTCCGCGCCCTCGTACACCTTCAGCAGGCCGCGGTACGAGGTACGACCCTCGCCGCGCGACACCGACTTCGACACGACGGCCGACGAGGTGTTGGGCGCGACGTGGACGATCTTGCCGCCCGCGTCCTGGTGCTGCCCCGTGCCCGCGAACGCCAGCGAGAGGATCTCGCCATGCGCGCCCTCGCCCATCAGGTAGATAGATGGGTACTTCATCGTGAGCTTGGAGCCGATGTTCCCGTCCACCCACTCCATGACCGCGTTCTCGTACGCATACGCGCGCTTGGTCACGAGGTTGTAGACGTTGTTCGACCAGTTCTGGATCGTCGAGTAGCGGACGCGAGCGCCCTTCTTCACGATGATCTCGACCACCGCGGAGTGCAGCGAGTCCGTCGAGTAGATCGGCGCGGTGCAGCCCTCGACGTAGTGCACGTACGAGTCCTCGTCCGCGATGATCAGCGTCCGCTCGAACTGGCCCATGTTCTCCGTGTTGATGCGGAAGTAGGCCTGCAGCGGGATGTCGACCTTCACGCCCTTCGGCACGTAGATGAACGAGCCGCCCGACCACACCGCCGAGTTGAGCGCCGCGTAGCGGTTGTCGCCGGCGGGCACGATGGTGCCGAAGTGCTCACGCACCAGGTCGCCGTACTCCGCGAGCCCCTGGTCCATGCCCAGGAACACCACACCCAGCTTCGCCAGGTCCTCACGGATGTTGTGGTAGACGACCTCGGAGTCGTACTGCGCACCGGCGCCGGCCAGGAACTGGCGCTCCGCCTCCGGGATGCCGAGCTTGTCGAAGGTGTCCTTGATGTACTGCGGGACGTCCTCCCAGTTGCTGGAGTCGCGGTCAGTCGCGCGCACGTAGTAGTGGATGTTGTCGAAGTCGATCTCCTTGAGCAGCTCCGGGCTGCCGGCCCACGAAGGGTCCTGCAGCGTCCGGAACGTCTCGAGAGCTTCCAGGCGCTGATCGAGCATCCACTCGGGCTCGCCCTTCATCTTCGACATCTCGCGGATCATCTCCGCGTTCAGGCCCTTCTCGGCGATGAAGAGCGGCTTCACGTCATCGTGGAAGCCCCACTTGTACTCGCCGACGGCCTCACGAGCGTTGGTGTTCGTGGTCACTCTGCCACCGCCACTTCCGGCGTTCGGCTGATGCCGAGCTCCTGGAGGATCGGGTCGTAGCCCGTCTCCTCGATCTGCTTCGCCAGCGTGAAGTCGCCGGAGCGGACGATCCGCCCGTTGACCAGCACGTGCACGAAGTCCGGCTTGATGTAGTTCAGGATGCGCTGGTAGTGCGTGATGATGAGGATGCCCATGTCATCACGTCGCAGCGCGTTCACGCCCTCCGACACCGTGCGCAGCGCGTCGACGTCGAGGCCGGAGTCGGTCTCATCGAGGATCGCGAGGTCGGGCTTCAGCAGCCCCATCTGCAGGATCTCGGCGCGCTTCTTCTCGCCACCGGAGAAGCCGTCGTTCACATAGCGACGCGCGAACGACTCATCCATCTTCAGCTGAGCCAGTACCTCGCGAAGCTCCGCCAGGAACTCGCGCGCCGGTACCTCTGCGCCGCGGCGGCCAGCGAGGGCCGCGCGCATCAGGTTCACCATCGTCACGCCCGGGATGGGCGTCGGGTACTGGAAGGAGAGAAACATGCCGGCGCGGGCGCGCGCATCGGCGCTCCACGTCGTGACGTCCTCACCCTTGAAGAGGATCTGGCCGCCATCGACCTTGTAGGCCGGGCTGCCCGCGATCGTGCTGGCGGTCGTGCTCTTGCCGGAGCCGTTGGGGCCCATCAGCGCGTGCACCTCACCGGGGTTCACCGTCAGGTCCACCCCGCGCACGATCTGCGTCTCCGGCTGTGCCGCGATGCTGACCCGCAGGTCGCGCACCTCGAGGATCGGTGTAGTCATCAGTCGTCCTGTCCTCCCACGCGCGCGGCGTCCGAGGCCGCGTGCACCGGTTGTTCCACCAACTTCGAGACGATGTACTCGCACGTCGGCGAGCCTTCGACGATCGTCATCACCTGCTCGACGGACTCGCCGAGCAGTAGCTCGATCGTCCGTCGATCCGCTGCACACGCCGCGTGTGCCCCCTCCGCCGTCGAGCGGTACGGGCACGCGAGGTTGCGCAGGCGGAACGCGTCCGGCTCCTCAACGACATCGCTGAGGATGCCCTCCTCCTTGAGCGCCGTCGCGACCTGCGCCACGCGCTCATCCAGCACGACGCCCTGCACGCGACCGGCGTACGAGCGCGCGATGTCGTCCGCGACACCTTCGAACATCGTCGCGAGCACGGCGCGGCCGTCCTTGCCGGACACGGCGTCCGCGGATAGCCGAGACAGCACGGGGTAGATGCGCTCCAGCAGGCGGTGGTAGTGCCCCGCTGCCGATCGCTCCTCGCCGGCCTCGCTCAGGAAGTACCGGGTCACGGGGCGACCGCGTGGCTGCCGCTCGAGCCGCTGCTCGACCAGCCCCTCCGCGATCATGAGGTCGAGGTGCCGCCGAACAGCCCCCGCAGAGACGCCGACCGACTTCGCCACCTCGGCAACCGAGGAGGCACCGCGGTCATGCAGGATCCGGACGACTTCGTCGCGTGTGCGTTCCATGCCCGCCTCCACGCCGTCCGCACTCGATGCCGACCGGCGCACGTTCAGTATCCCGCTCGTCGAGCGATGAAGTCAATTCTTTCACTAAAAAGCGCAAAAGTGGCGAATATGTGTTCTGCCCCGCCTCGCGCGCCCGGCACAGCGGAGCCTCCCGCCCGCACGCGCGCCGCCTTGCGACCCTTCCCGTGCGCCGCGTAGCATGCCCCCGCCTCGCACCCATCGAGGCGGGAACGACCGGCGATACGCCTCGAGCACAAGGAGCACCACCGTGGCTGACAACGTCCAGGGCATCGAGGTCGGCCACACCGCCGC
>Ga0172380_10001684_pt1 | contig 37669 bp, 62 predicted proteins | sample Leawe162metaG_FD_119747 | JGI IMG/M metagenome (GOLD analysis project Ga0172380, IMG submission 119747) | Leachate microbial communities from a municipal landfill in Southern Ontario, Canada - Leachate well 162 metaG | ecosystem: Engineered > Solid waste > Landfill > Unclassified | place...
TGGCCAGAGCCAGAGCCAGAGCCATAGCCATAGCCATCGCCAGAGCCAGAGCCATAGCCATGGCCAGAGCCATCGCCAGAGCCATAGCCATGGCCAGAGCCAGAGCCAGAGCCATAGCCATAGCCATCGCCAGAGCCAGAGCCATAGCCATGGCCAGAGCCATCGCCAGAGCCAGAGCCATGGCCAGAGCCAGAGCCAGAGCCAGAGCCAGAGCCAGAGCCAGAGCCATCGCCATGGCCAGAGCCATCGCCAGAGCCAGAGCCAGAGCCATAGCCATGGCCATAGCCATCGCCAGAGCCAGAGCCATAGCCATGGCCAGAGCCATCGCCAGAGCCATAGCCATGGCCAGAGCCATCGCCAGAGCCATAGCCATGGCCAGAGCCAGAGCCAGAGCTAAATATTTTATTTAACATAGGCGGCCTCATATGTTTTTCTTGCTATTTCGGTGGTCGGAATAATTTCGAATATTGGATTTAAATATATAATCTCCTCTATACATCCTATTTTACTTTCCGGGGAAATGCCAGTAGCCGCAACTTCTGAAAGAGTAAAGGTTTTTGACTGTTTATCTGTTAAATTACTTTTGAAATAATATAATCTTCTGGCACTCTCAAGAATCACTTCTCCCACGCTTACTTGTTTTATTATCCCCATATGCACACCAGAACCTGAACCACGTACTATGCAATGTTTCCCTATAAAGTTGCTATAATCTAAACCTTTCTTGATATCTTGATTTCCGAATAAGATTTGAATTTGTTTTATTTGACCTAAAGTCAATTCATCGATATTCATTTATTTCTCCTTTATTATTAATTTATTTTCTGTTTTGTCGTTTAATAAATTGGTATGAATCTTATTTTTCCTCCTCTAAATTATTTTTACGATATTCCTCAAGGCATTTAACCAGATAATCATGCTCAATCTGGTTAATCTTACGCCTGAATCTTACATAAAGGTTCTTACGCCTATGATATGAAGCTGTATTATAGGCATTCTTCTTAACCCGTAGCTCCTCGATTCGTGCCTTTAGTTTCTCTAATTCGTCCATAAATTACCCTAAATAACGTCTACATCAATTCCAGAGATTTCTTTAAAAATCCCCGCATCAAAATTAGGCAGAGATTTTAATAGTTTCTTATCATCATCGGATGCCGTCTCCCAAGCAATTGCCCAAGCATCTGCCATAGGAATGGATTTCAAATATCCCTCTGCCACATAGAATTTCGGATTATCAATCTTCTCCTGGTCAGTCATTTCGGACTCCGAAATCCAAATATTAGGAACAACATTAAAGATGAAATCAGGTTTTGTGCAATTCAACCATTCTGTACGATTATAAGGTTTATTGAAGACCATAACGTCAGAAGGATTTTGTGTATTAAAATATCCTGTTTGATAACTGGCTTTATTCCAGTCTCCGGTATTCCAGTCTCCGGTATTCCTGCCTCCGGTATTCCTGCCTCCGGTATTCCAGTCTCCGGTATTCCAGTCTCCGGTATTCCTGCCTCCGGTATTCCTGTATCCGGTATTCCAGTCTCCGGTATTCCTGTATCCGGTATTCCAGTCTCCGGTATTCCAGTCTCCGGTATTCCTGCCTCCGGTATTCCTGTATCCGGTATTCCTGCCTCCGGTATTCCAGTCTCCGGTATTCCTGTCTCCGGTATTCCTGTATCCCTTATCTGTAATATCATCACAAAATCTATTCTCTTTACATTTGTGGAATAACCACTCTCCCCAAGAGTCATGATTATCAGCAACTAATCCATCTATGGCAGTTAGTAAATCTGCGCCATTTGGAAATAGTTCTTTGAATCTATTAAAGCCATCTATACACGGCGACCAAGTCCTTAATATTTCATGAGTTATTATTTTAGTCATTATTTATCTCCTTAATTAATTATAAGATGCACACCAACAGCTACCAACAGCGATGTGGTTATTAGGTAAAATAACAATATTGTTACGAGGGCTTGCATTTATCCATCTCCTTTAATATTTTGAGAATTTCTTTCCCGTTTTCAGTAACGGGAATTTCTCTAAACAATCTGTTTAATGAAGCTAAAATTGCTCTCTGTCCGGCTTCCTGGAAGGTTATAATATTTGTTTTCATGACACTCTACTCCTAATGTTATTTAAATCTCTACATAGAGCTTCTCCTATCTGAAAATCACTTACAGGAAAAAACATCTCATATTCAATTTTCATTTCCCCATCTTTTAGAGAGAAAATAGGTCTGCAATTATCCTGAATTGCATAAGGGAATTTTCCTAGTGTACTTACTAATGAAAAACGCATCTTAAATCACCTTTTTTTGATTGAATGTTCACCACCATACATTCCACAGTAGGTTTCATAGGAGAATCTTTCATTTTTCCTATACATATCAATAGCTTGCTTTTTGGCAATCCTATCCATATTATCCATATTAACAAAATCCATAATCTCAATAGGATTAATTCCTGATATTTCCACCGAAAGTGGCTCATAACCCCAATCAACTGAATTCGCCGCCGCTGCATAGCTATTGAATATTATTTTACTTCCTTTACTCAAGCCGTCATCGCCTAGCCATATTTCTATATATGCAATATTGGCCGGATTTATTACGTACTCGCCGATTTGTTTAAGTTTTTGCATTATAATTGCTCCCAGATTCCAGTTGTTGGATTCTTATATTCAATAGATGTTATGCCATAATCAGAGGCGTAATCATCCATGGGAGCGAAGCTGCTGTCATTATTACTTACGCCGCCAAAATAAATATTTCCATCATCATCCAGGCACCTAAATTTATGAGGCATTTGGGCATTAGTTAAAGAGCTTATAATAATCCCATCCTCATTACGTTTTTTATATCTGCCTCTACCAATTAAGGAAAAATCACAATCTTCAGGTCGTAATTTTTTTATATAATCCCTCGTGATTTTATAGGCCATGATATTTTCCTTTTTAAGAAGTGATATTAATCATCTAATAATCTCACTATAATCCGATTCGGACATCCAGTCAAGAGAAAAACGCAATTATTTATAATTATTCTTCGGAAAAGTTGACTTTTGGCCGGAAATAAAGATAATATCTAAAAAGATAATTTCTAAGAAGGTGAAATCATGCCCACAATCGTTACTGATACAAAGTTAATAAATTTGATTGATGTTGTTGCCGCTGAGATGGAGGCTATTAATAAAGCGAATGAGGGATTAGAGAAAAGACGTTTGGCGATAGAAGAAAGCCCAGAATTAAAGGCTATTAATGACGAGCAGGAAGCGCTTAATACAAGAGCAAAGGAGTTGCAAAATAATGCAAAAGAACTAAACCAGAATTTAAACGAGGTTTATGGTTATGGTAATTGGCATAATCTAAATATTAAGAATTATACTTTCATTACGCGCGAAGAATTGGAACAAGACCCGGATTTTGTCAAAAAGCATTATATTATGGCTAATCCAGCTATAAAAGAGCGCGTTGAAACTGACGATATACAATTGACAGAGCGTAAAGTAATGAACGACCCAGAATTATGCCAAGAATTAGATAAAATTATTGAGGAACAAGATGCCACTAAAGAAATCATCCAGCAAACCGATTGAACAGACGGTTGCAATATCCTATGCGGTAAAGAAAGAATCCAGAAAGAAAGGTAAATAATGTATATTGTAGTAAAAGACCCTTGGGGTAGTTATGTTGATGGGCGTCCTATCGAGCATAGGGAGTTAGTAGAGGTTTACGCTAAAGAGAAAGGATTTACAACGCAGGAAACTGATAAGGAGCCTGTTATTGATATGCTAAGTAGTCCTATTAAAGCGTGGAGCGACGCAAGATTACAAGAACCTATTGATAAAACCGAACAAATAGAAATTAATTTGCCTGTAACGAAAATTAAGAAAAGGCCACTAAGAAATAGTGAGAAAATAGTGAATGGCTAATCCAGAAAATTTAATAGGGCAAGGCTTCGATAAAAAGCCTGAAAGAATCGGTAAAGGTCGCCCAAAAGGTTTAAAGAATCGCTCGACAATACTTAGAGAAATACTGGCGCTTGCACGAAAAGATGGCAAGACTAACGAGTATAGCATTAACGAAGCTATTATGCTTAAAGCCATGTCCGGCGATGTTGCTGCTTATAAAGAAATCCAAGATACGATGTACGGCAAGATACCTGATAAAGTTTTAACCGCCGAAACGGACGCTGGGAGCTTGGAGCGTGATGTGACCGCGGAGGCTTTAAAGCATGTTCCGACCGAGGAACTAGAGAAAATAATAGCAACTAATAATAGCAACCCAATAGAATAGAATGCCACTGATATCGGGGATTTACTATATTAATAGTTGAACTTCTACGGAAATGTGACAATGCGCATAAGTCAAAAACAGCAACGAATGAATCGCATCGAGGAATTGGAGCGTTATGTTAAAGTGCTAAGTGAAGAGAATAAAGAACTCAAAGAGCAAAACGAAAGTTATATAGCATGGCGATTGCAGATTCATTCGGAAGCCCGCAAAAAAGCTGCTATGCCTGACAATGGAAAAAGGTGGCAAAAAGAATATGACGAGCAGGGAAATTGTTTGTAAATCTATTTTGGAAATATATGACATAGCGCATTGCATTGCGCCAATTAACCAGAATGGCACAGACAGCATCAATAAGGATTGGAAACGTATTTATCGGATGGCTAATTTAGCCAATTCTATAACGAGAGACTTTAACGCCGCCTGCCACGAAATTGAATTATTAAAGCTGGAACTATGTCGATTAAAATCACCACAGCAGACGTAGCAAGAGAGCTTGAGCGCAGGAAGTGCAACCAGATAGAAACAATATTTCCTGATAAGGGGAGATATAGGCGCGAGCTTTATCATAAGCATCTTGAATTCTTCAAAGCGGGCGCAACATATCGAGAGCGTATTTTTATCGCTGCGAACCGTGTTGGCAAATCAGTCGCTGGTGGTTATGAGGTGGCCTGTCATCTTACAGGTATTTATCCTGATTGGTGGGAAGGTAAACGATTCGATAAGCCAATAGTATGTTGGTGTGCTGGCGACACAGGAAAGACCACACGCGATATTATCCAGCTTAAATTATTAGGCATGCCTGGCTCGTTTGGCACTGGCTTAATTCCTAAGGATAAAATAATTCGCACACTTGCAAAGCAGGGCATTTCTGATGGTATAGAAATGATTCATGTTAAGCATGCAAGCGGTGGCAATAGTTTATGTGTGCTTAAATCATACGACCAGAGGCGCGAGGGTTTCCAAGGTACAGAGGTTCATGTCATATGGCCTGATGAAGAGCCACCACAAGATATTTATGTTGAGATGCTACTTAGAACAATGACAACTAACGGAATAGTTCTAACAACATTCACACCATTAATGGGGTTGAGTGATGTTGTATTGTCGTTCTGCCCCGGCGGAGAACTTGTAGAAGGAACTGTTAAAGATAATCAAACTAAACATGTAACTGTGTGTGATTGGGATAGTGTTCCACATCTGTCACAAAAAGAAAAGGATGATATGTATGCTGCGATTCCACCGTTTCAACGTGATGCAAGGTCTAAAGGTATACCTCAATTGGGTAGCGGGGCAATATATCAAGTACCGGAATCAGAAATTATTGTTGATAACTTTGATATTCCTAAACATTGGAAACGCGCTTATGGCATGGACGTTGGCTGGAATAGGACCGCAGCTGTATGGGTTGCCATTGACCCTGAAACTAGTATCACTTATCTTTATCATGAATATTATCGAGGGCATGCTGAGCCTGCTGTACATGCGCAGGGCATTAAAGCGCCAGGAGACTGGATACCAGGGGCAATAGACCCTGCTTCCCGTGGTCGTGGGCAATGTGATGGTCACAGCCTTGCTGATATGTACAAAGATTTGGGTTTGCATTTAACTTATGCTAATAATGCGGTAGAATCTGGTATCTATGAAGTATGGGAAATGCTATCATCTGGACGTTTAAAGGTATTCAAATCCCTAGCTAATTGGCGTGCAGAATATAGAGTTTATAGGCGTGATGAAAAAGGTAAAATAGTTAAAGAGAACGACCACTTAATGGATGCAACCCGTTATAATATTATGACAGGGTTAAGTATTGCAAAGGTTAAGCCAGTTGTTAATGATATGCCGCAGTTCTTCGGTGGTCAAAATGTAACTACAGGGTGGATGGGATGATGGAAATACAGATTGGTAGCTTCAATATAATTCTTAAGAAAGCACACATGCCACCTCATCGTTACTTTGCTTTCTATAACTTAAATTCCGAAGGGAAGAAAGCCTTTGGAAATAACATTCTAGAGCAAGGTTTTCATACAAAATATATACATATTACAAGAAAAAGACAATTCAAAGATGTTAAAAATATAGTGAATTTTTTAACGCGTTCCAAGATGAGGATAGGAAATTGGAAATGAACAAAGATTATGTTACATATCAAGTGCCACTTCGAGATACGGAAGAGGGATTAAATGAAGCTTTTACTGTTATGGAAAATATGTTAAAAGAAGATGGAATTTCTTTACCTGGTCGAGATTTAAAATATTATCGTATTCGGCGAGCTTGGGGATGTGTATCACGAATGGAATTTTTATATCTTAAAAAAGAAGGTAGCAATAGGAGCGAAAATGGAAGAAATTAAATTACCTTTCGATTTAAAAATAGGTGATACAATTGGTAAATATATTGCAACAATTGGCTATTGTGCTAATACCCTTGAAATTGCCTTGGAAATGTTGCGAAAAGATAACGTAGATTATTATATTATTAATTCCACACCCGCCGATATTAAAGCATTTGGCTTGACGTTGCATAACAAATCCAATACAATAGCATAACCGAATACACAACATTCTAGCGTTACGCGAATTCGGCGCGGCCACGCAGATAAATTTACAAGATTTATTTGCATGTCTATAGCTAAAGTTCCCGGCCTAAATCCAATTATTCAAGAAGCAGTTGAACGCTTCCAGTTTGCTGCACTTTCTGAAAAAGATAACCGCGATGCTATGAAAGCGGATATGGAATTCTATGTGTCCGACCAGTGGGATGCTTCTATCCGCACCAATCGTATGGGTTCGCAAAGGCCGTGCCTTACAATTAATCGCTTACCACAATTTACGCGGCAGATAACAAATGGCCTGCGACAAAATATGCCCAGCATTCGTACAATTCCCGTTAACGATGCGGACGAAGATGTTGCAAAAATATTTGATGGCATGATGCGTCAAATACAAGAATCGTCGCAAGCGGGTATTGCCTATTCTTCTGCTAATAATTCACAGGTTATATGTGGTATAGGCTTCTTCCGCATAGTGACGGAATATTGTAACGAAAAGAATTTTGATAAAGAAATCAAGATTAAAAGAATTAAAAATCCTCTTTCTGTTTATGTTGACCCGGCAGCTATTGAACCTGATTATTCAGATGCACAGTGGATGTTCATCACGGAAGACTTAACGTTTGAAGAGTTTGAAAGACGTTATCCTGGGAAGACGGCAGTAGCAGCCGATACCTTAACAGGCCAAGGCGACCCAGTTCGGGCGTGGTTGACAGGTGATAAGAATACGATGCGTATTGCGGAGTATTTTAGTATAGAAGACAGTGACGAAATTGTAATTTATCAATTAGAAGACGGCTCTATTGTTACAAAAGTGCCAGAAGGAATAAAGGAAGTTGCTAAACGTGTTGTTAAAGAACGTAAGGTAATATGGCGTATTATATCAGCACTTCAGATTTTAGAGGAAAAGCCGTGGGATGGTAAATACATCCCTATTGTCCCTGTTATAGGTGAGGAAATAGATGTAGATGGTCGCCGTGTTATTAAAGGCATGGTGCGCGATGCAATAGACCCACAAAGAATGTATAATTACATGGTTTCTGCGCAAACAGAAGCCATAGCACTTGCACCTAAGGCGCCATTTATCATAGCTAACGGGCAGCTTGAGGGTTTAAAGAGTATATGGGAATCAGCAAATATACAGAATTACGCTTATTTACCTTATAATCCGGTCGTTAATGGGGGTGTTGCAGTCCCAGCTCCGCAAAGGCAAAATATAGAGCCACCTATCCAGGCCATGACGCTTGCAGCCAATCAGTTTGCTGATGACTTGAAGGGTGTAACGGGTATTTATGACGCGGCCTTAGGCGCTAGGGGTAACGAAACCTCTGGTAAGGCCATTAACGCGCGTAAAATGCAAGGTGATGTATCAAATTACCATTATATAGATAACTTCTCCTATTCGCAATTACATGCTGGCAGAATAATGATAGACCTTATACCAAAAACTTATGATACAGCTAGAATAGTACAATGTTTAGGTGAGGATGGAACTGTTGAGCATAAGAAAATTAATCAACCATCTGGCGAAAAGGATAATAACGGCATTGAAAAGATTTATGATGTAACGCAAGGCGAATATAATGTAGTAGTTAGTACAGGGCCAAGCTATAAAACTAAGCGCCAAGAGGATTCCGAATTAATGGCACAAATGGCGCAGGGCAATCCTGAACTTATGAAAATAGCTGGGGATATTATTGTGCGTAATATGGACTTGCCAGGAGCGCAGGAATTATCCGACCGTATTAAAAAAACATTGCCACCAGAACTGCAAGATGTAGACCCTTCGCAAGAAATTCCGCTACCTGTTAAGCAGCAACTAGACCAATCGAAACAAATGATTGATGCCCTAACACAACAACTTCACCGTCTACAAGATGAAGCAGACCAGAAGAAAATGGAATTAGAAAGCAAAGAACGTATCGCACTAGAACAGATTAATGCACAGATTACCGTAGAATCTATGAAAATGGAAGGTGCGGCCAATCACGCTATACTTCTAGCCGAACTAAAGGGCGTTAATGATAGGTTGGCACTTTTAAATGTAGCACAGCCCGTTGGTGAAGACGGTTCACAGAATCAAGCTACTGCTGCATCTATGCCGCCGGTTGCGCCACAGAATGGAGAGCAACTTGACAATGGTAATGGTTCTATGTTACCATAGTTATGGAATTATAAAAACTATCTGCTGGCACATAGAGGCTTTGCGGACAATAAAGGATAAAATATGTTAGAAAATGAATCTGGCGACATAGTTGCTGTTGATAATTCTAATGAGGTTGCAGAAGTTGAAACCCAGGAGCAAGAAGTTTCTGAAGTGGAAACTGAGCAATCAGAAGAACAAGCCGAAGGTGAGGTTAAACGTAAACGTCCTAGTGGTTTTCACAGAAAAATAAGTAAGCTTGAGCAGCAAAACGCCCAATTAGAGGCGCGGCTCGCTGAATTGTCAAAATCACAGACAAATAGCGAAAAACCAAATATAGATAATTTTGATTCGTTTGATGCTTATAATGAAGCACTCCTTGATTGGAAAGTTGACCAACGAGAAGCGCAACGTGAGCAGAAAATTAGAGAACAGGAAGAGCAAAAAGAACTTAAAGCAAGAGAATCTAAGGCATTAACCGAATGGGAGCAAAAAGAAGAAGCCCTGGGTGATGATTTAGAGGAATATGAGGAGTTAGTAGCAAAAAATAAGAATACTCGCTTTAGGCAGGAACTTATCCAAGCTACTTTTGAATCAGATTTAGGGCCACAAATTAGGCATTATTTGCTTAAAAATCCCGATGAACTTGCTAAAATAAATAAATCTCCTTCTGAACTCAGCTCATTTGCTATTTTTAAAAAAGTAGCAGAATTAGAAACAAAATTATCCAAACCTCCGGTGAATAGAGTTAGTAAATCATCTGAACCTATTACACCAGTAAGAGGAACTAGCAAAACCAATGTGCGGCTCGAAAATATAACCGATGCCGACCAATGGGCTGCAACTAGATATCCACACTTATTTGGTAAAAAATAGACTCGGTGATTTGCTTTTTAGCAATTTCACATAAAGGGGTCTATAATGCCTACTTCTAATACTCTCTTAACAATTGGCATGATTACCAATGAAGCATTGCCAGTGCTTGAAAACGAACTTACTTTTACGCGTAGAGTTAACCGTCAATATGATAAGCAGTTCGGTATTACTGGCGCTAAAATTGGCGATACCATAAACATCCGTAAACCGGTTCGTTATATTGGTACTCGTACACCAACCCTAAACGTACAGGGTTCAACTGAAAGCTCGGTAGCGCTTACTTTGTCTACTCAGTATCAGGTTGCAATGTCATTCACATCCGCCGACTTAAAACTGTCTATTGATGATTTTTCAACACGTTTCATTAAGCCTGCTGTGGCGCAGATGGCAAACATGATTGATTACGATGGATTACAACAGTATAAATATATTTACAATACTGTAGGAACTCCAGGCGTTACACCTTCAACTATAGCCACAGTTTTAGCATTAGGCGTTAAACTTGATAATGAAGCGGCTCCAATGGGTGATAGGTCATTATGCTTAAATCCAGCCGCCCAAGCCGGGATAGTTGGTGCTAATACTTTAACAGTGTTTAATCCTTCTAAAACAATTTCAGACCAGTATCTGAAAGGTTCAATGGGTACGGCATTTGGGTTCGATTTCTACATGGACCAGAACGTTGCAGTACACACTATTGGAACTTATGCGGCTAACGTATCAGGTGGCGCTGTTACTGTAACTAATGCTGTATCATCTGGTAGCACTGTAGTTACCGGCGGATGGACTGCTGGCGATATTCTGAATGTTGGTGATGTTATCACTTTTGGTACAACTACTACTAATGGTGTATTCGCAATCAATCCGCAGAACTATCAATCAACCGGCCAGTTAAGGCAGTTTGTTGTAACTTCTTTGGCGACAGCAGATGGTGGTGGTTCCATGTCTATTAATGTTAGTCCAGCAATTATATTTAATACAACTGGAACGCCGAATCCTTTTGCGACAGTTACAAGTTCCACTAATACAATCGCTGCAACCGCAACAGTTGGTGTATTTGGTGCTTCTGCGACATCTACGCCACAGAATCTAGCTTTCTGCAAAGATGCTTTCTCTTTCGCGACAGTAATGTTGCCAGATATGCCAGGTGTTGAAAATAGCCGTGCGACTTCTGAGAAATTATCAATGTCTATTCGTCTAATTAGTGCATATGATGTTGTTAATGACAGAAGGATTTCAAGGCTGGATTTATTGGGTGGCTGGGTAACTCTACGTCCAGAGCTTGCCTGCCGTTTAGCTGGTTAATTAAGCAGTGGGGACGTAAGCGCCCCACTCATCTAATATTTTAAGGAGATAAATAATGCCTAGTAATTACAATACACAAACTGATGCTCTAACAGGCGTTAGCACAGCCGCAGAGAACCCAGGCGGGATGACAATGGATAATACTACTATTGGCAGTTCTGTTCCAAAACCTGGTACTTTCACATCAATATCAATGGCATCAAGTGCTATTGAAACCAAGACCTCTGGTACATTATCTAACACAGGATTATCAATCATAGCACCTTCTTCAGCTGCTTCTTTTATTCTACCTGCGCCATCTTCAATTGGGGTATTTAAATATATTACCAGAACTAATACTTCAACTGAAGTTGTAACGGTTACTAGTAGCGATTCCTTTGTTGGTTCCACCGCCACTACAATCATGACAATGAATGCTGCAGGTGATGGTGTTATTTTGGTATCATCAAGCTTGACGCAATGGGTAGCCGTTGGACTTTCATCGGTGACATTATCATAATGAAAGTAGCAATTGTAGGAACATCGCCTAATAGTTTCTTTGAAGCTCCATATAAAGATGAATCATGGGAAATATGGGGCTTAAATGGTGCATATGAGCGCATACCCCGGTATAACAGGTGGTTTGAAATACATTCCGTTGAACATCATCGGAAAACTGGTACGCCACCTGGATATATGGAACACCTACAGAATGCTGCTAGTTTGGGAAGGCTCTATACAAAAGAGCCTTTTCCTTACGAAACATTACGCTTACCTAAAGATAAATTAATAGAGCAATTTGGAAGTTATTTTACTTCCACAATTGCGTGGATGATAGGCTTTGCTATTCAGGAAGGCGCTACAGAAATAGGCCTATGGGGCGTAGATATGACGGGGCCTGATGAATATCAGAAACAGCGTGCTGGCTGTGAGTATCTTTTGGGATATGCTAAGGGTAAAGGAATAAAAATAACGCTTCCAGATTGTTGCCCATTATTAAAAGGTGCATTATACGCTGATGATTTATTCATGGAATTGGACGAATACGAGAAAAAGTCCACAAGAGCGCTAAAAGATGCAATAGATAAGCTTAATTATTACAAGGGCGTTTCTGATACGATTAAAGAACTGCAATGTAAATGGGGATAGTATGCCTACCGTATTAGAAATAATAACAGACTCCATGCAAGATGCTGGTATTTTAGCATCCAACGAAACCCCCAATGCTACAGACGGACAAAAAGCCTTCCGGCTTCTAAATCGCATGCTTGATGCAGATTCTACAGAGGATTTGATGGTTTACCAGAATGTAAACGAGGTGTTTAACCTTATCTCTGGTCAACAAAATTATACTATAGGAACAGGTGGGGACTTTAACACCTCGCGTCCTATAGATATCACTGCAATTTATATGCGTGATACCAATGGCAATGATTTGCCTTGTCAGATGCTAGATTATGAACAATATGCCGATATCCTTTCAAAACCAATAACTGCTACCATAGCACTTTCTGCTTATTATAATTCAGGAATGCCGCTTAGTACTATAACTTTTTGGCCAGTTCCGGCGCAAACATCTTATCGTGCGGTGGTATGGAGTTGGAAACCTCTAACTGCTTTTACCTCTCTATCAGATAGTGTTATATTGCCACCGGGTTATGAGGATTATATAGAATCTAACCTTGCTGTGCGGTGCTGCATGGCTTTTTCTCGTCCTGTTCCAAATGAATTGGCAGAGTGGGCGGCAACAGCAAAAGGTAAATTAAAAAGAATTAATATAAATGTTCCTATTTTGGGGTTTGATGCATCACTTGTAAATAGTGCAACAAGCAATACATATCCTATTTCACCACATGTACTCACGGGGTATTAATGTTATTTAATTTCGTTGGTGGTTCATATGTTTATCGTAGTGTGAATTATGACTGTCAAAGGGCTATAAACTTATATCCTGCATCATCGGAAAGTGGCAACTCAAAAGGGCAATTTATATTATGCCCCACTCCTGGGCGTGTTCTATTCTCTACATTACCGGTGCAATCAATCCGTGGCGAATATACCAATCTTAGTAGGGCTTTTGTAGTTTCATATAATACTTTGTATGAACTCTTTTCAGATGGTTCTTATGTAGCATTAGGTATACTTAATACATTTTCCGGGAATGTATCCATGGCCGATAATGGTTTGCAGTTAATGATTGTAGATGGCACACCAACCGGTGGGTATATATTCGACCTAACAACGGGAGTATTTACACAAATTACCGCGCCCGCATTTGGTGGTGGTGTTCTTGTGTGTTTCATTGATGGCTATTTCATGGTTAATGTGCCTGATTCTGGAATCTATCAGTGGTCTGGGATTTATGATGGTTTGGCGTGGGATGGTGCAGATACAGCAAACGCGGAAGGCTCGCCCGATAATTTGGTGGCATTGGTTGTGGCGCATAGGCAAGTTTTCCTTATTGGTGGCCATACTATTGAAGTAATTTATAATACAGGCGCATCGCCCGACCCATTTGAGCGGGTTCAAGGTGTATTTATGGAATATGGTACAGAAGCCCCATTTTCTGTAATTCAAACAGCTAACACTATTTTCTGGATAGGCTCAGATTCGGAAGGTAGAAATGTAGTATGGATGGCAGAAGGTTACCAACCTTCGCGCATCTCAACAACAGCAATAGAAAATTACCTGAATAAATATGACACTACCACAGCAACTTCTTACTCATACCAGGAGGATGGCCATTTCTTTATAGTATGGAACGTGGAAGGAATGCCGACAAGTTTAGTTTATGACGTGACGCAGAAACAATGGCATGAAAGGGCTTTTTGGAATTCTAGCGCGGGTATGTATACTAGGGATAGGGCTAACTTCCATATGTATGTTTTTGGAAAGCACCTTGTTTCTGATTATGAAAACGGAAATATTTACGACCAATCATTAAATTATAATGATGATAATTCCGGCTTGATAAGAAGGCAAAGGACAATGCCATATTTTACTGATGATTTAGAGTATTTATATTTTTCTGAATTCCAAATAGATATGCAAACAGGTGTTGGTTTAGTAAGTGATGCAAATACAGCAAATACAGACCCACAAATAGCCTTAAGATGGTCAGATGATGGTGGACATACATGGTCTACAGAAATATCCGTACCTATTGGCAAGACGGGAGAATATAATACTCGAGCTATATGGCGTAGATTGGGTAGGTCAAGAGCGCGAGTTTGGGAATGTTCCATTGTTGCAAATATTCCAGTATATCTCATCGCGGGACATTTAAAAGTGAGCAAAGGTTATGCCTAGAATTAATTTAGTTCCAGTAGTTCCTGTTGCACCAATAACCGACCAACAACCCACCCCTGTTTGGTTGAATTGGTTTGGGGGTATATCTAGATTGTTGGGGCTGGCTCCTACTATATATACGGGTGTTGTTGCGCCAATAACCACACCAAATAAAATAGGCGATACTTATATTGATACATTTTTAGGGAAGGTTTACATTTCGACTGGCACAAGTAGCGCCGCAGATTGGAAAATACTCAATTGACAATTCACACTTGTAATATATAATTAATTTACTGGGATTCATCATTTCCAGCGTTACGCTTCCCAGAGCGGTCACGCGGATAACTAAGTTATTCGCATGACAGATATAATCAAAGCCACAATTGATGACCTGAACGACCTTGTAACAATGGGATGTGCATTCTTTCATGAGGCGCAATGGCAAGATTTATATGAGTGGGATAATAATTCCGCATCCTTAGTATTAGCAGATTTAATCCAAAACCCCGAAGCTGTTGTTTATATGGCAAAACAAGATGGCATTTCTATAGGAATGGCGGCGGCTGTTTTATATCCCCTTTGGTACAATACTAACATAAAAGTTGCACAAGAATTCTTTATGTATGTAAGGCCTGAGAAAAGAGGGGTCGGAACTAAATTAAAAAATAAATTAGAAGAAGAAGCAATAAAGATGGGTGCTAGGACTATGGCAATGGGTTCAGTTGAAGCACTCCCAGCTCTAGATAAATATTATGCCCGTAGTGGTTATGCGCCTTCTGAAAAAACATTTATTAAGAGGCTATAATGGCAACTTCAATTATTAAGTCTGTAATAGGTAGTAATGCTGCTAAAAGTGCGGCTAGTCAACAAGCTGCAGGCGCTGCCGAAGCAAGTCGCATTGAGCGAGAAAAAACCGACCAGGCATTGGGGTTACAGAAATCACAATATGACCAGATACGACAAGATTTACTTGCGAATCAATCTAGCCAAAACACTAATTACCAACCGTTTCTGAATACCGGAACTGCCGCAAATAATCAATTAGCTTATGCTCTGGGATTGGGTGGGACTGGAACGGGAGAAGCTGGTGCGCTGGCCAAACCTTTTACTATGGCAGATTTCCAACAAGACCCCGCTTATCAGTTCCAGTTAGCAGAAGGCCAAAAGGCTTTGGATAGGGTTAGCGCTGCGAAAGGTAAATATTTTTCTGGTGGAGCAATAAAAGACCTTTCCGCATATAATCAAGGTATGGCTAATACAGGTTTTCAACAGGCCTATAATAATTATAATACCAACCAAACTAATCTTTATAACCGCCTTGCTGGCGTCAGTACGTCCGGGCAGAATGCGGCAACTGGAATAGCTAATGTGGGTGCTAATACTCAATCACAACTTGGTAATGCAGGGCAGAATTATGCGAATCAATCTGGAAGTTATCTAACAGGACTTGGTACGCAACAAGGTGACAATGCTATGGGAGCCGCAAATGCGCGCGCGGCTGGGAAAATAGGTTCAGGCCAAGCCTGGATTACTGGTATTAATGACACTCAGAATGACCTGACATCTGCGGCCGGAATAGTAGGAGGGCTTTTATAATGTCTAGTATAGATGCAAGAATACCTATGAGTATTCAATATCCACAATCTGATTTATTAGGAAATTTCCAAAAAGGTTTTAACCTAGGGCAAGATATACAAGCCGCTCCCTTTAAGCAGAAAGCTATAGAAGCAAACGCACAAAATGAACAATTAACAGCCGCTAATAATAAGTTGACAGCGATTGGTAATTTACTGAATGGCGTTAAAGACCAACAAAGTTATTCAATGGCAAAACAGCAACTTGCCGCGGCCGGAATTATTAACCCTCAAGATATACCAGACCAGTACGACCCTGCTTATGTTGATATGCACAAGAATAGTGTGATGAATGCGAAAGCGCAGTTGGATAAGCAGTTTAAATTACAACAGATTGCAGAAAGTAAAGCTGGCGGAACATCAGGAATATTACTTGATAGACTTGCCAATGAGCCAGACCTAAAAAGCGCATTACTTACAAAAACTAACGCCGGAAAAGGCGTAGTAATGAATCCAAGCACAGGACAGGCAGAAATAGTTGAGGGCTACAATCCAGCCGTTGCAAGCACTGAGGGTGCTAAAAAAGCCGCGGAACAACAAGCTATATTAGGAACTGCAGCGGATATAGAATCAGAAAAAGGTATGGGCGCTGCTGCCGGAAAAACCAGAGGTGAACAAGAGAAAAGGGCATTGAGTGCTCCTAATAATCTATTATTAATACAAGAAGCGGAAGGATTGCTTCCTAATGCTACTAGTGGGCTTGCACAGAGGGCTGGAAGGGGCGTTGCTAATATGGTTGGCGTTAGTACCGATGCAAGTAAAGCTGATAGACAACTTGAGGTATTATCGGCAGCGCTTACGGCTGGCGTTCCAAGAATGGAGGGGCCACAATCAGATAAAGACGTGGCAATGTATAAGCAGGCGGCTGGTGATATAGCTAATCCTAATATCCCATATGAGGATAGACTTGCTGCGCTAGGCACTATTAAGGAGTTAAATAACAAATATCAAGGCGCTGAACAAATTAGTACTTCTGTTGAGCCATTAAATACCAAAAAAGTTAACGCTGCACAGGTAGGGAAACTTAGCCTTAAAGACCCTCGTGTTAAGGCTGCGTTAGCTGCTGGATATACACCGGATGAAATAGCCGCACATCTAACAAAGGGTAGATAATGAAACAACGTCCATCATTAGATGAGATATTTGCAGAGCCAACCAGTGCAGAAATAAGCACGTCTAAAAATAGACCCTCACTAGATGAAATATTTGCCTCGCCAATAAAGGAATCTCCGGGAATTATGGGGCAAATTAAAAAGAATATAGAAGCCACCCAAGAGGAGGCACGAGCTTCTGGTGCTAGGTATGCAGCAGGCCAACAAGGTTTGCCAGAAAATCTTGCGCAAGGATTGGCACAGGGTGTAGGAATTGTTGGGGATATTGCAGCCCCAATTATTGGTGCTGGTGCTAAAGCTGCATATAGCGCCCTACCTCAGACTTGGCAGAAAGGCATAGAGAATACTGCTAAGAATGCATTACAAAGCAACGTAGGACAAAGCACTCTAAAAGGTCTGCAAAATATTCAACAAGATTGGAATAATTACGAACAACAAGACCCAGCAGGTGCGGCAGATTTAAAAGCATTAGGCACGGCTATGACGTTGGGAATGGGGAAGGTAGCACCTAAACTTACTAATGAGGCCGTGAATGTTGCGGGTAGCGCCTTGAAGAATGTTGCTAAAGACACAATAGAGGGCGCAATTAATAAAGCCAAACCTTTGCCACCTATTCCTACTTCGGAAGCTGTAAAAGATATTGCAAAAGCCTCTTACGCGGAAGCTGACAATTTAGGCGGTATGATGCTTCCTAGAAACTCAGCTAAATTTATAAATAATTTAGAAACTCTTAAGAAGCAAACAAAGTGGGGAGAAGCTACCACAGGAGAGGATGCTATAACAAAGTTAGTTGACAGGTATAAGCCACTGGCGAACGAACCTATTACTTTACAAGCAGCGCAAGAAATAGATGAAGGGTTAGGGCAGCTTATAGATGGTTTTTATGATGCGAAAGGAAAGATTAATAAAGAAGGTCTGAAAGTGCAGAAAGCGCAGCAGGCTTTTAGGGATATGATAGAGGCAACTCCAGAAAGTGAAATAGTTGGCGGTAAAGAAGGTTTTGACGCATGGAAGCGGGGACAAAAAGAATGGTCTACAGCAGTCAGATTGGCGGAAATGGAGCGTATTATTGCTCGTGCAGAAACTATGGACAATCCAGCTACATCATTAAAAGCTGGATTTAGGATGCTGGAGCGTACAGGTATGCGCGGATATAGCGCTGAAGAAAAAAAGGCTATTAGACACGCCGCCCGTTCAGGTATAGTAGGCGGTACGCTTCGTACGGTTCTAGGAAGTAGATTAATAGGTACAGGGCTTGGTTTGGCGGTAGGTGGTGCGGGAATGAATCCTCTTACAGCGGCGGCAGGTGCGGCAGCAGGTGCGGCACAATCTGGGTTAAGTAGAAAAGCGGCAGAATCTATAGCAATGGGTCGAGTTAATAAAGCAAGAAGAACAGTAGCAAAGAGATTGCCAGCTGATACAGGCAAGTTGCCACCAAGAAAAGCATTAGAGATTCTAAATAGAGAGGAATAGAAGAATCATAATAATAAAGATTGCGGCTATGTCTTCAAATTTGTTTTGTGAAAGTTCTTCAATCCACTTCATATTTTCACCCATAATTAAATTGGGTAGAATATGTAACATAAATACAATATCCTGTAAAGGGGAGCGAAATGACGGCATCACCATTAATTATACCAGTAGCAAGATTTTTCACAGTATCGGGTGGCGCCGGGCTGGCGGGAGGCAAGGTTTATACTTATGAAGCCGGAACTAATACACCTAAAGTTACATATACAGATTATACTGCTAGTGTAATGAGCCAAAATACAAATCCAGTGATATTGGATTCTTCCGGCTCTGCCGATATATGGTTGGTAGGCAATTATAAAATTAACTTAACTGATAGTAATGATGTTCAGCAAGCTAATTACCCGGTAGATAATGTATCATCTTTTGCGGCTGGAAATAATTTTTATGTAACTACGGGTACTGCTAATAATTATATTTTAACCCCAAGCCCAGCACTATTGCAATACACAGCAGGTGATACATTTAATGTGCAATTCAATGTAGCAAATACTGGACCCTCTACAATTAATGTATCTGGATTAGGAGCGAAGAGCTTGGTATTGCCACCAGCAACAGCATTAACAGGCGGAGAATTAATTACTAGTGTTACATATACCATAACCTATGATGGCACTAATTTTCAAGTAACTAATACCATTCCTGGAATATATCCCAACTTACAAACTGGAACTACCTATGCCTTTGCTAATTCCAATAGAGGGAATTTAGTTACTTTTTCCAATACCAGTGCTATTGCCGCAACTATAGGCCAAGCAGGTAGTACTTTCCCAGATGGATGGTATGTTTTGGTTCAAAATAGAAATAGTGGCATTGTAACAATTACACCAACCACATCCACTATTGATGGGGCAACTTCTTTAAGATTACGTATTGGAGAAGGTGCTATTATAGTAAGTGATGGAACCAATTATTATACAGAAAGATTTTCTATTAATATTGCAGGTGATTTGCAAACTATAGCAAGTGCAACTACAACAAATTTGGGAACTGTAGATTCGCATTTTGTAAATATAACGGGAACAACCACTATTACCAGTTTTGGTACTGCAGCTTCTATTGCGAATCCGCTGTATTTCATTACTTTTGCCAGTGCATTAACTCTTACACACAATGGCACAAGTTTAATTATTCCAGGGGCGGCAAATATTACTACTGCAGCAAATGATTTTGCTATAGTTCAATATTTAGGAGGTGGAAATTGGATTGTAAATCAGTATGTTCATGCGAGTGGTATATTGCCAATCGCTGCGGGAGGAACGGGAGCAAATACGGCAGCTACTGCATTTAGCAATTTAAAACAAGCAGCCACTACAGCCGTAACTGGAGTAACCCAATATGCAACTGCAGCCCAAACTAAAACCGGTACATCTACTACTTTAGTTCCCACTGTATCAGTTATGGCAAGTCATCAAGGGATGTTAAAGGCGTGGGTAAATTTTTCTTTAACCGGCTCAATAAATGACTCTTATAATGTTAGTAGTGTGGGTGACACATCCTCTTCAACAAAAACCATTAATTTCACCACTTCCTTATCAAATGCTTCATATTGCGCGTCTATATGTCAATATGGTGATACCATGACAGCGTATGCACCAAATATGTATATAACGACACGTAGTGTTTCTTCATTTGTGATGAATAATACGGATGAAGCGAATAATGTGCAGGGCTGGATGGTAAATGTCGCCGGACAAATTTAAAGGGATTTAACATGGAAAAAAGAATTATTTATATAAATAATGAAGGAGATTTAGGTATATTAATCCCGTCACCGAATGCCGTAATCGAAGAAATTGGCATGGAAGAGTATATAGAAAATTACACTGTAGAAATTGATGGGGAGCTAGTTCCTTCAACAAAAACGTCTTGGCGCGAGGTGAAGACTCAACGAATCCTAACTATAGATGAAATAGCACAGAAGGATTTACCAGCCGGAACAGAATATAAAATTATAAACGCTTCGGAATTGCCTCAGGATAGATTCTATCGGGATGCGTGGGTATATGCCTCCGATAAAGTTGTAGTTGACTTGCCGAAGGCTAGAAATGTACACCTTAATAAAATAAGGGCACGCCGGAATGAGAAATTTATTGAGCTTGGTTTTCCAGTTAAATTGGATTCTTCTTTGGAAAAGGCAATAATTCCCGAAGAAACTAGGGCTATATTACAGGCATTGCGGGATATTCCGCAGGTTCTAGATTTATCAGAAGTTAACACGTTAGAAGAATTAACGGCTCTTTGGCCGGAACAATTAAAAGGAGAGTAAAATGACAGGTACATTAACTAGAAATGCTATAGCCACAAATAGTACAACAACATCACAAGAAATGGAAATACCATATGGATTTACTTTAGTAGGAGTCGCGTTGCCTGTTGAAGTCACAAGTACAACTTTTACTATAACTCATGCTGCTATATCTGACGGGACATTTTTAACACTTAAAGACCCGCTCGGAATATATGGAACGGCGGGAAACGCTATTACATTTACAATAGGTGCAACTTCACTTGGTATATTTATGATACCGCCTACAGTAAGTGCTTTATTGTATTCGAGAATTAAAATTATTCTTGGTTCAGCCGAAACGGCTGCTGTAACTCTAATATTTAAGCAGATAGCATAATGTATTTCTTTTACGAATCTAGTCGCGTTGCAGTACCAACGGCTAACGCTGCAATTGCAATAGCACATAATACAACGCCATTTGTCAGTGCGTATCCGTGGAGCGGTAGCGGCTTTGGAACTAAGTATTCTAACCCAGCAACGCCTCTCGCTGGAGCTGGGTTAGATGTTGCTTTTAGCCCGGATGGCACTGCAGTAGCAATAGCACATAATACAACGCCATTTGTCAGTGCGTATCCGTGGAGCGGTAGCGGCTTTGGAACTAAGTATTCTAACCCAGCAACACTTCCCGCTGGAATTGGTAACGGTGTTGCGTTTAGCTCGGATGGCACTGCAGTAGCAATAGCACATAGTACAACGCCATTTGTCAGTGCGTATCCGTGGAGCGGTAGCGGCTTTGGAACTAAGTATTCTAACCCAGCAACACTTCCCGCTGGAACGGGTAACAATGTTGCGTTTAGCTCGGATGGCACTGCAGTAGCAATAGCACATGCGACAACGCCGTTTGTCAGTGCGTATCCGTGGAGCGGTAGCGGCTTTGGAACTAAGTATTCTAACCCAGCAACACTTCCCGCTGGAACAGGTAACAATGTTGCGTTTAGCTCGGATGGCACTGCAGTAGCAATAGCACATAGTACAACGCCATTTGTCAGTGCGTATCCGTGGAGCGGTAGCGGCTTTGGAACTAAGTATTCTGACCCGGCAACGCCTCTCGCTGGAGCTGGGTTAGGTGTTGCTTTTAGTCCAGATAGCACTGCAGTAGCAATTACGTATAATACAACGCCATTTGTCAGTGCGTATCCGTGGAGCGGTAGCGGCTTTGGAACTCAGTATTCTGACCCGGCAACACTTCCCGCTGGAACGGGTAACGGTGTTGCGTTTAGCTCGGATGGCACTGCAGTAGCAATAGCACATGCGACAACGCCGTTTGTCAGTGCGTATCCGTGGAGCGGTAGCGGCTTTGGAACTAAGTATTCTGACCCGGCAACGCCTCTCGCTGGAATTGGTAACGATGTTACTTTTGCTAGTTATTAATCAATTAACAATTAAGGAAAATTAAAATGTTTAATATAATCACACAAGAACAAAAAAAATTAGATATAGCTACGAATATAATCGCCCGCGAGCATGAAATATATGGTTATCAGATGAATATTGATAATTATAATCAGATATTAAATTTAATCCCAGTGCAATGGCCAGATGATTTAATAAAATATAGACATTCAACGCAGGAAAATTTAGCGAATGAATTGTCTGGTGAAATACTTCAGCAAGTATGTGATTTACAGTTCCGGGAAGTTATAGAAGGGCGCTTAAAGATAGAAATAATAGAGCAAAATAAATCTATCCATGTGAGAAATGCACTTATAAGGCAGGTTCCAGAAGATGAAATTCAAGGTTTAATTGCACAAGCATTACAATCTTAACGGTACTATAAAAATGTCTCAAGAGAAATTACGCACAATGTTAGAATTACTTGAAAATCGTAACAAAGAACGTCATAGCGAAGTGCTGGATGGTATTAAAGAATTGCGTAATGATTTCAAGAAACATATTGAACAAGATGATACAAAGTATCGGGAAATACAAAATCAATTTTCTAATATTTACAAAAGTGCCGCAGCGGTTAGTTTAGCTGCTTTTGTTTGGGCTTGGAACTGGATAACGCGATGAAACTTTCACAGAATTTTACTTATGATGAAGCCATAGCCTCTATTACAGCCAAAGAGCTTGGTATTGATAATACTATGCCTTCGATTTATTATAATAATGCTATAAACCTTGCAAACTTCATCTTAGAGCCTATACGATTACATTTTGGTAAGGCCTTCAGTCCGCAATCATGGTATAGATGTTTAAAGCTCAATACTGCGGTTGGCGGCTCCAAAACAAGCGACCATATGATAGGTGCAGCGGCTGATATTAAATTAAAGAAAATATCTTTAATGGCACTTGCAGAATATATCCGTGATAATTTACAGTTTGACCAGGTGATTTTAGAGCCTACATGGGTGCATGTAAGCTACCGCAAGGGCGTAAACCGTATGCAGGTTTTGCGGAATGCTGGTAAAGACGAAAATGGAAAAACTATTTATTTGCCGGAGTTGGAATGAAAAAGGTTGAGCTCGTGAAAGATTGGAAGCTTTGCAAAAAATGGCTTTCTATAAGGCTATCCATTTTAGGTACTAGTAGCAATTGCGGTAGGGTTATTTATATTAATTGCCTTATCCAGACTTATTAACCAAGGAGCCAATGAAAGAAATGATACAAACAATTCTGGCGGTGCTTAGGCCGTTTTACGGGCAGATTCTTAAATACGGTGGTATTATTGCCGGATTGTTATTATTGATTTCTAAGTCAAGGCAAGACGGGCAATCCGCATTATTACGCAAGCAAGGAATGGAGAATTTGAAAGGTGTTCAAACCAGAAATAAAATTGAAATGTCTGTTGATGGTGCTAGTGATGCTGAATATAAGCGCCTGTACGACAAGTGGCGCTTATAATACTTGTTATTCTTATAAACCAGTACGTTTCCGACCTTTGGACTCATTTACTAGGGAAACTGGTAATGAAATAATAAGTAATAATGAAAGTTGGGAAAGGTTTTGTAAAGATTAGCGGGGCTAAATCTGTTGTGGATATAGCTACTGGGAGCGCATCCAGAGAAAAGAATCCCGCTGCTGTTGCTCTAGGCAAGCTTGGGGGCTTGAAGGGCGGAAAGGCGCGAGCGGAGAAACTCACACCCGAAGAACGAAGTGAAATTGCTAAGAAAGCTGCTAAGATTCGTTGGGATAAAATTGAATAAAAACAGAACGTAACAAGAAAATACTTTACTTTATATATATAATATATATATTAATTTCTTGGATGCCCCCGGACGGAATCGAACCGACAAATCCCGCGACAGGACGACAGAATTTAAATCTGCTGTGTCTACCATTTTCACCACGGGGGCATAACTAAAATGATACGGGGGGAAGGATTTGAACCTCCACGGTCTTGCGACCACAAGCGCCACCTCCTGCCAGAGATTTAGCTTGATGCGTCCTGCCTTCTTGCGATTACCCCCGCATAAATAGAGGGTTTTACCCCTCTAAATTCCTTAAGCTAAATCATTACCATTATCATATGATTTCAAGCTCCATAGTTTATTATCTAAAATAAATTTTTCTTTCTGGCCTGATAAAATGGCGCAAAAAGGCATGGTATTTAGTGGTAATCTCTACCAGCGTGCGCATATTATGCCTAATATACCCCTTTAGATTTATAAATTATTGATTTATATTGATTTTGTCGCGCGCGCAAGGCCAAATATAGTTAAAATCCCTAATTTCGATATCAGTATACCGATATCGGCTTTTTCTTATTGCTCCTTAAATATTATTCTTATATATTTAAAATACACAGCCTGAAACCTAGGTGAAAGAAGTAGGGGTGATGATTCCAAATTACACCGATAGCCTGCGCAGGCAACTCGGTCAATGAAATGATGCGACGAAGTACCTAATTTGGTTGGTAAGTATCAATCTTCGTCCTGTGTAAAGAAGCCAGCCAAGCCTATTTACGATACGACTAGCGCAGATAAAAATGCAGCATAGAATCGGAATGCTCAAACCGGCTGGCTCTCTCAAGACCTGTAATAAGGCTCCCCGCATTAGCTAGCGGGGATAGTTTAAAGCAATAGAATAGCCGTAACTCTATAAATAATATCCTTCCGCCTGTGCAAGTTTGTGTAACTTCGGAACGTGGTTGATTGCTGATATATCTATTTTATCAAAATTCTCAATAGCTCCGTAACCTTTTTCTAATATAATTTCGTGCATATCGGTTAATAAAATATGTAATTCGCTATCTTCCGCGATAATTATTGCGCCTGCTTCGTTTAATGCCCGCGCCCATTCTGAAACTGCCAGAAACATCTTACGAGTATCAAATTTATTCTTGATAAAATAATTAAGAATTTTGGTTACAATCCTATCCAGGCGTTTGTATATTTTCACTTGCCTATCTTTTGGCAAATCAGCGGCAGTTCTGCATATGCACTTTTTGCACATGTCTAACATGGTTTCATAAGAAGCCGCATCGTTTGGAGCGGCCTCAATATGAAGAAAAGCTAATTGCGTAAATAAGGCCGGAATAAGCCCATCTTCTACCCGGTGGATATCTTTATACATTTTCTGTTCTATTAGTGTTTTCTCTTTCCTTTTCCATTGAGGTTATGAATGCTAATAAAAGTGATTTATTATGGTCATCTTGCTTATTCCAAAGAGTGAAAAATAACTGGCCAATTCTTGAGGGTTCGTTTACTTTATCGGATAGTAGGTCAAAAATACTCACTTCCAGAACCCCAGCGATTGCATATAAGGCCGGAATAGACACTCTGTCATTTCCATTTTCATATTTGCTATATTGCTGGCAAGTAACACCTATTTCCTTGGCAATATATAATTGGGTACGCCCGCGCAGTTTTCGGTAATATATAAGTTGCCGCATTAAGTTTTGTTCTTCTGGTGTTCTATTCATTCTCTTCTCCACTGGCTTCCGGCAACATTCCTATTGCGCGTTTGTAGGTATCCAGAAGGTATTCTTCCTCTTCTAAATCGGCTTTATCCTTCTTGCGTAGTTTTATTATCACTCGCATGGTTGCTGCATCAAAACCAGTGCCAGTTGCTTCTGCGAAAACTTCCTTAATATCTTCTGCAATAGTTTTCTTTTCTTCTTCGAGCCTTTCAATACGCTCGATAAATTGCTTTAAATGCTCTGCTGAAAGTCCATCAAAAAATGACATATATTCTCCCTTTATATTGTTATTATTTCTATTGATATTTTTAATCCTTATCTCTCACACCAGAATTCAAAATCATCTGGCAATTGCATCCAGGACAAGTAATTATCTAAAGTTTCCGCGCCTATCAAGTCACCGTCAGAATCAATAGTTTCTCCTGAATCATCAGTCATAAAAAGGGACGCACCACTTCCATCATTAAAGAAAGCCACAAATTTACCCATTGGCCTTTCTGCGTGGAATAATTTAAGTTCGCTCATTTTTACCTCTAATCATTAAATAGTTTTGCTCTTTCCGGCATTTCTTCGGAAGCGTTAACAACGTCCGCTTCTACTGCAAGCGCCCTAACTTCATCCTTAAAGGCCTGTGTGCATAATTTGGCTAACATTATAGAATCGGACTTTTCTAATTTTGTTAGAAATGCATTTAATCTTTCAGTACCAAACATTGCTGCCTCGCGACTTTCCGCCATTAGTTCCCGCAATCTCAAATCTATCTGTTCCCCCTTTTGCGCCCACAACTTTACCTTTGCACCCGCATCTTTTGTGATAATAGCTTGGTCACCTAAGAACAATGGTAGTAAAGGCTTAGGACATTTCGTTATTATTGGCTTGCCAGGCCTTTCGCAATCAAAGCGCATAGAGAGCGTCATTTCATACATAAAGTTCTTTTCTTGGATAGGCTGCATACCTATATTAATATGCTTATCCTTGCCAGTTTCCGCATCCTTAACTACTTTCACTTTTTCGCGTTCACGCAAACAGAAAATAAGATCCATAGATGATTGCGTTACAACATTCATAAATTCGCGCCTGTGACGCATTTTGGGCTTCATCCATCCAGTTTTTTCATTGGCCGCCATTTCTTCAAGGCCACCCATTCCTTCGTATTCATGGGATGTGGAATCAATAACCAAAACAGTTATACCAGATTGCGCGGCTTCTTTTATTGCCCTACCATATTTTTCCGGCGTAAAAGGTGGTGTTATTTCATCATAGTAATATTTATTGCCCGGCATTGCCGCGATTATATCGGGGTCATCAGCATACATTTCACCACGTCCCGCTTCGCTATCAAGCAGCCCTACTTTTCCTCCCTCTCCAGCCATTCCGGCTGCCATTAGCAATGCGCTAAATGTTTTGCCTGAACCCGATGTTCCAGTTAATGCTACAAGTAACGGGACTGCTTTCCTTTTTGCTTCTCTGTATGCCATATAGTCTCCTTAATTTTTATTCACTATACAACATCTAATTGCCGTTGCAAGCGCAATCTATCAATTATACATTAATATCTATCTAAATATTCCGCGTATTCGTCATCTATGGTGGGTTTATGCCATGCTAAATAATGGCTATCCAGCATTTTGAACCTATCGAAGCCTTCGGGATTAGTGGTTATCTCGCTTCTGGATTTAATGCTGCATAAATGGCATAGGAAATTCTTGGCTATATTTTCGTCTATCAAACTTCCGTGAAAAAGATTTTCATGCGCGAGTTTATAATTTTTCGCCAGATAATCATGAAAACTTTTCTGTTTACACAACAATACTGCTCTTATTAATGCCTTTTCTTCTGGTGTTTTCATATGAAACTTGCCCGAAAATGTTTAAGTTCTAGGTTTGTTCTTTCTAATAAAATTAGCTGATTTGCTAGACTCTTATCCCATGCGCCGCGATTCTTACCGGCAAAGCCATTTTTACCCCTATGGCAATCGAAACATAGGGGAATTGTATAATCATCACCGAGCCGCCGCCCGCATTCTGTTATATGGTGTGCGTCTGACGGTGCGGGGTGATTGCACACAATGCAATCAAGATGCTTGATGTCTAGTAATCGCCGTATATCATCTTTGGTTTTGTATTTCTTCAATTTCATCCTGTTGACACAAATTATAGGCTTTGATGGCCTCTTCTAAGGCTTCATCTAAATTACGCATGTGGCTAAACGCATCACCCTGGCGACCTGTAGAGCTGAATTTAAGAGCGCGTTTAAATACTTTTACTGCAAATTGTAGGTTAGTCATTCCTATACCCCATCAATTGCCTATAAAACATATCATGCTTATTGCTATAGCCGTCTACTGGCTTTGGAGAATTGTCTATTAATGCCTTTAGAGCGGCCTCTGCTAGCTTCTCACTTCCTAAAATAAATTCATGCGGGCTATCACCTTTAGTAAGAGTTACATGTCTTATACGCAGTGCTATGCATTTAATTAGTTCATCGCGTGTTGGAAATTCGTTCATTTTATTATATCCCTTTAGTAATTTACCTAATATTAGCTTTTCACCTAATAATTTTATGGAAAAGCGGATTCGCAACATAAAATCCCCATAGCGCACCGAACAGTATATAATTTATTAACCACTTCATACCTATGGAAGCCATCAAGAATGATATTAAAAATGGTAGAAGAATGTATAATATTATAAATGATATTGTGAGTTTAAACATTTTCATCCATAACCTGTTTTAACAGTTCCCAACCACGTTCTTTTAGTTGCTCATAACCAGCATTCTTACCGCAAGTTTCTTTAATATGCTTTGCCTCAAGAAGTAGTTTTGCGGCTTCTTCAAATTTAACTATACGGTCTTTCTGCTTTGTTATTTCACCAGCATATTTTATTAGTGTATCCTTATCCTGCGCATGTAACTGCCCTTTGATTGATAAGGTTCTTTGAAGTTCTTTCAGGATATTATCCATTTACTTCCGCTCCAAGATTTACGCGCCCAAAGAATAAGATTATTTGCATTTCGTTTTCGGTAAATTTCTTAATATCCCAGGTAAGCTCTTTTGATGTTAATTCCTGATTGTCTTCCATTATTTCCCCTCCAATGCTTCTTTTGCTTCACAAATTTCTTTATGTAAAAGATCGCCTAAACAGCCAGTCATCATAGAGCATTCTATTTCTGGGCTGCATCGGCAACGGTTATGTGCATAAATTATCTTATTTAAAGCCTCCTCAAGCTTACTGATACGTCTTTGTGCCGCTAACAATTTCGGTGCGTGAACTCCGCATACATCATCTTTTTTATCACAAGGACATGCGCAACAATTATCGCCTAGTTTATTAGTGAGAGCTTCAATTGCGTCTTCTAGTTCTTTATTATCAGATTCCAAATTTGCAATTTGCTCTTGCATATCACAGATAAGCTGCTTTATATTTAATTCAACTTCTTTATATTCAATATGGGCTGGCTCCGCATGTACTGCATCAAATTCATCTTCATACTCAATGCAGCATAAACTTTTATCTCCATGCATTTGCGGCACGATAACAAAATCTTGATTAAGCAATTCTTTAACACGTTCTTTTATGCTCAAATCATCCCCTTTATGGGTATCAATCTCCTTAGTTATTAATTTCCTACCCATAGCTTGATTAGTTTGCAATGTGCTATCAAGTAGCTGCTGGGTGCTAGCTGTCTTATGCTGTATATTCACACATAACTGTGTTGGCATTATATCCGCTAGCAATTCGTTAAGTTCATTACTCATTATCATCACTCCCCCGCCTTCGGTGCTTCTGGTAATGGCATCCAATGCGTAGGTTGGAAATGCAATGGTCTATATCTTCTATGAAAAGGTTTTCCATCATATTGTTTTGGTGCTAACCCATATCCTTTTACACACCAACCGTTACTAGTTAAATGAGCAATCATTATCGGTGGTTTTCCTTTAGCTGGAAACCTAGTAACCAAGACGGGGAATATTCTTTTTGGAATAGCTTTTGGCGCACTGGCTATGTCTCTCCACTGCATACTCACAATCCCCACAAGCTGCTCTATAGCATCAACAGGTGGGTTGCCGCACATTATGTCGTGTAGTAAGGTTTCTGTGTTGTCGGGCATGTTAGTTTCCTTCTTTTAATCCTTTATAAATAATACTTCGGTTCTTTTTCTCGCCCCATCTGCAAAGGATGGCTTTTCTAGCTTTCTCCACCCTTGTAGCAAATCATCATATAATTTGCTATTGTAGCAGCTAAGGACAACTTTGCCTTTCAGTCCTCGTAAAAAATGCAGCATCTCCAAATGTTCTTGCTCCGTCATCTCAAAATTATAATCCCTACCCCCGTCCCTAGTTTCTGGCATATAAGGCGGATCCACATAATGAAGCGTTTCGTTTCCGTCATGCTGTTGCATAATTATTTTTGCATCACGATTTTCTACAACCACGCCCCGCAACCTATCTATTATAAAATGAAGGCACTCTGGGTAATTACGCCAATCATGCGCCGGAGTAGTGCCAGAGCGATTACTATTACTTCTAAAGCCAGTTTTCCGAAAATGAGCATTACTACCAAAACCCATAAACGAGCGCACGATTGTACGCCTTGCTTGCTCTAACGGATCCGTACTTATTTCATAAGAATTAATAAATTCTTCTCTGGAAAAAGGCGTGTTATATAAAGTCTCTCTTAGTTGCTTGCCATTCTCCCTAACGACTTTAAAAAGATTCACAACTTCCTTGTCTAAATCATTATATACTTCTGCATAGCTTCTTGGCTTTCTTAATAAAACGGAAGCTGCGCCCCCAAAAGGTTCAACGTATACTTTATGATTTGGCAGGTTTAATAATATCCACGGGGCTAACCGCCATTTTCCACCGTGCCATCTTAAAACAGGACGCGGCTTGTAAGTTGTGCGCATATTTACCATTTTACAAACTCCATATACGCAATAAGAAACCAGCTACTAGGTTTGTAATTCCTACCCAAAACATGATAACAACTACCCATCTGTGAATAGCTGAATAAAATGTATACTCCTTATCAACAAAATTGTTTGGCAGCATAAGAAACACTAAAGAAGAAATTACGATGCCAGTCACACCCATTTTAAATAGTACTAAATCCATTCTACAAACCCCATATAGCTAATATTATATACTTAACCACAAAATAACCAACAAAGCCGATTAACCCAAGTCCGCCTGCTACAGTAATCACCGCGCCAACAATAAAGAAAAACGCCAGCATATTCCAAAAACTATTCGGATAATTATTAAACATTTATTTTTCCTCCTTAGGCATAAAAAATTGAATGCCGTTGCGCTGGATTATTTTCAGCACTTCCATCTCACTGTCTCGCTTCAAATCTGCAATGTTATATTCATCTAAAATGCGATATTCTTTACAGTTAAATTCAGGACTATTAGGGCATGGATTCCATAGAACCAAATCCCCCACTTGCGGCAATAATAGTGCGTGGCTTTCTTCACGTACATATAGTTTCTTGAGTTTATAACTATCGCGTCCCTCCTTAACTAAAATTCTAAGAATTTCGTCAGAAGTTACAGGCTCCATCCATACATCCCCACCGTATCCTTCAATATGTTCTAACCTGATATTGCATTTTTCTTCCATTAGCATTGCTGCCTAAGGGCAGTCGTAATAATACTTATTCATGGCCTGAGTTCTCTCATAAAAATTACATTTAAAGCCTTATAGCCTAATTCATTTGTATTGTTCTTGTCTGATATATTTACAACTTGCCAACCTTGACTACCAAGCTGATTTAGCATGAATATAAGATTTTCAGATACCACAAGTTCCTCTATATATTCAAATTTCAACATATCACCTTCCCCCTCCCCTCTTCCTTCTTAGCTTCCGCTAATTTCCTTTGCTCCAGCAACAAGCTTGCTCGGTTAAGTCCTTTATCTGGATATTGATACTCAAATATTTCTACTGGCCTTGCACGGAATTTTTCAGTGCGTTTTAGGTCGGGTTGTTCTTGGTTATTTTGCATTTTTGTTTTCCTCCCTTACTTTCTTAAGTGCATCCGCAACAATATTATTCATCGTAATGAAAATTATTAAAGCCCCAGCGGTATGCCAAAAGCCAAATAAAATTGATGAAATTGTTGGTACAATTACAAATAATAAATAAATTAGTATAATTTTTATTTTCTTCATAATTTTTGACATTCTCTTTTTCCTTTTTTAATTTATTGATGATTTAGTAATAAGTCCCATGCTCTGCTAAATCGCCGTGGTAATGCTCGTATCTAGCTTCGACAAATTCTCTATGTAAAATCTCCCTTTCACCATCACCGTTGTATTGGAAGCGTATGATTTCTGCATCACAAGTTCTTACATCACCATTTTTAAGACCTTCCCCCTCAAATCTCTCTGCAAAATCCTCGTCCATAGCCTCTATACACTTATCACAACTGGTAAAATCAGCATCATAATATGGGTTGCCTTCAAGCGCATATGTCCAGTAAGTTTCCATAATTTCCTCTAATATTTAATTGAAACATGCGGAATTTTTCCATCTGCAATTGCGATGACGATTAATTTTGCCGCGTCTAAAGAGTTAGTATTGATATCACGCAGCGCGGTTGCTATTTCAAAATGAATTTTCTGGCGGTGTTGCTCGTCAGCTTGGCGCTTAGCCTCTTCATCAGCTTTTATTCTAGCTTGCGCCTCAATCCGTTCGCGCTCTATTTTTACCGCAAGCTCTGCCTGTTCTTTTGCCCTTATTTCCGCTTCTATAATATCGCGCGTGGCTTTTTCTTCCGCTTCTTTCTGGAATCTTTCTGCCCTCTCCTTTGCTTCCAACGCATCTTTTTCGCGTCTTAAAGATGCGTGTATTTCTTCTTCTGCTTGACGTTCGCGCAGAACTGCGGCCTCCATTTCTTCCCTGGCTTTACGTTCCTGCTCTGCCATCTTCTTTGCTACCTCTTCTTCTGCCTGTTTGCGAAGGGTTTCGGCTTGGAATTCCGCTTCTTTGCGCGCATCTTCTGCGGCTTTCCTTGCTATTTGTTCCTCGCGCTCTTTTTGAATTCTAGCAGCCTCTTCAGTTTTTATTCTGACAATTTCTGCTTGTTCGGCATCGTATTTAATACGTTTCTCCAGCATATCAGATATTGTGGATATAGATCTTTCTTGAATTGATTTTGCTTTGTAAGAAAATTCTTCCCATTGCCTGGTATATTCTTGTGTTTGTTTCAGAAGGAACTGTAATTCCTCAAACGGCATAACATCCCATCTACTTATTGCAGAAGATGCAACTGCCTCTAAATTAGCCAGGGCTTGCCTATGCCCTTCAATCCTAGCTTCATTGGCATTCTCCCATTCTGTTAATGGTTTCCTCACATCATCCTGAATTTGTTGTACCGCTTCATTTATACGCTTGCCTTCAGCATTTGTTGCATTAATACGGTCTTGCAACTCCTTATTTTCGGCTTTCCTCATCTCCTCAAGCCTTGTTTTGGCACGAGCAATTTTATAAGCCATTGAGGATATATCTTTACGGCCTTTTTCTGTAGTTAAATCTGGCTCAAAATCAGCTACCAAATTCTTTATTTCTTCAATTATTGGATTCCCTCCACCAGGCATAAAAATTATTGCTGGTGTAAACTTTTGGACTATCGCCAATGCGCCGGATTCTTGTGAATTATCATCCATTGGATTATATTTTTCTACTGACATTATAAACTCTCCTTATTATTTACACAATTTATAATTGATTTCTATATTTAAGGCAAGGATTATTTTAAAAATATTGCGTTTTTCTCTCGCGATGCCGTAATTAGCTATTAAATCCTTGATACATTACGGCAGGCACATGCTCGTCCATTAAAGTTTCAACTTCTTTCTCGTTTATCCAGCGATTTACTCCGAATTTCTCGCAACATTCAGAATAAAGTTTTATTGCTGCATTCCACATCATTTCTGCCTGAGTGTAGTATACATTACTAGATGCTCCACTTGCGTAGCTTTCTTGTAATTCAATAGCCATACATTGATGGGGGGCTTGTGTTCTTGCAAAAATAAAAAAGAACTGCTTATCAGGATTCTTAATAAATTCTTTTAACCAATCCTGATTAACATCTCCAAATACCCCAGCTTTCCTGGCCTTAATCTTCTCTAAAATTATTTTCAGAGCAATATGGTATACATAAAATTGCAGATTATACTTTTCATAAACAATGGAATCGCACATAGCTTTGTAAATATTCTTGCGATTCTTTATACTAAAAGATTTTACCTCTCCTATTGCTTCTGGCCTTGCGCAATCCAGGCGGCATTTGCACATGATGCCTGTTATTGGGTCACGCCAAATAATAGTTATTTCCGAGACTGTATTCTCTAATAATTGTTTAATCTTAGGACGGCGGTCAATACCCGCTTTTATACCTTCCAAAATCTCGGCCATTTCTCCAGTGATAATGCGCTGGCCATCTAAGTTTTGCGTCCATTCAGCGATATGTGAATCCCAGATAATATAAGTTTTTGGGTCAATATATGGTAATGCTCTCTCAATCAATTCCGGCTTATTACCCGTTTTCTTTTCACCTATGCTTGTTAAAAATTCCTTGATGTCATCCGAGGTAATGAGAATTGTTTTATTGGGATAGTCCTCATATACTGGTTTCTTACAATATTTTTCTGAAAAAGTTCCTGGCTCTAGAATCATGGAGTGTATAGCAGTTCCGAGCTTCATTGCTTCGGTTTCTTCGCGTTGCGGCCTATCTGGATTCATAGGCGATTTATACCAAAACTCCTCTACATCAACTATCATTTCATCAGCTAATGAGCGGCTAAAATAGGGAATCTTATGGTATTCTTCTTCTGGCATACCAAAGTATAAACCTTCCTGATATTCTTCCTTTTGAATAGCCTTATCCTTTTTATTTTCCGGCTTAAATTCTGCTAAGAATTCTTGCAAATCCTGTTCTTCTATTTTGTCCATATAAAATCCTGTAATTGGCAATAATGTCAATTTATAATTGATTCTGAAATTAAGTAAAGAATTATTTTATTAAAATTGCGTTTTTCTCCGGGACAGGCGTAACCAGATTCTAGTAGGTTGCGAAAATCGCGCTAGTAAACGTAACTAACATGTGTTATCTTCGCCTCATGCAATCGAATGTTGGATTATTATGTCAAAATCACAAACTATCGCTCTAATAAGGCGCGCCGTTCTAAAATGGCCTGAAAGAATTAAAGCTGCCGGAAAGAGCCAGAAGGCTTTATGCCAAGAAGCCGAAATGAACGAAGGCAATTTATCCCGGATTATGAATCTTAAAATAAGAAGGCCACATTTGACTACCGTTGAGAAAGTGGAGCAAATCCTAGAAAAATGGGGCGTATAATGAATAAATATTACATCTTGATTAATATCTATCTATAATATAGAATATAGTGTTTTATAGTGGCAGCCTCACAAGGGTGTTAGAAGCAAGACTAACAGCCACACTTTTCTCTTGAAAAAAGAGATATAATTTATATTATACTAAGAATTGGCTAGGCGAGGAGTAATTACCCCGCTGAAAAGGGCAGACCGTAACTCTGCCCGCCAAGCCTGCAAAAGTTACACAACCTGTTACGGAGGCTTAAGTTATGAAATATTTTCAAGTTAAAGACTGGAATAAATTCCAGCATTATAAAGAAAGAAATCCCCCCTGGATAAAATTAGAAACTGATGTTTTCATGAAATATGAGTTTGGGTCGCTTTCCGATGCTAGCAAGTTGCTAGCGGTTTGCATTTGGACGCTAGCAAGTCGCTCCAGAGACCCAAAATTAGGATTAGTTCCTGCTGATTTAGAGTATATCAAAAGACAATGTAATCTAGGTGATTTGATAAAAATTGAACACCTAAAAGAGCTTGTAAATCAAGGATATATTATTGATGCTAGCAATGCGCTAGCGGATTGCAAGCAAATTGCTATACCAGAGACATATAGTAAAGAGGCATATAGTAAAGAGGGAGAGGCAAAATCTTTCGCGATTGAAGAATCGCGTTTGCAAGAAATTCTAAAACAATTTGATATTTTCTGGCAAGATTTTCCAACTAACGGAAGGAATAAAGGCTCTAAGAAAGATGCGGAAGCTAAATTCAAAATCGCACTGAAGAAATCAACATTTAATGAAATTATGCAGGGAGTATCTAACTATGCAATGTATATCGCAACTTCTGGACAATCAAACCAGGACGCTTTCAGATGGCTTGAAAAAGAACGCTGGACAGATGATTACACAATCTCCAACAAATCAGAATCCCCAGAGCAACGAAAAAGCCGAGAATACGCAGAAGCCGCAGTACGAGGAATGCTTCGAGCAGAGAACCCCGATTTCTAGTGATTTGGAAAGTAAGAAGAAGTTAACCATGCTGGTTAAATCTTGTTATGAGGCTTTGAACACTTATGGAACTAGTAAGGATGGGCTGGAAGCAACAATCATGCTTATGCAAATGGCACTTGGAAGATTTGATTATGAATCGGTGCGCGAGGCGTTCGGAATATATTTACAAACCAACTCTGATATGCCAAAGCCTGCTGATATAATTATGATATTAGAGCCGCATAAGAAGCCTAAGACATGGTGCGCTACTACATTTATCGACATAAAAAGACGCGCAAGAGAAAACCAGTTTATAACTAATGCAGAAAAAAAATATTGCGAGGATTTCGTACAAGCGCGCATTAAAGAGCCTGACAATGCTGGAATGATTGATGATACTTTAAAGCAAGTGGAGCATGAGAATAAGCAATATTGGCTTGAATAGTTCTATTATGGAGGCTGATAGATAATGGAAATAAGGTGATAAATTAGTATGAATCCAGAAGATATATTATACCTGCTTGAAGAGCGCGCCGCTATTGAAGCGGAAAACGGGGCGACAGAAGCGGAGAGATTAAAATCCATACAGTCGGAGCGCAAAAGACTTGTCAACGTTCTGCGGGCAGATATGGGGCTTTTAAATGCAAATATAGAAATTGCACGTTTGGAGGAAATAGCTAATGTCTATGATATCAAATATTGAAACTAACCGCCTGCAAAAAGATTACTTGGACAGAATCGAAATGCGCATGGGTTTAAAGCGTGTGCAAGAGATTGTTGATAATTATAATAACATATACCATGCGGTATATCATCAAGGATACGCGGCGGGGAAGAGAGCGGCAAATGAGATAGTTGTTAGCAAATCCGGACAGATAGTGCGTAACTAGCAAATTAAGGATATTCTGCTATCCATAAAATAGATATGGCTATCGTTGCGCCCAGAATAACCTTTTCAAGAGATTCAGCTATTTTAAATAATTTAGGGTTTTCTATCTGCAAAAAATAATTTGTGATTACAATAACTAATAACCATACGATTATCATAAATAACATATATTTTGTCATTTTATTTTTCTACCTTTTTAATAAATGTTAGAATCTGTTTATAAGATATTTTATTAGAATTAACGTCTAACAAATTTCTTAATATTACTAAGGCTTCCTTGCAATTTTCACACATCATTTTGCTTCCGTAATCTTTGTTAATATTAATAGACTAATTGCCAATAATATTAATATAGCCGTTAGATTCCAAGAATGATTAATGTAGGGCATGAATAAAAGTTTTAGCATATTCATCAATTTTCTCCTTATAAGAACGTTGCCGCAAATACCCCCTAAATGGGGGTATTTGGGTTGTTTATAATTTTTGGAAGATTAGAAGCCATCGCCATAGCCATGGCCAGAGCCAGAGCCAGAGCCATAGCCATAGCCATCGCCAGAGCCAGAGCCATAGCCATGGCCAGAGCCA
>Ga0172380_10001686_pt1 | contig 37654 bp, 58 predicted proteins | sample Leawe162metaG_FD_119747 | JGI IMG/M metagenome (GOLD analysis project Ga0172380, IMG submission 119747) | Leachate microbial communities from a municipal landfill in Southern Ontario, Canada - Leachate well 162 metaG | ecosystem: Engineered > Solid waste > Landfill > Unclassified | place...
CCCATTTGCAGATTTAATTCCGCTGTCGTACTATCGGGGTGCGAAAACCTGCGGAGGGTGTGCGATGGAAAAGCCGGTGCGGGACTGGCGCGAGATCGAGGACAAGTGGCGGGCCGGGGCGAAAAATGTCGCCCTGGCTGCGGAGTATGGCATCAGCGAGGCGTATGTCCGCAAAGTGTCGAAGGCGAAAGGCTGGGTGCGTGGTATGCCGCGCATCGACGAGACCATGCCGCCCGAGCGCGTCGAGGAGGTCGTCGAAAAAATCCGAACGAAGCGCCGAGGGCTGCGCCGCTGCAAGGATGTGGCCGAGCGCCTGCTGGACGAACTGGACGCGGTGACGTGCAAGCTGGGAGAGCTGGACGTGCTGGTAGATCAGGCCACCGCTGGCGATCCTGGCAGCAAGGCCGCCGACGCACTTCGCCAGGCAATGAGCTTGGGCGAGCGGGTCAAGACATTGAACACAATCGTCGGTGCCATGAAGAACGTCACCGAGGGGCTGCGCGACACGGGTGCGGCGCTGGGCAAGAAACCGGCGCAGGCGCAAGCCGCTGGCAAGGTGGCCGCCGGTAAATTCGGCGCCCGTCCCGCACCGCTGCGGGCCGTATCGTGAGCACCGCGTGTCTGGATTGGCAGCGCCGCATTGTGGCAGGAGAGTCGCTGATCCCGCCGCCGCTGTATCCAGAGGAAGCCGAGGCCGCGCTGGCGGTATTCAACGAGCTGCGCGTGGTCGACGTGCCGGGCTGCCCGACGATGCGAGATGCGTGCCGCCCGTGGATTGGCGACGTAGTGGGCTCGGTGTTCGGCGCTTACAATTCCGTGACCGGCGAGCGCGAGATCAAGGAATGGCTGCTGTCGGTGTCGAAAAAGAATTTTAAATCAGGGCTTGCGGCTGGCATCATGCTGACCGCGCTGGTGCTGAACTGGCGCGAGTCGGCAGAGTTTGCGATTCTGGCGCCGACGGTGGAGGTGGCAAACAATAGTTTTTATCCTGCCCGCGACATGATCCGCAAAGACCCCGAGCTGTCGCAACTGTTCCACGTTCAAGACCACACCAGGACGATCACGCACCGCGTCACCAAGGCGACGCTGAAGGTAATCGCGGCAGACTCCGAGGCGGTGGGCGGCAAGAAACTGACTGGCGTACTGATCGACGAGCTGTGGCTGTTCGGCAAGAAGCCGAACGCGGCGGATATGCTGCGCGAGGCGACGGGCGGGCTGACGTCCAGGCCCGAGGGGTTCGTGATCTATCTCACGACCATGAGCAACGAGGCGCCGGCTGGCGTGTTCCGGCAGAAGCTGCTGTACGCTCGCAAGGTGCGCGACGGCGAGATCGACGACGCAAAATTTGTGCCGGTGCTGTATGAATTTCCGGCCGCAATGATTACAGCCGGCGCGCATTTGCTCCCCGAGAATTTCCACATTACGAACCCGAACATCGGGGCGAGCGTGTCGCGGGATCACCTGGAGCGGGAGCTGAAAAAAGCGCAGGAGGCTGGCGCCGAGGATCTGGTCGGATTCATGGCAAAGCACCTGAACGTCGAGATCGGGCTGGCGCTGGCGTCTGACCGCTGGGCTGGTGCCGATCACTGGCTGGCGTGCGCCGACCCAGCGATGGCGTCGCTGGATCACATCTGCGAGGTGTCGGACGTGCTGTGCATCGGCATCGACGGCGGGGGGCTGGACGACTTGCTCGGGCTGTCCGTGATGGGCCGGCACGAAAAGACCAGGCAGAAGCTGATCTGGTCGAGAGCATGGGCGCATCCGAGCGTGCTGGAGAGGCGCAAGTCTGAGGCGGCGCGGCTGCGGGACTTCGCAGCGGACGGCGATCTGATTCTGCCCAAGCGCATCGGCGACGACGTGGACGATGTGGCGAACATCGCCAAGGCCGTGTATGATACCGGCAAGCTGTATAAAATCGGCGTCGATCCGCACGGGCTCGGCGGCATTCTGGACGGACTGATGGCGCAGGAGATACCCGAGGACATGATCGTCGGCATATCGCAGGGCTGGAAGCTGACCGGCGCCATCAAAACGCTGGAGCGGTGGCTCGCGGAGGGCTCCTGCAGTCACTCGGGCGCGCCGATGATGGCCTGGTGCGTCGGCAATGCGAAGGTCGAGCCGCGCGGGAATGCGATTACAATCACGAAGCAAGCGGCGGGATTTGCTAAAATCGACCCGCTGATGGCAACGTTCAACGCGGTGTCGCTGATGGCGATGAACCCCGAGGGGCAGGGGAAACGATTCTGGGAGGTGGCCGCGTGAAAAATTGGATTCCTGATCTGCTGATTCTGGCCGGCGTGTCGCTGTTGTCGTATGGCGCTTGGATGACGTATGAGCCCGCCGGGTTTATCGTGGCCGGGTCGCTGACGCTATACGCTGGCGTGAGGGTGGCGAAATAATGGGCATAATTGCGGCGGCATTTGCGGGAGCGAGCAGCGAGCGGGCGGTGAACATCATCGACCTGATCAAAGGGACCGACGCCTATCGCCCGACATGGGCTGGCAAGTCTGTCACGGTCGAGACGGCCATCCGCGTGTCCACCGTGTTCGCGTGTATGCGTGTAATCGCCGAGGGCGTGGCGCAGGTGCCGTGGAAGCTGATGCAGCAAACCGACCGCACGCGCAAGCCGGCCAGGGCGGAAACGCTTTACAGCCTGCTGGCGTCGGCTCCGAACGACTTTCAAACCTCGTTTGAATTCCGCGAACAGATCGTCATGCACTGCGTGCTGGTCGGCAATGCGTACGTGTTCGTGAACCGCTCGACTCGTGGCGAGGTGCTGGAGCTGATTCCGTTGAATCCGGCCAGGGTGACACCCAAGCAACACAGCGACTGGTCGATCACCTACACCGTGCGCGGTGACGACGGGCGCTCGCGTGAATTTCCCGCCGAGGCCATCTGGCACGTGCGCGGTCCGTCGTGGGACGGCTGGCAAGGTCTGCAGGCGGTCAAGATTGCGCGCGAGGCGATGGGGCTGGACATGGCCATCGAGGAGTCGCAGAGCCGGCTACACCGCAACGGCGTCAAGGCTGCCGGGACGTATGCAGTCAAGGGCAAGCTGAAGCCGGACCAGTGGAAAGCCCTGCGCGACTGGATCGAGGAGAACATGGGCGGCGCGGAAAACGCGGGCCGTCCGATGGTTCTGGACGACGACGCTAAGTGGCTGCAGACGTCGCTGTCAGGCGTGGACGCGCAGACGCTGGAGACGCGCCGCTACCAGGTGGAGGAGGTCTGCAGATTCTGCCGCGTGAATCCGATCATGGTCGGGGCCGAGTCGAAAAATACGACGTATGCGAGCGCGGAGCAGATGTTTCTGGCGCACGTCGTGCACACACTGTCGCCGTGGTTTACGCGCATTGAGCAGAGCGCGGACAAGGCGCTGCTGACGCCGGCACAGCGCAGGGCCGGAATGTATACGAACTTTGTGGAGGAGGGGCTGCTGCGCGGGTCGGCGAAGGTGACACAGGAGATATTGCTGGCGTACACGAACGGCGGTATTATGACCGTAAACGAGTCACGCGACGCGCTCGACATGAACCCGGACACAGATCCCGCCAGCGACAAATTGAGAATCCCGACGAACATCGTCGGCACTGGAAAAAACACAGAGGTGGCGGCATGACATTGCAGACGCGGGAATTCTGTTTCAAGGCGGAGACAGTCGAGGAGTCTGGCGTTTTCACGGGCTACGGCTCGGTGTTCGACGTGCTGGACAGTTACAAGGAGATTGTCGTGCGCGGTGCGTTCGCCGAGACGATGGCGGCGCACAAGGCAAAAGGCACCATGCCGGCGATGCTGTGGCAGCACAGATCCGGCGAGCCGATGGGCGTTTATCTGGAAATGGACGAGGACGCCGTGGGACTGCGCGTGCGCGGGCAGATCGCCATGAAAACCCAGCGAGGCGCCGAGGCATACGAGCTGCTGAAAATGGGCGCGATTTCTGGGCTTTCTATCGGGTTCGTCCCGCGTGAGGAGGCTTACGATAAAGTCACCGGAATCACAACGCTCAAGAAGGTCGATTTGTGGGAGCTGTCACTGGTGACATTCCCGGCGAACGACGCGGCACGAGTACAGGGCGTGAAGGCGGTGGACGGGATCATCACACTGCGCGACGCCGAGGACTACCTGCGGGAAGCAGGCATTAGCAAGGGGCAGGCGCTTGCCTTCCTGAGCAAAATCAAGTCGATTGCGCGGAGCGAGTCTGCTGCTGACGATGAGATGGTCAGAATCCGCGAGGCGCTGCTGAAGTCGCCTCTAAACAATATTTGAAACCGAGGACGGGATCATGGAAATTGCAGAACTGATTCAAAAGCAGGGCGAGAACTTCGACGCTTTCAAGAAGGCAAACGACGAGCGCCTGGAGCGCATCGAGAAGGGACAAGGCACGTCCGATCTGGACGCCAAGCTGGCGACCATCAATGCGGAGCTGAAACAGCTCGGCGAGGATCACCGCGAGCTGCAGAAGCGCGCGGGGCGCAAGGAAGTCGAGGCGGCAACGTCTCCAGAGCAGAAGGAATACCACGAGGCGCTGCAGCGGTACATCCGAAGCGGTGACGAGAACGGCCTGCGCGGGCTGCAGCAGAAAGCCATGAACACGGGCAGCGACCCCGACGGTGGTTATCTTGTGCTGCCGGAAATGGACACAGCGATCGATCGCGTGGCAGAGGAAGTCAGTGCGATGTTCCGCCTGGCTCGCGTCGTGCAGATCGGGTCGGCAAAGTGGTCGAAGATGGTTAAAACCAGCGGCCTCGCGATGCGTCGTGTAAACGATGGCGCGATGGGCGGTGAGACCACAAACCCGCAATACAGCAAGGTCGAGATCGAGGCTTTTACTGCCGAGGTCGAGCCGTGGGTATTCAATGAGACCCTGGAGGACTCGATCATCGATCTGGAGGCAGATCTGGCCCTGGAGGCTGGAATCGGGTTCGCCGAAGGCGCTGGATCTGAGTTTATCACCGGCAACGGTGTAGGCGCGGCGCGAGGAATCACCGCGTACAACAACGTAGCAAATGCGTCCTATTCATGGGGCAATGTGGGCTATATCGCCACCGGCAAGTCGGCTGCGTTCGCATCCGTCGCGCCTGGTGATCGTGTGATTAGCCTGCAGCACGCACTGCGGTCGCAATACCGCAGCGGCGCGGTGTTTCTGATGAATGACTCGACCCTGGGCACTGTGCGTCAGGTAAAGGACCAGTCTGGTCAGTATTACCTGTGGAACCCGGACCCGACTGCTGGCTTCGGTGGTCGTCTGCTGGGCTCCCCTGTTGAGATCGACGACAATATGCCGGACATAGCGGCCGGGGCTTACTCGGTGGCGTACGGCAATTTTGCGCGAGCTTACACGGTTGTGCAGCGTTCCGGCACTTCTTTGATCCGTGACAACATCACGGCCAAGGGTAAGACGAAGTACAATTTCCGTCGGCGCTTCGGCGGCGGCATCAGCCATTTCGAGGCTTTGAAATTGCTTCGCTTCGCGACGTCATGATCTAAGCGGCGCGCCGGAGCGGCACGGCGCGCTACATCAACGCAGGACCGTAAGTGCGGGCGGCACACATCCGACCCAAGGAACGAGACATGAGCATCAAAGATTTGCACAACAACATCCGCACGAAAACCGTGATTAGCCCGCTGGCAATCGGTGCCAACGCGACGAAAACGGGGCTTGTGATTGATCGCCAGGGCTACGGCGGCGTCGAGTTTATTGCGTCGTATGGCGCTGTAACCACGACCGGCACCGTCGTCACAATGGTGGTATTTGAGGGCGACGTGACCGGCACGCTGACCAGTGTCGCCGACACCGACCTGCTGGGCACCGAGGCGCTTTTCTCGCTGCCTGCGGCAACACCGCGCACGGCAGGCACCACGAAGGAAGTCACCAAGCGCATCGGGTACATTGGCAATAAGCGATACTTGCGCGTCAACGCAGTACAAACGGGCGTGACTTCGGTCGGCGTGGTAGGGGTGGCCGCTGTGCTGCACTCGCCTAACGTCGCACCGACGGCAAACCCGTAAAAGAATTGGGTCGGTGCCCATCACATCGACGCCGTGGAACCCGGCACTTTTCTTTTTCCGATGGGGGAAATCATCATGGCTTTACATTCTGGCGAGCGCCAAGTAACAACCGAAATAAACGAAATCCGGGCCGATCATGTGGCGCGGTATGAATTTGTAGAGGGGCTGCTGCAGCCTGGCGACACCGTGATCGACTTCGCGTGCGGCATCGGGTACGGGGCCAGCATTATGTCGGGCGGCGGGATTGCGTTCGTGCGCGGATACGACATAGACCGCGAGACCATCGAGTACGCGCGGCAGAATTACGCCGGCCCCGAGTATGAGGTCCGCAACGGCGAAGCGCCCGGCGAGCTGCCCGAGTCCGATTGGGGCGTATCCTTTGAGACGATCGAACACATTCAAGATCCGCGCCCGCTGCTGCTGGCGCTGCGCCAGTCATGCCAGCGCCTTGTCGCCAGCGTCCCGAATGAATCCGTTATGCCGTGGCAGCGTGCCGACGGCAGCACCACGGCGTTTCACTTCCGGCATTACACGAAAGCCGAATTTGGCGAGCTGCTGGCATCCTGTGGGTGGGCTGTCGACGAATGGCACGGACAGCTCGGGCCAGAGTCGCCGGTCGAGCGCGACGTGCATGGGCGCACGCTGGTGGCCGTCTGCAGCCGGGCGGATATTCCCGAACTGAAGGCGCGCAAGTCGATTGCCATCATCGGGCTGGGCCCGTCGTCCGGCGACTATCTTGACATGATCAAGCGCCAGGGCGGTCGCCGTGGCACGTTCGACCAAGTGTGGACCATTAACGCAATGGGCGACGTGCTGAACTGCGACGTCGTGTTTCACATGGACGACGTGAGAATTCAGGAGATCCGCGCAGCCGCCAGGCCGCAATCGAACATCGCGGCGATGCTGGACTGGATGCGGACCTGTCAGGTGCCGATTGTATCGAGCCGGGCGCATCCAGACTATCCGTCGGTCGTGGAATTTCCGCTGGAGGAGGTGCTGAACGACGTCGGCCATGCGTATTTCAATAGTACGGCAGCCTATGCGGTGGCGTTTGCCATCTACGCCGAGGCCACCGAGATCAGCATTTTTGGAATGGATTTCAGCTATGCGAACGTGCACGACGCCGAAAAGGGGCGCGGGTGTGTGGAATTCTGGCTCGGCAAGGCGCACGAGCGCGGCATAAAGCTGCACTTTCCGCGCAGCACGACGCTGATGGACAGCAACTTGACCGACCAGCAGCGGCTGTACGGATACGACACGCGGGACGTGCACATGAATGTGGACGGTGACGGCGTGCTGAAAATATCCTACACTGAGCGCGAAAAGCTGCCGACCGCTGAACAGATCGAGGCCGCATATGATCACAGCGCGCCCATCAGCAAGCAGCACATAATCGAGAGAGGCTGACATGGCATTGTACAGGATCAAGCGCACGTTTCCGGGTTCGCAGGACGGCAGAACGACCGAGACTTTCGAGGCCGGCACCGAGCGCGAACTGTCCGACTATCTGGCCGCTGCCGCTGATCCGTCGTGGATCGAGCGGTGCGACCTGGCTGGCGGGCCTCTGATAGAGAACAAAGCGGTCGTGACCGAGGGACGCGGGAGGCGCGCGCGATGACGCTGCGACTGATCACGGCACCATCGGCAGAGCCGGCCACGGTGGACGAGGTGAAGCTGGACGCACGCATCGACGGCCCGGAACTGGACGCGAGCATCGAGCTGCTGATCAAAGCCGCCCGGCAAAGGTGCGAGGATTTGACCGGGCGCGCCCTGATCACGCAAACGTGGGAGCTGGTGCTGGACGAGTTTCCGGTCGATGGCATCCGCGTCGGCAAGCTGCCCATCGGGTCGATCACGTTCGTGAAGTATTACGACAGCGACGGCACGCTACAGACGCTGGCCGCTGACACCTACACGCTGGATGCCGACAGGCTGCCGGGGTGGATCTACGAGGCCGGGCTGAATACCTGGCCGAGCGTGCGGTCCGAGGAAAACAGCGTCGTGATCAGGTTCGTGGCCGGATATGGTGACGCCGCCGAGGACGTGCCGGCAGAGCTTCGCTACTGGATCAGAGCGCAGGCGGCTGCGGCGGTGCACGCGCAAAGCGCACAGACTGACGCCAGCGTCGGGATGGATTTCGTCAATTCACTGTTGGACCCGTACAAACTGAGCCACATATGAACGTCGGCGCACTGGACAGGCGGATCACCATCGAGCGCAAGGTCGAGACACGAGACACCGCGTATAATACGGCGGTCGTGTCCTGGGTGCCGCTGGCGCAGGTATGGGCGAACGTGCAAGACGCCATGCCGTCGCGCCAGGAGTCGCTGGTGGATGGCGCGCTGGTCATGCACACCGGCAAGACCCGCATTAGGGTCAGGTGGCTGCGCGATCTCGACACGTCGTGCCGGGTGCGGATTCACCGCCCGGTCGAGCGCGTGCTGGCAATCGTCGGTGGGCCTGCTGAGATAGGCGGAAATCGGGCATTCATGGAGATCATGTGCGAGGAATTCAGCACATGAGCGACGGCGTAGAGATAAAGGGGCTGTCCGAGCTGCAGAAGTTTCTGGACCTGCTGCCGGCAAAAGTCGAGGCGAACATCATGCGGGGGGCAATGCGTGCCGGGGCAAAGGTGCTGCAAGCCGCTGCCAAGGCCAAGGCGCCGCGCAAGTCTGGCAAGATGGCCGACGGCCTCAAGATTACGACGCGCAGCCGCAGCGGGGTCGTGACGGCCTCAGTCAAGGCCACCGGGCCGCACGCATTCCTGGCGCCGATGATCGAATTCGGCACGGCGCCGCATTTGATCAGCGTGTCCGACGAGAACAAGAAAATCAACCGCAGGCTGTCGATCAAGCGCGGCATGGTGGTAAAGGAGTCGATGACCACGTTTAACCGCCGATTCCTTGTAATCGGCGGCGAGATCGTCGGCAAGTCGGTCAGCCACCCAGGATCACGCGCACAGCCGTTTATGAGGCCGGCGCTGGACGAAAACACCGAGCGCGCCGTCGTGGCCGCTGGTGAGTACATCAAAAAACGGCTGGCCTCAAAGCACGGGCTGGACACCCAGGACATACAGATCGGAGACGAGTAAACCATGAAAATTCAAATGCTGATCGACGTACCCGGCCCGGTGGATGGAAAGCACCTCGGCACTTTTGAGGCCGGCAAGACTTACGACGTGGACGCCAAGGTCGCGCGCCTGTTTATGGGCTCGGCGATGGCAATCGAGCACAAGGAGCCAGCACCGCGTCCAGTGGACCAGCCGGCGCCCGAGCCAGTGCGTGATGCGATGGGCTATGTGGTGACCGAATGAGCGGCGTTTCGATAGCGACGCAACTACTGGTGGCGAATAGCGCGCTGCTGGCGGTGGTGCCTGCGATCAGGATCATGGCGGGCGTGGTGCCTGTCACGACTGACGCGCCGGCCATATCACTGACGCAGGTCAGTGGAGTGGAGCGCAAAACGGTCAGCATGGCCGAGACGACGCGATACAAGACCGACCGCGTGCAGGTTACTATCTACGCGAAAACGTATCCAGCGGTGAAACAGATCGTCGCGCTGGTGCGTGCCGCCATGCCAGTGTCAACCGGCGCAACCGTGGCAGGATGGCCCGTGCAGTCGGTGCTGCACGAGAACGACGGCCCCGATTTTTACGACGACGGGCCGAATCTCTACAGCCAGTCGGTTGACTATATGGTCAGCTATACCCGATAATGCAGGCAGATTGGCCGTGATGGGCGACCGTGTATATTCACCTCTTTGGAGGCATCCGTCATGACCGTCCGCACATCCGCAACAACCACACTCCAGATCAGTGCCGGCGTGCCGGCCACGTTCAACCAAGCGGGGTACGCCGCGCTTTCCTTCACCACCGTGGGCGAGATCACGAATTTCGGCGAGTTTGGCCGCGAGTTTACACTGGTCACGCACAACCCCGTCGCCACCCGAGGCACGCAAAAACTCAAGGGCTCGTTTAACGAGGGCACCATGAATCTGACTCTCGGGCTGGATACCGACGACGCCGGGCAGGTGCTGATGAAAGCCGCCGCGCTGTCTGACTCGCTTTATGCGTTCAAAATCACCGTTCCGAGCGGCGACGTGTACTATTTCCAGGGGCTGACCATGATGTTCAAGGTCGGTATCAATGACGTGAACAGCGTCACATCCGCCACCGCCACCATCGAGATCACCACGTCCAGCACTGGCGTCGGCATTGTCGAGGTACTTGCATAATGGCAACCGTACTGAGTGGCCGCGTCGCGGTCAGCGTAGAGGCACAGATCGACGACGTGCTGGACATTGCCACGGCGTCGATGCCGGTGCAATTCACAGCCGCATCGGTGTTTACCGACGGCACTGGCGCGAACCAGGCGAAAAAGATTTTCACCGACACGCGCACGCTGTCAGCCAGCGCGGCAGAAAGTCTGGACCTGTATGGGTCGCTGGTCGATCAATTCGGCACGACTCTGAACTTCGCCAAGCTGAAAGCCATCATCGTGACGGCGGCATCCGGCAACACAAACAGCGTCCAGGTGACGCGCCCGGCATCCAATGGCGTGCCGCTGTTTATGGCCGCATCTGATGGCATCGCGCTGACACCTGGCGCGACGTTCTGCGCGGTGTTCCCTGATGCCAACGGCGTCGCGGTGACAGCGAGCACGGGCGATCTGATTACTTTCACGAACAGCGCAGGCAGCACCAGTGTGACTTATACGCTGATTCTGATCGGTACTGTTTAACCCGAGCACCGACCGCACCGTGAACTCCTCGTCGCTGGGGAGACACGGTGCGGCACGGGCACAAACCACCAGCGAGAGGAAAACCAGATGGACATTAGAAAATTTGCAGTATCAGAAACGGCCCGCATTCAGATCAACGACCCGCAGGGCGATGCTATTCCCGGCGCGTTCGTGACGGTGTACGGCCCCGGATCTCGCCAGCACGCGCAGGCGCAGACGAACCAGCAAAACAAGCTGATGGCGCGCCTGAAGAAAAAAGCCGGCGACATTACGGTCGATCAGAAAATCAGCAACGACGCCGACTATCTGGCGGACTGCACCGAGTCGATGGAAGGCATCGAACTGGACAAGCTGCAAGGCCGCGAGCTGCACATGGCCGTGTACAGTGACCGCACGCTCGGGTTCATTGCCGACCAGGTGGCCGCGTGCATCGGTGATTGGGCAAATTTTACGAAGGGCTCGAAAGCGAGCTAAAACTTTACGCGAGGCAGGCAGCCTGGCTGAATGCACCGCAGAAAGGAAGCAACGCGGCACGCATCGAGCGCATGGACGCCGACGGACAGGTGCCTGATCTGCCACAATGCGACGCCATGCACATGATCGGGTATCTGTACGAAGTAGGCCCCATGATGCAGTCGGGGCCGGTGACGCACGGCGAGATCGAGAGCTGGAGCCGCAACACGGCGCGCACGCTGTCACCGTGGGAGGCGAAAACGATCAGGGCGCTGTCGGTGGCGTATGTGACCGAGCACTTCGCAGCGGCGGACCCCGCAAGGCCAGCGCCGTACCAACGGCAGGAGCAGGCCGAGCAAAATCGCAAGGCAGTTGAACGGCAAGTAAAGAACGCAATGGCCGCATATTTCGCAGCAAAGGGCAAAAAATGATCGCAGGCGCTCTGGAGATTCAACTGCTGGCAAACGTCGCGCGACTTGCAAAGGATATGCAGGACGCGAAAGGCGCTGTCACATCTGCGATGGGGTCAATCGAGAAAACAGTCGGCATCGCGCGCACCGCATTGGGCGCGCTCGGTGTCGGCCTGTCCGTGAATTACTTCAAAAACTTCGTGACTGGTGCCATCGGCGCGCAGGACGAGCTGGCGAAAATGTCCCAGCGCGTCGGCGTATCTGTCGAGCGCCTGGCTGGTCTGGAGCACGCTGCGGGAATGTCCGGCACCTCGCTCGGGTCGGTGGAGAAGGCCCTCAAGACCGTATCGTCCGGGCTGGTCGATGCCGATCGCGGGCTGAAGGGCGCGCAGGAGAATTTCGACGCCCTTGGCGTGAGCATCTACGACACCAACGGCCAGTTGAAATCAGCCGACGCGGTGATGATCGAGGTCGCCGACCAGTTTGCACTGCTGGAGGATGGCACGCAGAAAACCGCGCTGGCGACGAAGGTATTCGGCAAGGCTGGGCTAGAATTGATCCCGATGCTGAACGAGGGGTCGGCAGGACTTGCCGAGCTGGTGGCAGAGGGTCAAAAATACAACCCGGTCACGGCAGAATCAGCGGCGCAGGCTGAGATTTTCAACGACAATATGGACCGCCTCACCGCTGCCGGCAAGGGCCTGGGGCTGACGTTCGTCAATTCCGTGCTGCCGGCGCTGGCGGCGTTTTCGCAGTGGGCTGTCGATCTATCCAACGGCGACACCGCCGAATACTTGGACACCGTGAAGGCTGCGGGCGCTGGACTGGCCGTGGTGCTGGTGACGCAAGTCGTCCCGGCGTTCTCGGCGCTGGCCGGCCCCATAGGGCTCGCCACGGCGGCACTCGTGGCGCTGATCGCCGCCTATGACAACCTGCAGCGGATCACGAACACAGCGCACGAGAACTCGGTGGCGAACAACATCGCCAACGGCGCCGAGGTGATCACGTTCGCCATGTATAACGTCGTCCAGGAGATCAACAAAGCCGCCGAGGCGATGGACAACCTGGGCGGCGGTCGATCTGCCAAGGCACGCCGCGAGGAGCTGCAAGGGCAGATTGCGAAGCTGACCGTAGAACTGGAGCGTTACGCGCTGGCGCTGGCCGACACGAAAAAGCCGACCGCTGACGCCACCGCTGCCGCCACCGTGGCCGGCACTGCTGTGGTCGCATACGGCGAGGACGTGAAATTCACCATCGACGCCCACGAGGCGCACGTCGAGGCGCTGGAGGAGTACCGCAAAGAGCAGGACAAGGCGCGCGAGGCGAACAACAAGGCGCGGCAGTCGGTGGCGCAGACCATCACGGCGCTGGAAAACGAAATGCTCGCCCTGCAGATGACAGCGCGAGCCGCTGCTGTTTTCGAGGCGGTGACGCGGGCCACGGCAGAGGGCGCGCTGCCTGCTGAGATTGCGAAAATCGCCGAGGCCACGGCGCGGCTGTATGACATGAAAGAGGCGAAGGATCAGGCCACCGAGTCTGCCGGCGTGCTGCAGAAAGCCAACGAGGACGCGGCCAAGGCCGCTGCGGATAACTGGCAGCGCACGCACGAGTATCTGACGAACACGTTCATCGACATTGCCAACAATGGCGGAAATGCGTTCGACAATATCGCTAAGTCATTCTCGGCGATGATCCAGCGCATGGTGGCCGAGTGGGCGGCGTCCAAGCTGATGAACATTTTCGGCATGGGCGGTGGTGGCGCAGGTGGCGGAGGTGCTGCTGGCACGGCTGCCAGTGTGATCGGCAGCGTGCTGAAGTCTGGCGGAGGAGGGGCCGGAGGTGCCGGTATCGGTGCCACGATTATAGGCGGCGCCAAGGCTGCAGGGTCGTCACTTATGAGCGCAGCGGCTGCGGTCCCTGGGTGGGGCTGGGCGGTCGCAGCGGCCGCTGCGGCAGCGATGGCGCTGTCGAAAAAAGAAACCCCGTCTAGCAACGCCGGATTCCTCCTGCGCCCCGTGGGCGACGGCGACCGTCAATTCGACGTGCCGGCGTTCGACTCGGGGTTCGACCCTGTTGGGTTTGCGCGACGTGAGGATCAATCTGCAGCCGTCCAGGTGATCGACACATTCCGCCAGTACGACGCGGCGCTGACCGGCATCGCCAAGGCGGCAGGGCTGTCGGTGAATTACTCGGCGAACAATTTCGGCGGATTTAGTGAGAAGGGCACCGGGGGAGGGCTGTTTTTTGGTCAGGCTGGTGAGTCTGGACGCGGCACAACGAGTGCGCCGATTGACCAGCAGTTGACGCAATTTGTCAGCCAGTGGGTGCGCGGTCTGTCCGGGCAGGTCGATCAGTCTCTGATCTCCGACGTGCTGGCTGCCGGTAGTGCCGACGCAATGCTGGCCCGTGCCGCCTCGCTGGCTGGAGTGGACGGATCTCACGCGACGGGGCTGGATTATGTCCCGTTCGACGGCTATGTCGCGCAGACGCATCACGGCGAGGGGATTCTGACCGCCGAGGAAAACAAAGACTATCGCGCGCAGGGGCCGCTGCTGGCCCGCCTGGTGAACGAATTTGTCAACGTGCGCCGCGAGCTTTCCGACATTCGGCGCATCGGCGCAAGCACGAACAACATTCTCGACAAGTGGGATGGACAGGAGGGGCTCGCCCCGTGAGTTTTGACACCAGTCAGTTTAAATTGATCCGCCCGGTGACAATCACCGGCAGCATTCTCACGTCCAGCACGATACCCGAGGAAGTGGCCGCGACGTATTCAGGCGCGACTACTTATGCAGCAGGCGATCTGGCTGGCGCTGCCAGCACATACGGTGCGGCGCAGACAGTGTGGCGCTCGCTGCAGAATGGCAACACCGGCAACGCGCAATCCGAGGGCGTGTGGTGGACGCTGGCCGGGACTGTATACCCTGTTTATAACTCGGGCTCGTCGTGCAACATCGGCGGCATTGTGACCGATCTGGCGACGCATACGCTGTACGAGTCGCTGGTGAATAGCAACACCGGAAACGCGCTGTCGGACGCCACCAAGTGGACGAACATCGGCGCGACGAACCGCTGGAAAATGTTCGACGGAAGCTATCAAACGCAAAGCACCGCGCTCAATTCCTTTTCGCTCGTGCTGACGCCTGGCACGCTCGTCAATTCGCTGGCGGTGCTGAACGTCGAGGCGGCCAGTGTGACCGTGGCGCAATCGGTGAGCGCATACAGCAGGACGATCTCGCTGGTGCGGCACGACGTGCTGAATTGGTACGATTGGTATTATGAACTACCGATCCGCACGGGGGACGCTGTGTTTACGGACATTCCGCCGTATCCTGCCAGCACGCTGACCGTGACGGTGACCAACACGGGCGGCACTGCGAAATGCGGCATCATGGTGATCGGAAAGTCGCGCACGCTGGGGATTACCGAGTGGGAATTCTCGCGCTCGATCAACGACTACAGCAGGGCTGTGGAGGACGCCAGCGGCACCGTGGAGCTGGTGCAGGGCGCGTACAGCAAGCGCATGGTTCTGGACGTATGGGTCGAGGACGGCATGGAGTCGGAAGTTACCCGCGTGCTGGAGGAATACAGGGCGCAGGCGCTGGTTTTCGTGGGCTCCTCGGCGTATTCTATGGCAATAATTTACGGCTTCCTCGGGGCGTGGAATGTGCCCGTTTCTATAAGGGGCCGAAACGCATCAATTGAGATCAAGGGTCTGATATGACGACAATCACGCAAACGATCACGACGCTGCCGACGGCGCCGGACCCCGCGACAATGACGCCGACTGAATTCAGTGCAGCGGCTGCGGCGTATGTTCTCGCGCAGAAGGCGATGGTTCCCGAGCTGAACACATGGGCGGGGCAGGTCAACACCGTAGGCGGCGAGGTAGCTACAAACGCGGCCACGGCCACGACTCAGGCGTCCAATGCGAGCGCGTCGGCGCTGGCTGCTGAGAATAGCGCCACGGCGTCGGCTGCGAGTGCGAACTACGTCGGCGCATGGTCGTCATTGACCGGGGCGAAAACGGCTGGCATTTCAGTTGATCACCTCGGCGCATTCTGGCTGCTGACTGAAAACACTTCAGACGTGACGGCGGATGTGCCGGGTACGTCTGGCAAGTGGAGCAGGATGTTTGGGGCGGGGCAGATTTTCGAGCGTTCGACCAATATCAAGATGGTGGCCGAGGACTCTGGCGAGATCATCAAGTACACCTCTGGAACATTCGACCAGACGTTCGACCCTGCCGCCACACTGGCATCGAACTGGTACGCCTATTTCTGGAATGCCGGCACTGGCGTGGTGACGTTCAATCCAGACAGCGCTGAATTGATCGACGGGGCGGCTACGAAAATCGTCCGCAAGGATTGTGTCGTGCTGGTGATGTGCAGCGGCACGGCGTTCACGACTATTGAATTCGCTTTGCCGGTCTCAGATCAGCATGTGATCGTCACCACGGGCAACGGGCACGGCAGCACGAATACGAAAATCCGCAGATTCACGACAACCCTATCCAGCGCAGGTAGTGCGATTACCTACGCTGACAGCGGCACGGCTGGCGGGTCGTTTACGATCAATGAGGCTGGGTTTTATGAGATTTCGTACACCGACGGTGGAGTGGACTCAAACGGGTCGCACGGCATCGGGCTCTCTCTGAATAGCGCCGAGCTGACAACCAATATCGAGTCAGTCACCGCTGCAAACAGGCTAGACATGGCATTGGCCTATAACCCGTCTGGAGGGGCCGGAAGCGCGGCAAACATTTGTCTTACAAGGCGTCTCGCTGCCGCAGATGTGGTGCGGGCCCATGGCGGCCTTGCCTCTCTTCCAAACAACACCAATGCCGCCTACACGCGGCTCTCAATCAGAAAGGTGGCCCCATGATCAAACTACTGGTAGAAGCGCCCACGGGGCAGCAGGAAGTCATCGAGATTGACGAGTCTGGAGCGTACTTCGAACCCGAGCGAGTGTTGTGGGACGAGCGCGCAGACGGGCCGCTGCCTGAGATAACGCTTGGTGGCATGGTGCGTGTCGATGGCGCTCTGGTGTTTGATCAGGCTGTTCTCGATGCGCGACCTGTGATTCCTGCGCCTGCAATCGTGGTCCCCATGCACAAAGCACGCGAGGCGCTTATCCGCTCGGGCGTATCCGTGGCCGTGGTAGACGCTGCCATTGCCGCCATTCCAGACGCCACCGAGCGCGAGCTGGCCCGCAACGCTTGGGAATACTCGCCCACGGTGTCCAGTACATCGGCGCTTGTGCAGGCCCTGGGGCCGGCGCTTGGTTTGGATGTAGACGCGCTGTTCAACTACGCGAGGGCGCTGCCGTGATTGTTCAGCCGCGATATAGGGGGCCGTTTCTTCCGACGACTCTAGCCGTATCCATGACCGCTGCCGCCTCTGGCAGCAATGGCATCACTGTTGCGGATGACAATGATATTGATGCAGGCACGGGTGATTTCTTCCTGCATTGGGAGGGAAGTCTGCCGGATTGGACGCCGGCAACTTCGGTAAACTACCTCTATTACCATTATGCTGACGCAAACAACCGCATCGGCCTTTATGTAAATTCATCTGGCAATTTGGTTTTCATAGCTATTATTGGCGGCGTGCGCGTCTGCGCTGAAACATCGGCAACCACTATATCAACAAGCAGTGCGTCAATCTCTGGCACTGGCGGCGCGATTTATAAAATTTCATGCAAGTTTGCTAGGGAAACTGCGTCTGCTGCCGGGGCCATATCCTACCTTGTAAACGGCGCACAACTTGGAACATCTATTGCGGTGAGTGCTGCCACGCCACCAAGTTTTACTATTACCGGCTCGGCGTATGTGTCCGGCACAAATGCCGTTAGGCTGGCATCAAATACCATTGCGTGCATAGTCGGCAACTTCGCCCCCACAGCAGCAGAAGTGCTAGACCTTTGCACGAATGGGATTCCTGAGAGCTGGAAGTGGGGGAGTCAGGCGGCAAGCTATACATCAAATTTTTCCGCAGGAGTCGATGGGTTCACAGCTACCGGCGGGACTGCCGCTGGAAATATCGACTCAATCGGCGGTCAAGATGACTGGCTTCGACTTACAGTCAACTCCGCTAATACAACTCACCGGCTAATTAAAACCGGCCTATTTGTTACAGGGTATAAATATCTAGTCTCTGGCTTGATGTATGTGCCTTCAACGAACAGCAACCTTGACGGTGCCGCTTTCGGGGATACATCCAATAGCTCTGCAATCACCACTGTTTATGCTCCAGCACTTGATACGGTTGTTCCCTGGTATGGGTATTTTACTGCCGGTTCTACTGACTTTCGGGTAGCGGCTACAGATGGCGGGAACGGGACGTTTCAGGACGCTGGCGGAGATGACGTTTTGTATATCAAATCAGTCAGCGTTGTGAGGGTCGGAGCAACCCTAGCACTTCTCCCCAACTCAATCCCCACCTCTGGCGCTACAGCATGGGACGACTCAAGCGGCAACACTGGAGGCGGGACGCTGCCGGCAGCCGGTGCAAGCAAGGTTACAATCAGAAAATGAGGACACGACGCATGGATCAGCTAACGAAATTTCTCACGGACAACATCGTTTATCTGTGGTTTACCGTGCTCGCAATGTGGGGAGGGACGGCGAACTATCTCAGCCGCCTGAACCGCGACAAGGGCACGTTTTCAGTGGTCGAACTGATCGGCGAGTGGTCGATCTCGGGGTTCGCCGGGCTGATTACAGCCTATGCCTGCACCGAGCTTGATCTGTCGTTTGCCATGACCAGCGCAGCGGCAGGCATAGGCGGCCACATGGGCGGGCGGGCCATCTACCTGTTCGAGCAGATATTCATCCGCCGCACTGGCGGCACCGCTGGCAAGGGTGGCGAGGAATGAAATCCATCGACGACCTGATCCAGCGAGAGGGCGCATACAGCGAACACCCGGCAGACAAGGGCGGGCCGACCATGTACGGCATCACCGAGCGCAAGGCGCGCGAGCACGGCTACCTCGGCAACATGAGAGACCTGCCGCGCACGCTGGCCGAGACGATCTACCTGGGCGAATACTGGATCAGCACGAACATCAGCCGCCTGCGACCGCACAGTGTGGCCGAGGAGGTTCTGGACAGCGCGGTCCTGCACGGGCCCGGCACGGCGATCATGTGGCTGCAGGTCGCGCTGAATGCTTTCAACGGCAACGGCAAGCTGTACGCTGATTGCAAGACCGACGGCATACTCGGCACGAAAACGCTGGAGATCGTCGCCGCCTACATGGCCGCGCGCGGGAAGCAGGACGGCGAGGCGGTGCTGGTGCGTGCTTTGAACTGCCTGCAGGGCGCTTACATGATCGAGCTGCGCCAGGAGGATTTTGTGTTCGGCTGGATACGGCACCGGGTGTCCGTGGCGAGGGGGCCGGACGTATGACCGACTTGATCGAGACGTGCGCCCGCCTGAGTGCGGCGATCTACACCGGGGAGATACCGGACGACATAGGCGTCACGCAGTGGCACCACGTCCGCAACGACGACACCGACACGCTGGCGCTGGTGTGCGTGACCGACGAGGCGCTGATCATCACCGTGCAGGGCAGCGAGTCGAGGCGGGACTGGCTGAACAATATCAAGGTGGTCAAAACAGAATTCCACGGCATCCGCGCCCACAAGGGGTTCGCATGGTGCGCCGAGTCGATCTTGCCGGACGTGCTGGCTGCAATAGCGCGAGATCCGAGCAAGCCGGTGATTCTGACCGGGCATAGCTTGGGCGGCGCTATAGCAACGCTGCTGGCGGTGGCTCTGAGGCCTCGCGCAGTGAAACTGATCACGTTCGGACAGCCACGGGTCAGCACCTCGCGCGAGCTTAAACTGGCGCTATACGGCGAATACATCCGCGTCGTGAACGGGTCTGACGTCGTGCCGCGTAGCCCGTGGCTCGGGTACAGTCACGCCGGGACGTGCGTCTATCTCGGGAATGATGGCCGCAAGCGCATCGACCCCGGCGAGATCGCTATGTTCATCGACAGGACAATGACCATAAAACAACACCAGCGCGGCACCGATCACCGGGCCGGGGATTATGTGAAGGAGTATGAGCGATGCACGACGGTGGTCTGATCGAGAGGATGGCGGAACTGGAGGACGTGCTGACGTCCGTTCGTGCGGTGTGTCAGCGAGGCGGCGAGGATACAGCGTGGCAGCGGCTGGATGCGCGAATAGAATCGCTCGGCATCGGCTGCGTTACGGCAAAGACTTTCAAAATCCTACCACATGAAAAGGTGTCACCATGAAAATCACCGCACTGATATTGACCGCCCTGCTCGCAGGCTGCACCCTGATCAAGACCGAGACGGCCACGATTGTCGATTTCCACCCGGCAGGCGATGCGGTGGACATAGGGCTGAAGAAAGCGGACGGTACGATACTGAAGGCAACCCGCAATCAAGAAGGCAGCGCCGATGTAATCGGTGTTGCAGTGGACGCCGCAGTCGGGCTATGATCGGCCCGACGTAGTCAACAGGCGTAGAACTTGCCCCCGACAGTGATGCCGGGGGATTTTTTTAGGCCGCGTCGCGCCATATGATGACAGCCAGCCCCGTCAATTCCCACCACCCGAACAGAGTATCCCGTCCGCTTAACTCTCCGAGCGCAAAATCAGCAGACAGCGCCGCCGTGTCGATGCCTATCGAAAGCAGCGCATACGCCATGCCAGCGCGCACAGACCAGCATCCGCACAGCAGCATCAAGGCGGCGCAGTGTAGAACCGGAGTCAGGCCGCCGTGCCTTGCAACTGCAGCAAGGCAAGACAGCGCGATTATCACCACGACCGTCTGCGTCTGCGTGGACGACAACCCCCGCAGGTCGTGGCGAAGCATCATCAGGCGCCAGATGTGGCCGATCATACGACCACCGTCCCGCCGTCAATCCAACACACCGCAAACCCATCACGAGCCGCCGGCATTTTCTCCCGCGAGTCGTATGTCATGGTCACGAGCGCGCGCAAGCCATCCAGCGCCCGCATCAGCCCGGCGCGACCGGGGCCGTCCAGTATGTCGGCGGCATCGACAACGATCAACGGCGACGCTTCGCGGGCCGCTTGCCATATCTGCAAGGCCACCCGCACGCGGAACTGTTCGGACGCACTCAGGAGCGCATAGGGGCGACCGGCGGCGGCGATCGAGCCGTCCGACTGTACCGTGGCAGGCTTCCAGCCGGCGCGGGTGCATATCGCACCGACCTGCTGATTCATCGCCTCGATCTGCGACTCCAGCGCGTCGCGCCGCAATCCGTCCGGGGCCAGCAGGTCGGCGATCATGGCCGAGCGCAGCACGCCCTGGCGCTGCCGTTCGGCATCCATCATGCGGCGGTAATCCAGCGCCTGCGCCTGCGCCGCGTGCAATGCCTCTGAGGCTTCGCTATGGCTCGATCCAGACGAGGCCGGCATATTCTCCAGCGTCGCCGCCGCGTCGTGCGCCGCGTTACGCTCGCGGGCTGCGGCGGCCACCGCGTCGCGTGCCTGTCGCAGTGATGACAGCGCAGCGGTGTGTGCGGCCAGTGCGCGACCGTGGCTGCCGTCGTCGGTCTTGATCTGCACCGGGTGGCGCAATTCAGTGGCCGACACGACTACCAGGGCGACGCCGCAATCGGGACAGGCTGCTGTCGTTTCTGGCTTGCCTGGCGCTGGCGTGCGGCGCAGCGTTTCGGCGGCGCTGGCTTCGGCCTGTTCCAGTGCAGACAGCCTGGCGCTGGCCTGATCGTGCACCGCTTCCAGATCGGACAAGCGCGCCGCCAGTGCCTGCAGCCGGTCGATCTCCGACTGCGCCACCGCGCTTGTCGCCACCGCCGCGTCGTACGCAGACTGCGCCACGGCAACGGCCTGATTTATAGTCTCGGGGTCGGTCATGGTCAGCGTGGCAGGCTTCCATCCTTGTGCTTTTTGCTCGCCCCATCGCTCGCCCGTGATTTGCTCCCAAGCGCCTTTCGCCTTGGTGCCATTGTCCCGTGCACGAGCGTGCGCCGCGTCCCAGCCGTTTGCAGTGATCTCAGCCAGCACGGCATCGACGCCGGCAGCGGGCAGGCCGATACCTGTCAGCGCCGCGACCACCGCCTCTCGCTCGGGTTCGGCTTTGAGGTTTTCGATCAGCCACGGGCCGCGCTCCTTGGGTGGCATTGTCGCCAGCGACTCGACGCCGGCAGTCATGGCGCTGAACACGGGCGCAGGATCGCCGGACACAGTGCCACCGGGCCAGTGCACGGTGATGCCGTTGAGCGACGCGCTGCCGGACTTTTGCCCGTCACGCAGCAGCAGGCGGGCATCCTTTTTCAGCATTCCGGCCACGGGCGCCGCCGTTTGCATCAGGCACGCCGCAGCGGCCATCGAGACGGACGTTTTACCGGCGCCATTCAAGCCGCAGACCAGGGTGATTCTATCCAGGGGGATCTCGGCGGATTCAATGCCGCGCAGGTTTTTGATTGTCAGATTCATCATCAGAACCCCCATTCGTCAGAATCAGCCGGCGGGGCTGGTGGCAGGTCTGGTGCAGGCTCGACCGGGGCCGGGGCCGGGGCCGCTGCTGGCTTGCGTCCGCGTGGCGCGCGTGTCTCGGCGGCTGCTGGTGGCTCGACTGCTGAGGGCTCCTCGGCGACAGGGGGTCGCGCCGTGTGCACGATCACGTCGGACACGTCCAGATCAGGCTGCGGAGCCTGCACGAACGTGCGACCCGTGGCAGGTGCTGCGGGGGCAGGTATGTCCGCAAAATCCTCGATTTCCTCGGGCGTGTGCATTCCCATCAAAATATCGCTGGCGTACAAATTCCCGAAAAACTTCGCGGCACGATAGCGCAGCATCAGCTCGGGCATGGTCTGCCATTTGCTGCCGGATTTGCTGAACCATCCTTCGGCCTTCGCCATTGCGATCGACACGGGAGGGCCTTCCAACACCTCGCCGCCTGTTGTCTTGTCGATGGCGTGCGCGACGCAGGTTTTTTGGTCGCCTTCGCCAGTAACGCGAAAACGCAACGGGCCGAAACGCCCGCACGAATTCAAGGCCGCGATCACAAACTGGCTGGACCAGCTCGGGCGACCGTGGATGACGTGCATGTTCTGCATGACAGCCATTGGGCTAGATCCAGTGCGCTGCGCCATTTCCAGCGCGACCAGCGTGTTCGCCACGTTGCCGCGATAGTCCTGCGGCACAAGCGACGACGACGCAAGCGCCTGCGCGATGCGCTGCCCGTCCTGAAAAGCGGTCATGCTGTTGTAGATGCTGCCGGTCGAAACGGGCAGGGCTGGCAGTGTGTCTGTCATGGTGTTTCCTCGCTGGGGGTTAAATTACACCGGGATCAATAAAACCGGCGCTCTGGCACATTCATCAGCTCGACGCCCGGCCATGTGCCGGTTCGTTCGCACTCGGCAACGGCCTCTAGGTCGTGCTGATATTCCAGCCGCCCGCGCTCGATGCACGAGGGCTGCAATTCTATGACGCGGACCGGGTATCGGCCCATCTCGCGCCGCTTGCCGACGACGAGGAACACGAACAGATCGACGGGCTCGCCGACCGCTGCGGCGCCGTCGCTGTAAAATGCCGCCTGCACGTCGTATCGGTAATCGCGCACCGACCAGTGGAATTTCGCCGCGTCGTCGGTGGTTTTCACGTCGATCATAATGCGCGAGGGCCGAGCCCATCGGTCAGGCCGGCAGCGGCACAGCAGCCCCGTGGCCGGGTCGATCCAGTACACGCTGGACTCCGACTCGCCGGGCATGGACAGCAGGGCACGCGCCTCGGGGTGTGCCATCACGCTTGCGTGCATATTGCGGATCACCTCGTCGTCCTCGGCGCTGATAATCTGCCGGCCGCGATTCTCGCGTGCAAACCGTTCGGCGTCCTCCTTGCCAGCGTTTGAGCGGCGATTAAACACGGGCTCGATCACATATCGGTCGGCAAACTCGGCGGGCTCCAACAGCAGGCAGTGCACCGCGTGGCCTATGTCCGCCGCGTCGCTGTGCGTGTACGGGCTGCGCCGCGCCCATTGAATCAAGCCGGGAGCCTGGCGCACGAGATCGAGCTGTGATTTCGAGTAGCCGGGGCCGCTGTGGTAGTCGTCGGCGGTGATGCCTTGGTAGATGCCGGGGGTCATGGGTGCCTCGTCGCTGGATTAAGTGAGGGGCAGTGTAAATAACGCTTGCACACTATGCAAGCCCTGTTTTATATTCCGTTCCGTGACTACAGGACACGAACACGAGGCAGACATGATCGACCGAAATTTCCTGATCTACGCGCTGCAAGAAAAGCAGCAGCAATACGAAACGCGACCGAGCCGCCAGCTCGAAATTGATATGGACATGATCTGGAGGGAGCTGTGCAAAACAAACTGACCGCGATACTGGCCCGAGCTGCCGACCACGGCGTCACCGTATACGCCGCCTGCAAGCGTTCCGGCATCAGCCAGACTACCGTCATGCGGTGGAAGAAAGGCGAGCACCAGCCGACCGAGGCCGCGCTGGGGGCTTTTTGTGAGGCGGTCGAGGCTATTATTCAGGAGCGTGCGCCATGACGTCGAGGTTTATGCTGTCGGCAGCATGGGTCGTGCTAATAATCAATTTTGTGCTGGGTCATAGTGACACGCTGACTATTATTAACGTCAATTTACTGATAGGCAGCGCAATAATGAAAAAACTAGAGGAGCGCGCAAAATGCACTATCTAATCCAAAAAACCACCCGCCAGCACATCGCAGTCGCTGACGATATGCCGTGCCCGGTGGAGTGTGTGAAGGTGAGGGCGGACGCGGAGGGGTGGGTGAAGCACAGCGGGCCGTGGTGCCCGGTGCCGCTTCGCAGTCGCGTCGATGTTGTCGGACTTCGTGGCGAGTGGCTTAACGGCAAAGAGGCTCGCGGCATCGTGTGGTCTGCCGTCGCGTGCTACCGCCCCGAGTGCGAAACCATATCGACGGCATTCGATCCCATGCTGAAAGCGGCGATTCGATTTGTAGAGTCGGCGAAATCGGCAGAGTCGGCGGTGGGGTTTGACACCATCATTGCCCGTGCCGGCGAGACAGCCGACGACCTGCCAGCCGCCACGGCCCCCGGACACGAAACCGCCGCCATGCTCCTCTCAATAATCTGCGCCTTCACCATCGGCGCCCTGATCGGCTGGGGCTGGATGTGAAGCCGAGACAGTACCAGCTCGACGGGCTTGCCGACATTCGCGCCGCGCTGACCGGCGTGCCTGCCAAGTCGCACCGGCCACGGGTCGGGCACTCGGGGCGGGCTCGGCGGGTGGTGTATGTGCTGCCGACAGGCGGAGGCAAGACTTTCGTTTATGCACAGATCGCGCAGGGCGCCGCCAGCAAGGGGAAAAAAATTCTGATACTGGAGCACCGCAAAGAGCTGATAAAGCAAGCCGGCGTCGCGCTGGCCCGCATCGGCGTGCACCACGAGGTGATCGCCCCGCCCGAAAAAATCCAATACTGCCGCACCGCACAACTGAAGGAGGCCGGCGTGTCGCTGGTCGCGCACGGGGCCAGCGTGGCAGTGGCGTCAATTCAGACCCTGGCGCGTCGCATGGCGTGGCTGGATACGTTCGCGCCGGACATAGTGATCGTGGACGAGGCGCATCACGCCATCGTAGGGATGTGGCAGAGAGTGATTGCAGCGACGCCGAATGCCGTGCACATCGGCGTCACCGCGACCCCGTGCCGCACCAACGGGCAAGGGCTGCGCGAGGTTTTCGAGGTGCTGGTGCTGGGGCCGTCGATGGCCGACTTGATCGACGACGGCTATCTGGTGCCTCCTAAAATCTACGCGCCGCCGATCACTGCGGATCTCGACGCGGTGGCGATCAAGGCCGGAGACTATGACGCCGAGGCAATGGCGGACATACTGGACAAGCCGACAATCACGGGCAGCGCGGTCGAGCACTATGCCAAGCACTGTCCCGGCGTGCCGGCGATCGTATTCTGCTGCAACCGACGACACGCGGGCCATGTGGCCGAAATGTTCCGCGAGGCCGGGTGGCGTTTCGAGCTGATCGACGGCACGATGGCCGACGCCGAGCGCGACAGGCTGATCACGGGGCTGGGCACTGGTGCCGTGCAGGGGCTGTGCAGCGTGGACCTGATCAGCGAGGGCACGGACATTCCGCGAGCCGAGGCCGCATTTATGCTGCGCCGCACCATGAGCGAGTCGCTATATCTACAGATGACGGGCCGCGTCCTGCGCCCGGTGTACGCGCCGGGGCATGACCTGGGCACGCTGGAGGGCCGGCTGCAGGCCATCGAGGCATCGGGCAAAACGCACGGCCTGCTGTTCGATCATGTGGGCAATTGGGTGCGCCACGGCAAGCCGCAAGACCATCGCGAGTGGACGCTGGAGGGCCAGAAACGGCGCAAGCGCGCGCCGACGGACGAGCCGGTCGAGACGTTCGCGCAGTGCCCGGCCTGTTACCATGTACACGACCCGGCGCCAGTGTGCCCCGAGTGCGGCCACGTTTATCAGGTCGACCCGAGGCGGGGCCCCAGGCTGATCGACGGCGAGCTGCAGGAGGTGGCATACAGCCCCGAGGAAATCGCCAGGCGCGAACGTGCGGAGCAGATACTGCGCGAGGCGAAAGCGAAGTCGCGCGACCGAATTATTCAGGAGGCGCGAGCCGAAAAGGCACGTCTGCGCGTCGAGCTGTGGTCACTGGTACGCCAGCACGCTCGCGGGCCGACACACGAGGAGATTATGAGGATGAAACCGAAAGAGCTGCGGCTGTCGATAGAGGGGTTTGGGGAGGAATTGTTTATGGGGAGGGTCAGCGCATGACATGGCGCGTATACCTCACCGAAGCCCGTCGCCGCCGCACCCACCCAGACCAGCGGGAGTTCGTCGCAACGCTCGTCCAGTGGGCGCGGAAGGCTCGCAGGCGCGAGTGGCAGCAACCGGCGCAGCGGGGGCTATTCAATGGCCCTGCATGAATCCAACATATTCACCCGCACCAGCAAGCGCCTGTCTGAACTCGGCGCCCGCCTGTTCCGCAACAATGTCGGGAGCGCGTGGACAGGGCCGGGCATGACGCTGAAACCAGGCCAGCACTATACCGGCAAGGGTGGCGAGCGCGTCATATTCGCCCCCCGCCTGATCGCCTTCGGCTTGCACAAGGGCAGCGGCGACGGCATAGGATGGGTGACGCGGACAGTGACCCCGGATATGATCGGGCAGCGCGTGGCCGTGTTCCTGTCCGTCGAGACGAAAACCGACACCGGGCGCACGAGCGAGGAGCAGCAGACATGGCTCGCCAATGTGGCAAGGGCTGGCGGGCTGGCAATAGTAACCAACGACGACAAGGAGGCCGCGCAGTGGCTGATGATGCAGATCGAGCACAAGAAATAACCGAGGCGGCGATGGCCGCGTGGAAACCCTTGCACAAGTACACCGCGCCGACTGGCGAGTGCCAGAATCCGGCGTGTTTGAATGAATTTCCCGAGGGTGACACAAGGCTGTACTGCGACCGCGAGTGCGCGGACAAGGGGGCGCATTATGGCAAGCGGTAGACTCTGGGACGCCCGCGAGCCAGAACTGCGCGCAATGGCCGGGACCATGCCGGCGCACGAGATCGCCCAGCACTTCGGCGTGACCCGTGGCGGGCTGTCCTATCAAGCGAGCCGTCTGGGCATCAGCTTGGCGCTGCCGCCCGAACTGCGGCGACGCGACTGTGGCGGCGGGCCGAGGCGGGTGTGGGCCGAGAGACGAGCCGAGCTGCCAATGCTTGCCCCCGTGATGACCGACCACCAGATCGCCGAGCACTTCGGCTGCAACGTGTACGACCTGCGCGCCAAGGCGAGGCAGTGGGGAATTGAACTCAAGCGGGGCGAGCCGATGGCGCGTGCCGTGTTACCGTGGCGAATAACTGCCTTGTAAATAATGCTTGCATAGTATGCAAGAGATGTTAATCTGCACCTGTCGAAACAATAAACCAGCCAAACAGGGAAACAAAATGAGCAACGTCGATTTCAGCACAGCACCAGCAGGCGCCACACACTATCACGCAAGCGGCACCGCGAAATGGTTCAAGGCCGGCGCAGATGGTGTCCAGTATTTTGAGCGCGGCGCATGGCATGACGCCGGGCACTACGGGATCGGCGTCGTGGCGCGCAAAGCCGTGGCCATCAACCCCGAGACGCACGCCGCACAAGTAGCCGCGTATTTCACACCGAGGTCGATGCGCGCATGAAAATCCTGATCGCCTGCGAATACAGCGGCACCGTCCGCGACGCATTTATCCGAGCCGGCCACGACGCCACGAGCTGCGACCTGTTGCCGACCGACAGGCCGGGGCCGCATTATATGGGCGACGTGTTCGACATTATCGCAGACGGCTGGGACATGATGATTGCACGCCCGCCATGCACACATCTTGCCGTGTCCGGCGCTCGCCATTTTGCAGAGAAGCGCGCAGACGGAAGGCAGCAGGAAGCAATTGATTTCTTTATGACGCTGGCCCGCGCAGAAATTCCGCGCATTGCCATCGAGAACCCGGTGTGTATTATGTCCTCGGTGTGGCGCAAGCCCGACCAGATCATCCAGCCGTGGCAGCACGGGCACGGCGAGACAAAGGCGACCTGTTTGTGGCTGAAGGGTCTGCCGCCGCTGGTGCCGACCGACGTCGTGCCGGGGCGCGCCGACCGCATTCACAAGATGCCCCCGAGCGCGGACCGCTGGAAACTACGCTCGACGACTTACAAAGGAATTGCCGACGCGATGGCGAGCCAGTGGGGCTCGCTGCAGTAATGAGGAACCCCAGCGATGACCGACTATGCAGAGCGCCTGCGCCAGATCAGGCGCGACAATAATTTGACAGCGGCTGAAATGGCCGCTTTTTTATCCGTCAGCCGCCGCCGTGTGTGGCAGATGCTGGCCGGCGACGTGCCTGTTCCTGCGTCCGTGATCACGGAGCTGGAGGTGCGACTTGCGTCACGATAAAGAGGAAATACTCGCCCGTGTGCGGCTGGAGCAGGTCGTCGAGGCGTCCGGGGTGGAACTCAAGCGCAAGGGCCGCGAGCTGGTCGCGTGCTGCCCGTTTCACGCAGAGAACTCGCCATCCTTCACCGTGACGCCGGACGAGCAGAAATTCTACTGTTTCGGCTGTGGCGCTGGCGGCAACGCGGTCGAATATGTCATGCGGCACCGTGGCGCGCAATTTCAGGAGGCGCTGCAGTATCTGGCGGAATTCGCAGGCACTGCCACCGAGGCGCCAGCACCGGCACCGAAACGCAAGCGCGTCGAGGCGACGGCAGCGCCCGAATGCGCCCCGCCGAAATCACTGCGGATACAGCGCACAACCGGCTGGATTGAGACGCCCGTCGTCGCAGCTTGGCCGTACCGGGACCGCACCGGGGCGCTGTGGTCGTATGCCTGCCGCGTCGAGCCAGAGCCCCGCAAAAAGGACGTGATTCCTGTCACATGGCGCGACGGCAAGTGGAAGCAGGGCGCGCTGCCAGAGCCGCGCCTGCTGTACGGCATGGAACTGCTGGGCACGCCTGGCCCTGTCCTGGTGGTCGAGGGCGAGAAAACCGCCGACGCCGCCCGCCGCCTGCTGCCTGGTCGCCTTGTCGTGAGCTGGCCCGGTGGCTGCAAGGCTGTGGCGAAGGCCGACTGGTCGGTGCTGGCCGGGCGCAAGCTGATGCTGTGGCCGGATGCCGACGCTGCTGGGCTGGACGCGATGCGGACCGTCGCCAAGGTGCACGGCGGCGAGTGCCGCATGGTCACGCCGTCGCCGGATTGGCCGCAGGGCTGGGATCTGGCCGACGCCGAGGCTGAAGGCTGGACGATGCAGGCGGTGGTGGATTACATGAAGCAGCACAGCGGGCCGGTCAGCGAGCCGGTCGAGGAGCCTGCCAGCGAGCCGCCGCGCTATGACGAACAGCCGCCTGCTGATATTCCGCCACCAGACGAGCCGCCGCCCGTGGAGTACCAGGACGAGGCCGACCCGTTTCGCGTGCTCGGGTGGGATCGTGGCGAGGCGTATTACCTGCCACGAGACAGCCGGCAAGTCGTGTCGCTGTCAGCCGCAGCGCATACGAAGCTGAACTTGCTGTCCATCGCGCCGCTGTGGTGGTGGTCGCAGAACTACCGGCCCGCCAAGCGCAACGACGCCGACGGAGTGGACTGGACGCTGGCCGCCGACGCGCTGCTGCGAAAAGCAAAAAAACAGGGCATTTTTGACCGCGACATGATCCGAGGGCTCGGCGCATGGTGGGACGATGGACGATGCGCCGTGCACCTGGGCGAGTCGGTCCAGCTCGACGGCAAGCCGTACAGCGTGGACAGCGTGCCCAGCCGCTACACTTACGAACTGGCGAAGGCCACCAGGATCGGCACCTCGGCGCCGCTGACCAGCGAACAGTCGCGCAAATTTGTGGCGATCTGCGAGTCTCTACGCTGGGAGCTGCCAGTGTACGGCAAGCTGTGCGCCGGCTGGATTTTCCTCGCGCCCATATGTGGGGCCCTGGACTGGCGCCCGCATATGTGGATCACGGGCGAGCCTGGCAGTGGCAAGACCACGATTGTCAACATGATAAAACGCGCGCTCGGGCGCAATCTGATCCTGTTCCTGGGCGATACCACCGAGGCCGGCGTGCGGCAGACTCTGGCGAGTAATGCCATGCCGGTGCTGTTTGATGAATTTGAAAGCGAGCGCAAGAAATCCGCGCAGCGCGTGGAGGATGTAATGTCACTGATCACCCAGGCATCTAGCGAAACCGAGGGCATACTCGCGAAGGGCGGCATGGGCGGCAAGGCCACGGCTTTTCGCATCCGGTCGATGTTTTGTTTCTCCAGCGTGGCAGTGGCAATCAAACAGGCCGCTGCCCGCTCGCGCATCACCGTGCTGTCGGTCCGCACCGCCGAGGCCGCGACGCCCGAGAACATCGCGCAATATAATGCGCTGATGCACAGCATCGAGACGACGCTGCGCCCCGAGTACATCGACGCCCTGCAGGCGCGAGCCGTGACGCTGATTCCGACGATCCGGGCAAACGCCGTCGTGTTCGCCGAGGCCGCCGCGCTGGTGCTCAAAACGCGCCGTTTTGGCGATCAGATCGGCACGCTGCTGGCCGGCGCTTACGGGCTGCACTCGACGAACCGCATCACGCCCGAGGCCGCCCGCGAGTGGCTGGAGACGCAGGACTGGTCCGAACAGACCCAGGATCAGGACGTGTCGGACAAGTCGGAGTGCCTGGGGTGGATACTGGCCCGCCGTGTGAGCGTGCAGGACGAGCGCGGCCACCGGGTCGAGCGCACCATCGGCGAGCTGCTGCGAGTGGCAGTGGCAGGGCTGTCAACCGGCGACATACAGTGCCGCGACGCCACCGAGGAGCTGGCGCGATGCGGGCTGCGCGTCGAGGCTGACAACCTGCAGGTTGCGAACTCGCACCCGTGGATCGAGCGCACACTGGTGGATACGCCTTGGGAGTCGTCCTACAGCCGCACGCTGTTGCGCCTGGCCATGTCACGACGCGGGCCGGTGGTGAATTTCGCAGGCGTGCGTAAAAGGTGCGTTGAGGTGCCGCTCGATCATGCGATGTGACGAGCTAATCTGGCGACGAATGGAGCGTAAATAGTGCTTGCATAGTATGCGGGAAGTGGTAATCTAGGCACATCGAAGCAAATGACCACTAGGGGAAAGGAAATGTCAGTGTCAATCAAAACAAGCCAGCCGCAAGCAACTGTAGCGCGACTTATAGCGCCAGAAATTGTAATCATTGTTGACCTTGATGCTTTTTCCTCAATAACCGTGACGGACGTTTCTGGCATGATTGGCGCAATTTTATGCGACCGCTCTTATCAGATTTCAAAAGTAACAATTGGCAGGAATGCCGCTCTATCAAAGCAGAGAAGGCTCAGGATTTTGGACGCGCTAGAGCGCAAGATTAACGAAGCAATCTAACAACCCCCGCCAAGGATGGCGCCAACCCACGGGGCAGCCGTGGGGCATATCTGAGCCGGCATTGCGCCGCAGTGTCGAGTCAGATGTGTGAGCAGCAGCACCGCCACACCGGAATCTGAGCCCCGCAAGGCTGGCTCAGTTGACAGGCCGGAAAGACGGCCACCCCGGCCCGTGCACCACCCGGTGAGCAGAACACGGGCCGGACCTTAAACGAAACAGGAGGCAATATGCGCCCCATGACCATCCAGCCAGACACCACCACCGCCTGCGTCACGCTCGTGGGCGGAGACAACAAAGGCCCGAGCGGACGGCTGACCATGCCGTCGCAGCGGCTGACAGACCCTGGATTCAAGTACACGCCCGCGTGTGCGACGGATCTGCGCGAGACGTTTCGACGGGCTCGGGAGGCGATGCAATGACATGCCTCCCCCCAATCCGCCCCACAACACACCGGCCCGCCTGCACCAGCCGGCGCAAATTCACGACACGCGAGGCGGCTGCGGCTGCGGCGAACAGCATCGCGGTCATGGCCGGTCAGCACCGGCTGCCGTATCCGTGTTCGATCTGTAATGGGTGGCACTTGTCATGAGAATCACCACACTGCGCCGCCGGCTGAATTACCAGCGACTCGCGTACCGACTGAACCGCATCGCCCTGCGATACGCTAACCAACTCAAGCAGCCGCGTTTGCAGGGCCAGCACCTGAACGACTGCAGGACTGTCCGCAACGAGCTACTAAACACCATGCTACAACTGAGAATCGCGCTGGCTGTACGGGCGGCGCGGAGGGGTGAAAAATGACAACAATCGGACACACAATAGAAGGCGGGTTCCTCGGTATCACAACCGAAGAAATTATGCCGGCATCGCAGAACATGGTGATCAGCGTCGGCGATCAGCCCGTCTGGATGGCGCGGCTGTGGATGCCAATAGACGAGGACACGCCGCTCGGCATTCCTGTCCTGATGGGCTGGTGGGAGACGTGGCCGACCGAGCAGTGGAAGGTAGAGGCTGGCGTGCGCGGCGCCGATAGTCAGCAGGGGTCGAGCTGGCGGCACGGACGCGCAACACACTGGATGCCGCTGCCACCAGCGCCGGGGGTGTAGCCATGATGACACCAGTCGAAAAAATCCGCCACGAGATCGCCGAGCTGGAACAAGACATTGCAGACCACCTGCAGGCCGATCAATATCTGGACGGCAAGCGTTTCGGCGACGAGCGGCTGGACGGAATGCGGCTGGCGCTGTCGTTTGCTCGCGGCAGGCTGATCGCTGAGGCGCAGTGGCCGGACCTGCTGACGGACGACGAGCGCGACGCCTGGCTGGTCCAGTACCTGCCCATCGCCAGCCCGTACCTGTCCGATCGCCTGCAACTGGCCCGCGACGCCGCCGGTATTCCAGCCCTACGCCGCCGCACCATATCAGCCGAGACGCAACTGGCAGGCGCAAACGCACAGATCAGTCTGCTGGTCAGCGCCGCCGAGAAAGCACTGGCGGGCGACACCGAGGCGCTGGTGGCTGAGATTGGGAGGGTGAAAAAGTGAGCCGCACCGTCACCAAAGATAGCCGCGTCAAATACTGCTGCGGGCATTCGAGCCAGGTCGTGAACTCGCGGGACAGCGGCATTCCGTCTGCGAATTCGCGCGGGGTTTACAGGCGCCGATTTTGCCAATGGTGCGGTGAATCGTGGACGACCGCAGAAATCAGCATGGATGACCTGCTGAAAAACGCTGGAAATGTCACAGCGGAGGATGCTGTTGCACTGCGCGGGCCGCTTAGTTTGATCAAGGCTGCTGCCGACCAGATTGACGAGATTCTGAAAACGGTCGAGGGCATATCATGAGTATCCAAAGAGACCCCCGCCCCGCCGGCAACGCCCCGCTGATTCTCGCCCTGATCGTGGCCGGCATCATGCTGTTCCTGAACCGCGCAAGCGCAGACGAGCTGGAGGTCTACGTCAGCCACGGGTATCAGGAGCAATACGCCGCCATGCGCCCGGGCATGACGTACTGGCCGGACGGCATCACGGCCGAGCTGAACCAGACGAACGCGCCCATGGACGTCACTGCGCTGATCGAGAGGCAATCGTGGTCGTGGGCCGAGCGCACGGGCAAAACAGTGACGTTCCGAGGCAACACCGCGTCAGAGGGAGCCGCCCGCAGCGGTCGCATTACGTTCGTCTGGCGCCTGCTGTCTCAGATACGATTTATCACCGGCAGCTCCACCACCGCAGCGGCCACAAAACGCTGGTCCTACACCGACACCGGCCACATCGCAGGGGCAATCGTATACCTGCCCATCGACCGCCCCCAGTGCGTCGAGCACATCATTCTGCACGAACTGGGGCACGCCATAGGCATCACCGGCCACGACGGCACACAGCCGACCGACGTCATGCACGCAACGCAGGCGCACTGCCTGCCGGCGCTCACCGTGCAGGACGTCAGCATGGCCCCGTATTCGGATCACGCTTGTCACGGCGAGGTGCTGGCAGACGGCAGCGTGTACCTGCCAGCCGTGGAAGGCTGGGGCGTGCACCTAGTGCCCCGTGGCGACGCCTGGGGCGTGGCGCGTGCCGCCGAGTCTGGTGCCGTGTGTGTCGGGGCGAAATTGACCGGCGACCGTCTGCTGCTGTCTGATATTCGATCACCAGCAGGCCGGTGGATGGGCGAGCTGCGCCAGGATGGCGATGTGTGGCGTGTCGTATGGGTGGCGCCGTGATGTGCGGCGATAGATGGCTAACAACTGGTAGCCCCTGGGAGGGTGATGAAATGACAGAAAGAGAAAAGCACATTGAAATGGCGCAGAGGCTTGGGCTTGTAGGAATGCGCCCGCATTTGGACGGGATTTATATTGATGCTCTTGCGGCGTTTGCCAAACTTGTTGCAGATGACGCCCGCGCTACTCCCGCACTGCCTCATGCAATGCGCGAATCAGACGAGGACAAGTACCGTGCAACCGGGATGATCATCTGCATATGGGATGAAATGCTCGCCGCCGCAAAGGAGAAGGGAGAATGAGCATAGCATACTGCCCGCAATGCACTGCGGGGGTTGAATTCGGGGCTCCTGAAGAATTCCTTTTAGGCGACACTGTTTTTTGTAGTGAGCAGTGCGCTGATGAATGGCTCGCAGAAAGATCAGATGGCCGAGGAGCAAAGCAAATGGGCATTAAGCCTGTTGGAATAACATTTGAGACACTGCAAGGCGGCATAGACGTTGACTGGTTTCAGAAGATGCCGGACGGGCGCTATCTCTATCACATCCCCGACACGCACAGGGTTGTGAGTGTGGAGCTGTTGCGGCTTGCTTGCGCATGGCTCTCCGTGTACACGCCTCCTGAGCTTTATAACGAACTGTGCGCAATCATCGAGGACAAGCTATGAGGACATTTCGCCGCCGCCGCCGGACAAAATTATTGCGCGCCAAGCTCGACCGCAATCAATTGCGGTCTGACCGCTGGACCGAAAAGTGGCTGACCATTAAAACCAACGTGTGCCCCGTGTGGGGAATTAAAGCGCGTGCGGCGATGCGCGCGGGGAGGGAATCGAAATGACAGACAACAAAACGCCACCAGCCCACGTCACCGTGCCGGTATCCGCGCTCGCTGGCGTCGTCCAGCTCGCCGGATACGCGGTCGTGCATACGGATCACGGCAGCGATCTGCGCGCTGACTTCGGCGTGATCGCAGGCGCACTGCAGGCAGCAACGAGGGCCGCGCCATGACCCCAGCCCGCCTACACCAGATCACCGCAACCATGCCCTGCAAGACCATCCAGGTGCACGGCGCCGACTACCTGCGCCGGTATTACGCCGGGACGTTCAAGGACGGCAGCGACCTGTGGCTGCATGAATTCCTGTCATGCGACGGCGACAGGCATTTGCACAGCCACCCGTTCAACGCCAGATCCGTGATTCTACACGGCTGGTATGACGAGGAGACGCCAGAGGGCACGTTTCGCAGGAGCACCACGGCAGCCGCCCGCGTGATCTATGACGCACTGCGGGTCGGTGTGTCGAGCGTCACTGTCGGCCCCCTGGGGCGCCCTGTGACCGTGTTCGACTGGCATCGCATTGCAGTGGTCGCGCCTGATACGTGGACGGCTTTTATCGTCGAGCCGAGGCGGCTTCCGATGTGGTTCTTCCGGGGCGACGACGGCGAGCTGGAGCCGGTGGTGGCGAGCCCGAGGGAGTGGTGGAGGGATTACAAACCGCGAGACGAGGCAGGGGCCGCATGATGATCCATTACCACGGTACGCCAATGGGCGGCACCACAAACGACAAAGCGCGCGTTCTGGCTGGCCGTCATGCTTTGGTGCCGTTTCCAAGGCAGGACGACATGGGCATCGTGGCAGAGGTTTGTCAGTCGTTTTGTTTTGATAATGGGGCATTCAGCACATGGAAGCGCGGAGCTGTGATGGACGTCGCCGGTTATATTGATTGGGTCGAGAGGTGGCACCGCCACCCAGGATTCGATTGGGCGCTGATTCCTGACGTAATCGACGGCGACGAAAAAGCTAACGACGACCTGATCGCAACGTGGCCGCGACACCTTCACGGCGTGCCGGTATGGCATATGCACGAGTCGCTGGAGCGGCTGCGCGAACTGTGCAGCGAATGGAGAACAGTCGCGTTTGGAAGCTCTGGACAATGGGCAACGCCAGGCACTGCGGCGTGGTGGGCTCGTATGGGCGCTGCAATGGACTTTATCTGTGACGCAGGCCGCCCGCCCTGCAAGCTGCACGGGCTCAGGATGCTGGACCCCGCGATATTCACAAGGCTCCCATTATCCAGCGCAGACAGCACAAACGCAGCCGTGAACGGTGGCAGCGTGAATCGTTTCGGACAATATGTGCCACCGACTGCGGGGCAGCGGTCCGAGGTTATTATCTCGCGCATTGAGGCGCACAACAGCGCGGCAGTGTGGGTGTCGTCGGGCCAGGCCGACATATTCACACAAAATCCGTGACCGCCTTCGGCACAACACGTTCGGGCTGATACTCTGAAGGGGTCAGTCCGAGATACCGACACGCCTTTTCCGTCAACCTCCCACCATAAATCCAGCCGCTTTTTTCCAGCTCGCGCAGTGATCTGTACACCGTCTGCGGGTGGTATTCCGTCAATTCACACAGCGTGACCGCTGTCAGCCTGGCGCTGTTCTGCGCCGCGATCTCGAAAACGAGCCTCATTTTCGTGTGGTTCATATCATCCAGACTTAAAATGCGGAGAGTCGTGCTTATGTAATTCATACTTTTGCGCTCACTTTTTTGACATATTGGACTTAAAAACCCCATTGTACAGCGTGCAAAATTAAGCGCAAGGTGTCAGTTTTTTGATATATTCGACTTACTCGCCATTTCGCCAGCGTTACGAATTAAGCGCAATATGTCATTATAGTGAGCACAATATGTCACTTTCCGAGAACTGTTACCTTTTTGTTACGTTTTTTCCTTTATAAATCAATAAGGTAACAAAGTAACAGCGTAACACGAAAACACACGGGGCGCTTTAGTGGGTGTGTGTGCGTAGGCGTGCAGGCGTGCGCGTAAAGGCGTGCCTCTTACTTACTTTACTGTTACTTATTAAGTAATATATATATAAGAGAGGGGGAAGTATTTGAAATGCTTAATAAAAATTTCGTAACAAAAAGGTAACAACGCCGTAACAGTACGACCGTTCTAATTCCAAGCCATTGATTTCATTCGGTAACAAGCGTTACCGGCAGTATCCGCCAGTGCCTGCACCAGCACAGCACCAGCGTCACCGCCACGGCTGGACAGCTCGACGCCTTGCGTGGCAGCATCACCCCATGAAAACACTACAGCCCCGCATCCAGTCACCAGTCGCCAAGCGCGAGACACCAGCCGCCCGAGGCTACGACGCCAAGTGGCGCACAGCCCGTGCCGCATTCCTGCGAGCGCATCCGCTGTGCACTTACTGCCAGGCCGACGGCAGGATCGTGCCCGCGACAGTCGTCGATCACATCGTCCCGCATCACGGCGACCGCTCGCTGTTCTGGTCCGTCGAGAACTGGCAGCCGCTGTGCGCGCCGTGCCACAACTCACGCAAGGCCCGCGAGGAACACCAGGCCGGGCAGCGGTGATGGGGGCGGGTCGAATCTCTGGAGGGCCGAGGCCACATGTAC
>Ga0172380_10001687_pt1 | contig 37648 bp, 40 predicted proteins | sample Leawe162metaG_FD_119747 | JGI IMG/M metagenome (GOLD analysis project Ga0172380, IMG submission 119747) | Leachate microbial communities from a municipal landfill in Southern Ontario, Canada - Leachate well 162 metaG | ecosystem: Engineered > Solid waste > Landfill > Unclassified | place...
CCACATTCCGCATGCCGCTGCCGAAGACCAGCAGCCACAGCACCGGCAGGATCAGTGAAGATACGATGCGCGACTTCTCTCTCCAGTATCGCAGCACTTCGCGGTACCACAGGGCGCCTATTTTTCTCAGCTCGCTCATCTTCGCCTGCTTATGACTCTCATTGCTTTTCTCAACTCATTTTCCGCTTCTTCGGAGCGTATATCCTTGCCTGTGTAATACAGGAAAACGTCATTCAACGTAGGCTTATGTATAGAGACGGATTTAAGTTCGATGCCGGCGGCCGATGCCAGTTCTACGATTACCGGCACTTTTTTCTCGGCATCGGACAGGTGAAGGCGCACGGTGCTGTCGACCACCTCGGCATTACGGGTGAAACTGAGTTCTTTGACGCGCTCCAGGAAATCAGCCGGTCTGCCGGTTATGATTGTCACAACATCGCCTTCCAGCGCACCGATCAGGTTAGCGGGAGTATCCACCACCTTGATCCTGCCGGAATCGATGATACCCACCCTGCTGCAGAGGCGTTCCGCTTCCTCCATATAATGTGTGGTCAGTATCACCGTTATATTTGATTGTCTGGCAAGCTCCTCGATGTGTGACCAGAGATGCTGGCGTGTCTGTGGATCCAGTCCAAGCGTGGGCTCATCGAGAAAAAGTACTCTGGGACTGTGCAGAAGTCCCCGTGCCAGTTCAAGCCTGCGCCGCATGCCTCCAGAATATGTCTTCATGGGCGAATCGGCGCGGTCTTGAAGCCCCACCAGGCCCAGTAGCTCGTTTATCCTTTTCCGGGCAAGCATCGTGCCGATGTCATAAAGCGTAGCATGCAGCATCATATTCTCACGGCCTGTCAGCCGGTCATCGATGCTGGGATCCTGAAAAACTATGCCTATGCTGCGCCTCACCTTTCCCGCCTGTCTGCGGATATCGAAACCGTTGACCAGCGCCGTTCCCGATGTGGGAGAGTTAACGGTGCACAGCATGGATATGGCCGTGGTTTTGCCCGCGCCGTTTGGGCCCAGCAGGCCGAACACCTCCCCTGGTTCGATTTTCAGGTCGAGGCTGTCCAGCGCCAGGATTTTACCGTACCTCTTGGTCAGCGCGAATGTCTCAATGGCATAAAGTTGTTTCATCGTGATCGCCGCATACAATTATAAGCCTGAGCACAGAGAGGATGAAATCAGATTAACTGTCGACAAAGTCTGACTTGAATTAAGGATTAAAATATCTGCTGAATTCAGGTTAATGATTTCAGATTGTCGGCGAACTTATTCAAGTACCCATCGGCGGGCAGAATGGAAGAAAGCACCCTGGCCGCCAGTGAGAGCGACTGCGCCTCAGGCAGGCAATATTGCATTGTCAGAAAACGTTGGCGGAGCTCCTTGACTTTATCCTTCACCGGCGTATTCGATTGAACACATTCGCTCAGGTACTCAGCGAGCTGCTCAAAGTCCGCTTCCTTCATGCCGAAGCGCGTCATCTCCTGCACGCCCATTCTTATGCCGCTTGACTCTATAAAACTGTCATCGTCCGGCAGAGCCTGGTAATTGGTAATAATATTATTGTCCTCGAGTCTGCGGGCGATGTCCTCTCCCACACCGTATTTCCTGACACGTATCAGCACCTGGTGTGTCTCTGTGAATCCCTCTTTTGCATCGCCTTCAACTGATATTCCATGTGAATTGAGTGCTTTGGCGAAAGCACGGGCGTTCTTGATCACCTGTGTCTGATAGTCCTGTTTGAATTGGTTCATTTCGTAGGTCGCCATCAGCAGGCCGAGCAGTGTGCCGAGGTGGTGGTTGCTGGTCGAGCCGGGGAAGGCCCTGCTCTTGATCTCAATCCAGAGCTTCTCCAGGCCGGTCCCGCCGGCCATGTTGCCGGCGACTACGCCGCGCTGAGGGCCGAAAAAGGTTTTATGGGTGCTTCCAGTTACGACGTCGGCGCCTTCGCTGAAAGGGGCCTGGAATGCACCGTAAAGGCCCAGCACATGGGCCATATCGAACATCAGGATGGGACGCGGATTCATGCGGCTGACGATTTCGGATACAAATTGAACCGGCTCTCTGTATATAAACATGCTCTTACCGAAGATGATCAGCTCCGGTTTGATCGATTCAATCAGGTCGGCCAGTTTAGCAGTATCAGCCCTATAGGGATTATCTTGGAGAACCGGGAAATGGTATACGTTCTCCTTGCCCGTCTCCGTGTTGTCAGCTACGAAGTTAAACAGGGCGCCCATCGGCTGGGCGCTGAGGTGTCCACCCTTGTTCAAATCGTTGTTGATTACAGCGCGCATTTTTCTCAGCGGCTGGCTGACCGGCTTCTCCCGGTTGAGAAATTTCACTATTCCCTTGAAAACCACCTCGTTGGCCATATTGCCGCTGATAGGACGCAGCTCAATGTTGGTGCATCCGAAGTACTGCTGCAGCTCTTTTTGCAGTTCCTCTTCAACATCCCTGATAAAGTCTGTGGCCTGGTAAAAATATATCTCCCTGCCTTTCATAGTTCGGTGCTCGGCGTACCGCCCGACAGGATCGGATATCTCGCAGAGCTTTACCAGAAGGCTGGGTGATGATTCAGAGGGTATAAGGTTAATACATTCCCGCTGTCGCCACAGGTTATTTTCGGTAGTTCTTTTTACAAGCTTCTCTATCTTGCTTTGAAAATCAGACATGCTATACCTCGGTGAATATTTGTATAAAGCATACATGAAGCGATCAGGATTTAACAAACTCAATTTGCGAAAACATGCTATCGTATTTATCATATATACGATTGCATCATCTATTCGACCGGAGAAGAACACTTGAAGAGACATAACGCAGTAATTTATTTTGCACTTTTCCCTTTGCTTGCCTTTTTATTTGGCGGAGCATGTGTCGCAGCAGCAGCCGCAAATCCCAACACGCCGTTGATATCGTCTCTGGCAGCTGAACATACGAATATTTATCCGCTGGGCAATACTAAGATCACGTGTTCGGCTGTCAGCCCGCAGGGTTTACCGTTGAACTATAAATGGGTTTGCACTGACGGCACTATCACAGGCAGCGGGCCGTCTATCACTTACGAGGCGCCCAGGACCTATGGTGATTTTCATATAATGGTTACCGTGGATGACGGCCAGGGCAATAAGGCCAGCCAGACGGTGAAGGTGACCGTAATTGTGCGAGATCCTACCAAGTGCTGCAAGTAATGGATAATATGCGTTTAAACAAGCGGGCGTTTTTAACATTGTTGATATTGTTTCTCTGCTTGCCAGCCTGCAGCCCTGTTAACGCCGTCAAAATAGTAAAGCATGATATTGTAGTGGCTGAATTTACGGCGGATGTGTCGCATAGCACAGCCACCGTTGGTGGACAGGCACAGAATACGTTTATGTGGCCGCTGGACAACTGCAAAATTTGCGTGACCTTTTACGATTACGCGGGCAATAGCCTGGGTGTATTCTCGGATAGCATAGAGCGGTTGGAGCCGGGTCAGGTTTGGAATTTCAGTGCTGTCCTCACAGGCGGCGATGCCTGGAAGGTGGCACGATATGATATATCGGTGTGTAACTGAAGAGAGTACGAACTGTTGCGTAATGAGAATGGAAGTGTTGACAAGGAATTTTGGCAGGCTCATCTGGATGGTTATCTTGCTGGCCGTTATGTCCGGCGGCTGTTCCGGGAGCAACGGGCTGCAGATCGTCAGTCACGATCTCACGGTCAGACAATTTACGGGTGATCTCAATACGATTAAAAGCATGGCGGTTGTCACCGGCTCTGCGAAAAATATTAGCAGTGCCCCTCTATCGGACTGCAATATTAACGTCCGCTACTTCGATGCCGACAAGCATTTAATCGGCGTTTCTTCAGCCTACAGGCAGTTCCTGGATCCCGGGGAAGTGTGGAGTTTCACTGTTCAGTTGACTGCGGCGGACGCATGGAAGGCGTGCAGCTACGATATCAGCGGCACAAACCGCTGACGGAACTTTGCTTTAGACATAGCGGTTGCTATAATTCTGGTATTGCTAAGAGCGGAGGTTTGAGAGCGAAATGAAGAACTTCGGTCATGTGTTGCTGCTATTATCCTGTATATTGTTGATCTCAACAGGAATGTTATCATGCTCACAGGCGGCATCGCCCTCGGCGGGTCAACAGCTGGCTATCCAGAGTTTGACTCCCGTTCACAATGAGGTCCTTCCAGGCGGAACTGTGGCAATAGAGAGCTCAGTGATCAATCCCTCCAATGATACTCTCAGTTATAAATGGTCGGCCAGCGGCGGCGGATTCGGGGGATCGGGGCAGAACAACATCTGGCAGGCGCCGTCACAGGTCGGTGTATACGAGATAACTCTGGTTATCGAAGATGGCAAAGGAGGTTACGCTCAATCCAGTACCTCGATTACGGTGTCGAGCAACAGGGCGCCGGCAATCACCAGCCTGTCCGCAAACCCCGTTAACGTTATGCCGGGCGGAAGCACCGTTATTACATGCGTGGCCAACGACCCCGACGGGGACATTGTCCGTTATAGCTGGAGCGCCGGTGACGGCTCGATCTCCGGCACGGGAAACAGGGTAACCTGGATATCGCCCAACAAGAACGGCGATATCAGCATCACATGTACGATCAGCGACGGAAAAGGCGCCGAATCCAAGCAGACGATTTTAGTCAATGTCTCGCCGTCGACCAGTGATATCACCATCAAGCAAGTCAGACAGGAAAGCGGGACCGTCTCTTCCACCGGTGACAAGGATACGACCAGGTACAGGGCGGGCGATGATGCGGCGAATCTGACCTACCGGGCATTTTTCAGCTTCGATATCTTCGGCCTTAACAAGACCAATGTCAGGCAGGCCAAACTGAAATTCGGACCGGGAGTGGTAGTTGGCGACCCCTTCAACGCGTTGGGTGGCTTGCGCCTGTGGCAAGTCAACTATGGCGAAGGATTGCCCGGCTATAATATTACAGGGGAGAATTTCTATTCGGCCGGCGCCCTTTTGACATCAGCACCCAACGAGATAGACGTCACCAATGAAGTCAGAAGCCTGGTTGCCGCGGGTGCCGACAGGTTGCAACTGGAAGCCCTTTTCTACAGGGCGAGCAACGGCAATAATTCCATAGATTATATCGAATGGCCGGAGGTTAGCCTGCTTATCACGTTTGCTCCGTAACAGAAATCGATTAATCAGGAGGTTATATATGAGGAAAAACAGGATTGCTTATGCACTGGTACTCATGGCGATTGTCACGTTGACGGCGGTCGCAGCCTGCGCACAGCCGGCCGCCACACCCGCGCAGGAGGCGCCCGCGGGCAATATGCCCCCGGTCATAGCCAGCCTTACTGCCGCGCAAACCCAGACATATCCCGGGGCAATGGTGAATATACAGAGCGTGGTATCCGATCCTAATGAAGATAGTATCAACTTCAACTGGACTGCCACCGGCGGCGAATTTGTCGAGAATGGCAGGCCTAATACCACCTGGCGTGCTCCCAAAGGTTATGGCACCTATGAGATAAAACTGACTGTCGATGACGGCAAAGGCGGGTCGGCGCAGGCAACGGTGTCCATTACTGTGAGCGCTAACCATGCCCCTTCCATCACAGGCCTTACGGCTGATCCTGCCGCGCTTCTGCCGTCAACTACAGCTATTCTCACCTGCATTGCCAGCGATCAGGACGGAGATGCGGTCCAGTACAAATGGGAGGCCAGGGAAGGCGCCCTGAGCGGCGTCGGCAATAAGGTATCATGGACTGCGCCCGGTAAATCGGGTAATTACAGCGTTTTCGTGGTGGTTAGCGATGGAAAGGGCGCCGAGACCAGGCAGGAGATCGTGATACCGGTGGCGTCTCCCAGCAGCGTTCAGACCTTCACCCTGATACCCAAAGAGAGCGGCACGGTTACATCCGAGGGCGACAGGGACAACAGCATATATAAAGCGGGAGACGATGAGAAGAACATAGGTTATCGCGCGTTCTTCAGTTACAATATTTTCCCGCTTTTAGGCATGGAGATAAAACAGGCCAAGCTTAAGTTTATTGATGGTAGAGTGGTGGGTGATGATCCATTCGATCCGGTGACCGGAGTGGGTGGATTCCAGGTCATGCGCATTTCATACGGCACTACGTTGCCCAAGTTTGGCACCGTTGACGGCTCACCTTTCCAGCGATCGGAAGCTTACTTGAACAAACCGATAGTGGAAGTGGATGTAACGCCGGAGCTTATCACTGCGGTGGACAACAGGCTTGAAAGGTTCCAGGCCGAAGCCGGTTTTATGAAGCGGTCCTTTAACGGCAACAACGTTGCCCAGTATATTCAGTGGTCGGATGTTGTATTGGAGGTTATCGCTTCACCCAAATAAGCCCTTATCGCCGGATACATAAAGAACATATCAGGGCGGCCTCCGGGCCGCCCTCCTTCCCCAATTTTGACTTGTTTTTAATCCAGTGCTAAAGTATATAGTAAATTAGCAGTCTAAAGTGGAGAGTGCTAAAAATGAGCAAGGCTGCTTATAAAAGACGAGACGCTGTTTTAAAAATAATAGTCAGTGAGTATATTGCAACGGCCACACCGGTGGCATCGGAAGCTATTCTGCGCCATCACAGTCTTGGCGTGAGCCCGGCCACGATCAGGAATGATATGGCCTCACTCGAGGATGATGGATATATAACGAGGCCTTATACGTCAGCGGGCAGTGTTCCGCTGGACAAAGGCTACAGGTTTTACGTTGAAAATATATCGGGCCACATAGACCTTTCCAGTGAAGAGCAGAAACGTATCAGGCGTTTGCTGGATGCGGCCGTTGATGAGTACGACAGGTTGCTTAAGGTAGCTGCGGGCGTGATGTCGCGCCTGGTGGGGAATACTGCTATTGTCACCTTCCCCAAATCAGCCGAATGCCGGTATAAACACATCGAGCTGATCTCCATGCAGCAATATATCGCCATGATGGTGCTGATACTGGGCAACGCGGTGTTGAGGCGGCAGACCATTAAATTTTCAGACACTGTTGATCAGGCTCAGTTGAGCGAAGCAGCCGTTAAGTTCAACCGGGAATACGCAGGCCGGACGCGCGGCCAGATCGCAGCCAGGAAGCTGGAGATGACCCCCCTGGAGAAGAAGATCTCCGATGCCATTAAAGAAGTTATGGCCAGCGAAGATGCCATTGAATATGAGACATCGTATTTTGATGGATTGCGGCTGATGCTGGAACAGCCGGAGTTTGTGCAGCGTGAGCGCATGCTGGGCGTGCTTGAGCTGATGGAAGCCAAGGGCTGGTTGAGAAACGTAATCGACTGGCAGGTCACGGATGAGGGAGTCAAGGTAATCATAGGCGAAGAGAATCGCGAATCCGCTCTGCGCGACCTCAGCCTTGTATTCAGCAATTACGGCGTGCCTGACCAGGTGCAGGGGGCGGTAGGAATTATCGGCCCCAAGAGGATGGACTACTCAAAGGCCATCTCCACTGTGAATTATATTTCAGGTTTGCTGAGCGAGCTGGTTGCCAGAGTCTGCCGCGATGAAAGCCGGTAATTGAATCAGGAGGTTATCTTGGCAGAGGAATCCGTTTCACAGGAACAGGACACTATCGATGAACTGAAAAAAGCCCTCGCAGAGGCAGAGGAAAAGGCCAATACCTACTTGGCCGATGCCCAGAGGGAACGGGCCGACTATCAGAACCTGAAAAAAAGGACGGAACAGGAGAAACAGGAATATCAATCGCGGGCTAATGCCGAGATGATGAAACAGTTGCTGCCTGTTGCAGACGATATGGAACGCGCTTTTAATATGGTTGATCCCAGGTTTAAAGACTCAACCTGGGTTGAAGGCTTCAGGATCATTCAGCGCAATCTTCAGGATATCCTGCGTACGCACGGCTGCACGGCAATCGACTGCGTGGGCCAGGCCTTCGACCCCAACTTTCATGAAGCGGTTGCCTATGAAGATGGAGACGAGGGAATTGTCGTTTCCGAGCACCGGAAGGGCTATGCTATCAAAGACAGGGTGCTCAGGGCCTCGCAGGTATCTGTCGGTAAAGGGAATAATACCGGGGCGGGTAGTGATAAAAAGTGCCCCGACAATGAATAAAAATGAAAAAAGGAGTATCAGTAAATAAAATACTGAAAATCAGGAGGATAAAATGGGAAGAACAGTTGGCATAGATCTTGGAACAACGTTCAGCCTTGTGGCGACGATGGAGGGCGGCGAGCCGGTAATCATCGCCAACCGCGAGGGCGAGCGTTTGACACCGTCCGTGGTGGCAGTGGACAAAAAAGGCGAACGGCTGGTAGGGTTGCTTGCCAAGCGGCAGGCGATTACCAATCCGGAAAACACCATCTTCAGCATTAAGCGTTTGATGGGCCGCAAGTACAAGGACGCCGAGGTCCAAAACGATATCAAACGACTGCCCTATAAGATCGTTGAGGGGAGCAATGGCGACGCTAAAGTAATTATGGGTGGCAAGGAATACAGCCCCGCAGAGATATCGGCTATGATCCTGCAGAAGCTCAAGATGGACGCCGAAGCTTTTCTCGGCGACAAAGTAACCGATGCCGTAATTACGGTCCCGGCTTACTTCAACGACAGCCAGAGGCAGGCCACCAAAGATGCCGGCACTATCGCCGGCCTTAACGTCATCCGTATAGTTAATGAGCCGACGGCGTCGGCGCTGGCTTACGGTCTTGACAAGAAGAAAGAGGAGATGATCGCGGTTTACGACCTGGGTGGAGGAACCTTCGATATATCCATCCTGGAGCTGGGTGACGGTACCTTCCAGGTTAAATCAACCAATGGCGACACACACCTCGGCGGCGATGATATAGATCTGAAGGTGATGGATTGGCTGACCGACGAGTTTAAAAAGGAGCAGGGCATCGATCTCCGTCAGGACAGGATGGCCCTGCAACGTTTAAAGGACGCTGCGGAAAAAGCCAAGAGGGAGCTCTCAACGACCGGGCAAACCGAGATCAACCTGCCCTTTATCACCGCCGACGCGTCAGGACCCAAGCACCTTAATATCACACTGACCCGCGCCAAGCTGGAACAGCTGGCCGCTGACCTGCTGGAGAGAAGCATCGAGCCGTGCAAGAAAGCCCTTTCGGATGCAGGCCTCACGGCAGCGCAGGTTACAGATGTCATTCTGGTGGGCGGCCAGACCAGGATGCCCAGGGTACAGGAGATCGTACGTCAGTTCTTCGGAAAGGAGCCCATCAAGGGTATCAATCCGGACGAAGCTGTGGCGCTGGGCGCAGCCATACAGGGCGGCGTCCTCAAAGGAGACGTCAAGGACATCCTGCTGCTCGACGTAACCCCGCTCACACTCGGCATTGAGACTCTGGGTGGCGTGATGACTCCTCTCATCCCCAGGAACACCACCATACCCACTTCCAAGAGCCAGGTGTTCAGCACGGCCGCCGATAATCAGCCGAGCGTGGAGATTCATGTGCTGCAGGGCGAACGTCCCATGTCGGGCGACAACAAGACCCTCGGCAGGTTCATCCTGGACGGTATCCTGCCTGCGCCACGCGGTGTGCCTCAGGTAGAGGTCACCTTTGATCTAGATGCAAACGGCATCCTGAATGTCCGCGCGCAGGACAAGGGCACCGGCAAGGAACAGAAGATCACCATTACAGCATCCAGCGGCCTGAGCAAGGATGAAGTGGAAAAGATGCGCCACGAGGCCGAGGCTCATGCTGCCGACGATACGCGTAAGAAGGAAGAGGTTGAAACCAAGAACGTGGCTGAAGCCACCATGTACTCTGCCGAGAAGACCATACGCGAATACAGCGATAAAATACCCGCCGACCTCAAGAGCGAAGTCGAAGGTAAGATAGCGGCCACCAGGTCAGCATTGCAGGGCACCGATATCAGCTACATCAAGAGCTCCCTGCAGGCGCTCAACGAATCCATGCAGAAGATCGGAGCGGCCGTATATCAAAAGACGTCTCCACCGCCCGACGGAGGCCCCGGCGGCCAGGAAGGCCCGCAGGATGCCGGTTCGCCTCCTCCCCCCGGGGATGAGGGCACAGTGGAAGGTGAATTCCGGGAAGTATAAACGCTTGATTATAAAAGGCGGCGGATATTAATATCCGCCGCCTTTTTTTATTGCCGATTGTGATATAACTTTACGTTGAATTGACACTCCAAGTCAAAAGCTTATAATATGTGGAACATTATTGATACAGGAGGTTTACACCTGATGGCAAGTAAGCATTTCACGATGAGCACCGTAGCTAAAGCCGTTCTCGCGATTATTGCCGGTGTTTTATGCATTTTCTGGTTCGATATGGCGCGCTGGATCATCGGCATATTTCTTATCGTTTGGGGTATACTGGCGCTGGTCGACCGCTAATTTCTTCAAAGAGATTATCGGGATTATATCATCGCGGCCCGGTTTGCATCTGTGTCCAGATGTGGGAGGTGAGTAGTGATCTACTGCGGCACCTGCGGCTTCAGCTATAAAGACTGGGTGGGAGTTTATTATCCCGAGGGTCTGCCAGCAAAGAGCTGGTTGAGCTATTACGCCCGGGAATTCAATTCGCTGGAGCTGAACTCTACATATTATGCTCTTCCGGGCCTTGCTGCCATGGAATCCATGGCAGCTAAAACAGGCGAGGGCTTCCTTTTCTCTGTCAAGGCAAACCAGGAGATGACGCATGTGCGTGAAAGCGGGGAAGAGGCCAGCCGCGCTTTTGCACGCATATTACAGCCGCTGGTGACCGCCGGCAAGCTGGGATGTGTACTGGCGCAGTTCCCTTACAGCTTCGGGTACAATTCCACCAACCGCGATTATCTGCAGAGGCTGGGAGATTGGCTGCAGGGGTATCCGCTCGTCATAGAATTCCGCAATTCCGCCTGGCTTAATAACGAGACTCGCAGCTGGCTCACGGCCCGCGATATAGGATTCTGCTGCGTGGACGAGCCGGAGTTGCCCCGGCTGATGCCGCCTGTGGCCAAGGTGACAAGCAGGACAGGATATATCCGGTTCCATGGCAGGAACGCTGCCAGGTGGTGGCACCACGAACAGGCCTGGGAACGCTATGATTATTCATACAGCCCCGGAGAGTTGGAGCAGTGGCTTCCCAGGATTCAGATGATCAGCAGCAAAGCTGAAAACACTTTTATATTTGCCAATAATCACTGGCGAGCTCAGGCCGTTGATACTATCAGGCAGGTTCGCTCAATGCTCGATCGGCTTGTCATATAAATTTTTGTAATATAGAATAGTTCTTTGTACGGATTCGGCCCCTGAGCCATCGCCGGATCATGAGTTTTGTAAGCGGAGAATAATTGCAGCATAAAAAAGTTACGCAAAAACGCGTCAAATGGTGGTATGCCCTTATCTTCATCGCTATTATTGCTGCAATACTGATACTTGATATCCTGTCCAAGGAGTGGATCCGCGCCAGCCTGCCGCCGGGCGGAGCATTCCCCGAGATCGGGCGGTTGACCATCGTAAATGTGCAGAATACCGGGTCGGCTTTCGGCCTGTTCACCAACCAGGCTTTTCTGCTCAGTATCGTTGCCATAGCCGGCCTGGTGGTGGTGCTGCTCTTCTTCAAATATCTCGGTGAGCTTGGTTTTATGGGAGGCCTGGCGCTGAGCTTCATCTTTGCCGGGGCGCTGGGCAATCTCATCGACAGGCTGAGGTTTGGCCGTGTAACGGATTTCATCTACGTCAGGCTCTGGGACAATGTCTACTGGCCTGCATTTAATGTCGCTGACTCAGCCATAACGGTCGGGGCCATCCTGCTCGCCTTCGTCGCCCTGGTCAATCTGGGGAAGAAACATGAGCCAAAGCCGGGAAACACAAAAAAGGACATTTGAGGCCGGTATCGACGATGTCCGGCTGGACAGGTTCCTTGCCGAGGCCCTGCCCGATCTGACGCGTTCGCATATACAGAAGCTGATCAAATCGGGGCAAGTCACCATTAATGGGTGTCAGGCCAGCCCGGCGCGCCGTCTCAAATTCTCTGACCTCGTCGATATCTCAATCCCTCCGACCCCGATATCCAAACTCGAGCCCGAGGACATCGACCTTGACGTCATTTATGAAGATACTGAAATAGCGGTCATCGATAAACCGGCCGGCCTGACTGTCTATCCTGCCCCGGGGCATGCCGGCCATACGCTGGTCAATGCTCTTCTGCAACGCTTTCCCGACTTTGACTGCTTCGGGGATACGGCGCGTCCCGGCATCGTGCACCGCCTGGACAAGGACACTTCCGGACTGATCGTTGTAGCCAGGAACGAGAAGGCGCGGCTGGACCTGGTCGACCAGTTCAAATCCCGGTCAATAAAAAAAGTCTATTTGGTTCTGGTGCAGGGAAAGCTTGAGCCGGAACGGGGCGCCATCGAGGCGCCTATCGGGAGGGACCCTGCGGACCGCAAGAGGATGGCGGTAGTAACCAGCGGCAGGGCGGCCAGAACCGATTATCGCGTGTTGCGTTATCTGAAGAGCTGTACGCTGGCCGAGGTGCGTATCCGGACGGGCCGGACGCATCAGATCAGGGTGCACATGTCCGCCATAGGCCACCCTGTAGTCGGGGATAAAAAATACGGGAGGTCTTCCATCCCGGCGCCCCGCCAGTTCCTTCACGCCTGCTGTCTCGAGATCAGGCTGCCCGGCAGCGGGCAGATACGCTCCTTCACCTGTCCTCTGCCGGCTGACCTTGAGCAGGTACTCAAGTCCCTGGATAAGGGAAAGGTTTGAAACCTGTTGCTATTTAGCCAGGTGGTATGTTAAATTAAACTCAAAAGCGAGGTTTCAAAATGAGACCACAGGATAAATTCGGGCAGTCAAGAAAGGATCCCTACAGCGGGCAGGGCGACGTGTATAGCCAGATCGCAAACACACCGCCGGCGGCCGGCGCTGAGGACTTCACTACCTTTGAAGTTGATGCCGCCAACAGGCGCAACGAGCTGCTCTTCAATATCACCACCCAGATAGAGGAAACCCGTGGCAAGCTCAGACAGGCCGAACAGCTGGTCGAGCGCCTGCGCCAGAACTTGCGGGAATACGAGGAAATGTATAAGACCCTCACCAAGAGCAAGCCTAAAGAGAAGTAAGATTAGAGATAAGGCGCGCCGCTTGATCGGCCCCGGCCTCATATGTCGGCAGGCGACAGGGTTCCGGTTACTGGTTTTCTGCTGATTAAGATAGTCCCCGATAGGAGTCAGCGTTGAAAGAGAAGCCCAAAGATTATGCCCTCGAGTACGCAGGTTTCTGGATCAGGCTGGCCGCTGCGCTGATAGATTTCTTGATATTAATAGCGGGTTTATATATTTTGTACTGCGTAGTATCCCAATCCTTTTTCTGGATATTTCCCAACGTGCCGGGCGTTATCGCCACTTTCGGAAACATCGCTGCGGGCGCGCCGCTGTCGGCGGGCGCCATATGGCTTTTCGCCACCCTGCTGCTGGCTCTGCTGGTGGCCAACACTGTCTATTTCGTGGCCTGCGCTGCAGCCTCGGGCCAGACGGTGGGCAAGCTCAGCCTGGGCATTAAAATCATCCGCACGGACAGCTCTCCGCTGGACCTGCGCTATTCGTTCATCCGCTTTCTCGGCGGCATGCTCTGCGTGGCAACATTGGGCATAGGCTTCATCGTTATCGCTTTCGACAGCCATAAACAGGGCATGCACGATAAAATGGCCGACACCTATGTGGTAAAGCTGCCGGTCAAACAGGTTGTTTATAACCAGTCGCTGGCGCGCGGAGGTATCAGGTAACATGGAAGCACCGGTAAGGGTGCGTTTTGCACCCAGTCCCACCGGATATCCGCATCTGGGCAATATCAGGACGGCGCTTTTCAACTGGCTCTTCGCCCGTCACACCGGCGGGACCTTCATCCTTCGCATTGAGGATACGGACCAGGCGCGAAAAGTGGAGGGTGCCGTTGAGGTCATTCTTAACAGCCTGCAGTGGATGGGGATGGACTGGGACGAAGGCCCGTTTTATCAGTCCCAGCGCCTGGATATGTATCGGGAGTACGGGGATAAGCTGGTGAGCGAGGGCAAGGCATACTATTGTTACTGCTCTTCAGAGAGGCTCGATGCCATGCGGCAGGAGCAGATCAAGCTCAAGCAGCCGCCCGGCTACGACAGACATTGCCGCGACCTCGGCCACGGGAAAACGGCGGCGGGTGACTCCGCTGTTGCGCCGGTGATACGCTTCAAGTCACCCCTGGAGGGAAGGACGGTGATAACCGACCTGATCAGGGGTGAAGTGATATTTGAAAACAGCACCCTGGATGACTTTGTGCTGCTCAAGTCCGACGGTTATCCCACATATCACCTGGCCAATATAGTGGACGATCACCAGATGCAGATCTCGCATGTCATGCGGGCCGAGGAGTGGCTGTCCAGCACTCCCAGGCACGTGCTCCTCTATGCCGCGTTCGGTTGGCAGCCTCCCCTCTTTGCGCACCTTCCCATGATACTCGGTCCGGACAAGTCCAAGCTGAGCAAACGCCACGGCGCCACGTCCATCGATGAATACAGGGACAAAGGATATCTTCCGGAGGCCATGATAAACTTCCTCTCGCTGCTCGGATGGTCGCTGGACGATAAAACGGAGATAATGACCTGCCAGGAGATCGTTAAGAACTTCACCATCGAGCGGGTCAGCAAAACCGCCGCGGTCTTTAACCCGGCCAAGCTGGAATGGATGAACGGTGTCTATATACGCAACCTCAGCCCGCAGGAGTTCAGCGATAGAAGTATGCCTTTCGTGAAACAGGCCATCACTGATACGGTCATCGATGCGGGTTATTTGCAGCGGATATCCACGCTCGTGCAGGAAAGGGCCAGGGTACTGTCCGAAGTGCCCGCCCTGGTGGATTTCTTCTTCAGCGATAAGCTGGAATATGACAGCGCCCTGCTGTGCGGAAAACTGGATAGAGCCCAGGCCGTCGAAGTGCTCAACAGGACGATTCGCGCTCTGGAAAACATCCGCGAATGGCGTGCCTGTGACATGGAAGCTGCGATAAGGCCTCTGGCGGAAGAGCTCGGACTCAAGGCCGGCCCCTTTTTCGGTGTCCTGCGCGTGGCCGTCACCGGCCGTACTGCTTCACCCCCCCTCTTTGAGACGATGGAAGTGCTGGGCAGGGACCGTAGCATGGCGCGCCTCAAGGCAGCGCTACATAAGATATAGCCTCAAGATAATTACCGCGTCCGGCCGGGCAGCCTCTAGGTCTGGTAGCTTTTGGGCATCCCCAGCACCCTTTCACCGATATAAGCCAGTGTCATCTGCTGGGTGACGGGCGCCAGCCTTATCAGGTTGATCTCGCGCCACCATCTCTCGACATCGTATTCAATGGCATAGCCGTAGCCGCCGAAGACCTGCATGGCCCAGTAAACCGCCTTGATGCCATGCTCAACCACAATAGCCTTGGCCATATTGGCTGCCGCGCCCACCTCTGCGGAAGGCTTGCCGGTATCATAGGCGACTGATGCCCGCAAATTGAGCAGTCGTGCCGCCTCAAGGCAGGAATATGACTCGGCCAGTGGGAACTGCAGCGCCTGATAGCTGCCAATGGGCACGTTATTGAAAACCTTGCGTTCGCGCGCGTATTCCACGGCTTTGCGAATGGCCAGGTTGGCTATGCCCACGCCGAGCGCGGAGAAGCTCATGCGCTCGGGATTCAGCGTATCCAGGACATTGTGCCATCCGCCGTCCAGCGGCGGCATCAGCGCGCTCTCCGGGAGCTTGAGGTCGTTGAATGTAACGGTGCAGGAATGAGAGTAGTTGACGGCGTGTTTTGCGATGGGTTCTATCTCTACGGCCTTGTTGGGCAGGTCGGCTAAAAACAGGCTCAGTCCCGAGGTCTTGCTGCCTTTGCTTCCACAGGGGGAGGTGCGGGCTATGATCAGCATACCCTGGGCGCGGTCGGCGCCGCTGATGAACGTCTTATTGCCGTTGATGATCCAGTTTTTCCCATCTTTCCTGGCGGTGGTGCTGATATTGAGGGTATTGGTGCCCGCGTTCGGCTCTGTAAGTGCCATGCAGAATTCGATATCGCCCTTGGCCAGCGCCGGCAGGTATTTCTTTTTCTGCTCTGCCGTGCCGTGTTTCAAAATGCTCAGGCCGCCGAAGACCTCTGATAGAATCAGATACCAGGCGCCCGCCATGCCGCAACCGTACCCGCATAGATTCTCCATAGCGATGAAAAGGTCGGTCGCGCCGTTGCCCGAGCCCCCGTATTCCTCCGGTATGACTATGCCGAGAAAACCGGCATCACATATGGCTTTCCAGAATTCGCTGCCGAATTCGTGCTTCTCTTCCTTTTTGCGCCAGTATTCGGGGCCGAACTCAGTCGCGATCTCCCTGGCAGCGTTGGTGATCATTCGCTGGCTCTCAGTAAGCTCGAAGTCCATAATTACTCAGTCTCCTGCAGATTATTTGCCGATTAACATACCTGTGGGATCGATATCCTTGCGCAGTATTTCGAGATCGCGGTCCGTCGGTTCGGGGCTTACCGCGTATTTATCGGGGATAATGATATCGAAGCTTGAATTGTCGCGGACCTCTTCGATGGTGACGCCGGGATGGAGAGACAGCAGCTTCATACGCTTGGTCTTATCATCGAATCCGTAGACCGCCAGCTGTGTAATCATTCTGAAGGGGCCGGTATTGCTGGGTAATCCTGCCTTTTCCCTTGCTCCGGGCCCGCTCAGGAAGCCGGGTGTTGTGAGAAAATCGACCTTGTTGACGAATGTGCGCTTCGATTGTCCACCTACGATGAGTATGGTCTTGTGGGCGAAGGAAGCGATATCGTTGGCGCCGCCGCTTCCCGGCAGCCTGGCCTTAGGGTGGTCATGGTCGCCTATGCACGTAGTGTTGATATTTCCATACATATCGACCTGGGCGCCGCCCAGGAAGCCGTAATCGATGAATCCCGCCTGGCAGGATGACATTACATCATGCATACTGGTGGCGGCAATCCCCCTGTAGCAGGTTAAAGCCTGCCCTACCGATATGGGCAGCTCGGGCAGTATGGGCCCGACGCCCCCGGCTTCAAATATGATCAGCAGATTGGGGGCGTGCGTCTTTTGAGCCAGCATGCCGGCTATCATGGGAAGGCCTGTGCCGACAAAGACTGACTTGCCGTCCTCCAGCAGGTTTGAGCCTGTGAACGCCAGGAATTCTCGCATGTTATATCTGCCGTTTTGATTATTGGCCATCTGTCATTCATTCTCCCTTATAATCTGGTCCGTCAAGAGCAGCTTTTATTTTCGCCAGGGTGTTACCAGTGGCACCCTCATGTCTTCACGCTTCTTAAGGAACTCGATTTTTTTAAGTCCCCCGCAGGTCTCCAGGTATTCATCGAAATCATTTACGCCGAAAATGTATTTGTCCGAGTACTGCTTGACTCCCTCATCGGTCTTGGAAAGAGCCAGCCATTCAGCTATGTGCTCCTCGTCGAAAAAGTACTCGCCGTGCATCTCGCAGGGATGCGATCCATAGGGCTGCTCAACCACGGCGTCCACAACATAGAAAGGTATAACGTTACGCCAGGGCTCCCTGCGCATTATCTCGTTGTCCACAATCTTCTCGGTGGTTATGATCAGCTTGCGCGCGCAGCGCGCCAGCTCGAAGTCCTCCACCATGATGCCGTCGATCTGGCAGTTGCCGTAGATGTCGCAGCGGTGCACGTGGATGAAAGCCACATCCGGATAGGCTGCCGGTATCAGGTTGATGGGCTTGCCGCTGAAGGGATCTTTCACCACCTTGCAGGAGCTGTATGCGCCTGTATCCGTGCCGAGCAGGTTGCGGCTGGGTATGAACGGCAGGCCCATCATTCCCGCCAGGAACCTCCACTGATAGCCGGAGTTGCTGATCTCAGCGATGACCTTGCACCTGCCGGATTCCACCATGCGCCTGCTGGCCGGTGACAGGCCCCTGACCTCGTGGCCGAAGCTATAAGCCACCTCGACCCTGTCGACACAGCCGTTGCCCACCAGAAGGTCCAGGTCATGCACGGCCGTCTTGCCGGCCATGATCAGGTTGCGCCTGCGTTGGCGAATAATCTCGTAGATTATATTCATGGAGACACGGATGTGTCCGAACCCGCCGCTGGCGATGAAGTCGCCGTCCTTGACGAATTTGCTCACCGCATCGCGTGCGGTCATGGTCTTGTCCTTGAGAGCGCGGGATTTGTTGTGCAGGACGTACTCCCGGTTTTCGTCCGGATCGTGCCATCCGACCAGTTGTCCTTTACCTTCTTGTATAACTTCCATTTGCTGCTCCTTCAGTCGATTTAAGATATCAGTCAACTTGCCGGGAAGCTGCACTGCTCACAGCTTACCGGCAAGTTAAAGTTAACTATTAAATTATACGGGAAACGCGGTTTCTAATTTTTTGTGATACCGAGGATCTTGCGCGCCTCGGCCGGAGTAGCCGGCTCCCTTCCCAGCATGGCGGCTATTTTGACGGCCAATTCTACCTGTTCATAGCTGCCCTTGGCAAGCTCGCCGTCAGGCATCCTGGTGTTGTCCTCCAGGCCAACCCTCATATGCCCTCCCATCATGCATGACTGCATGATGGCGGGGACCTGCTCCGTGCCTACGGCACAGGTGGTGAAGTTGGAGTCGGGCGGAAGCGCGTTAACAAACGCTACAAATACCTCTGGCCTGAATTTCTGGCCGCCGTTAACGCCCCACACGAAGTTGAAGTTATAGGGCTTGCGGAAGATACCCTGTTTGGCTATGATAATCCAGTTGTCCAGGCCGCCGACATCGTATAGCTCGGCCTCGGGCCGGCATCCGATCTCTTCCATAAGCTTGCCGAAATCCTGCAGCATACCGAAGGAGTTAACGAACACGTTATCGATCAGAATCTGGCCGGTCTTGCGGTCAAGCACGCTGAAATTCATGGTATTGGTATTTAGGGAGGCGCTCTCCGGCTTGATGGCCTTGATCGACCGTATCCTTGACTCCATGTTGAGTTTGATCAAATTGTTTATCAGGTTTACGCAATCCGACTCGGGGAAGGGGCCGACCTGACAGGGGAAGCCCACTGATGAAGTGACCTGGATGATCAGGTCGGGGCAGCGCTGCCTTATCGCGTCGTAAGTGGCCTTTACCATTTCCACATCAGATGTATGGTATCCGCCCATTTTTTCATCGCGGCCATGGATATGCACCATGCTGGCGCCGGCCTTGAAGGCTTTCTCGGCTTCTTCTGCGTATTCCTTGGGTGTATAAGGTGTCGCAGGGTTGTTGTTCTTGAACGTGGCCGACCCTGCCAGAGCTGCTGTGATGATTACTTTGTCTTCCATACGTGCCTCCTCTATTATGAATTCATCGTTTTAATATGCGACTATTTGACCGGCCGGAAATACTCGATATCGAAGATGGTGGCTTCACGCTTGTCCTTGAATACCGGTTCCAGCTTCATCCCTGATTTAATGGATTTTGCGTCGACGTCCCCGATGAAATGCGTCATACCCGTATCGGCGCCGTCCAGCTTGATCACGCCTATGGCATAGGGCGGCTTGATCGCCTGCACCGACGATTCGTAGTTCACGATAGTGAATGTTTCCAGCGTGCCTTTGCCGCTCAGATCAATCAACTCTTCCACCTTGCTGAAGCATTTGGGGCAGACGGACCTGGGCGGGACATTGACGAATCCGCACTTCGGGCATTTGGCGCCACTGATCACTTTGCTGTCTCTGATCTTGATGAAAAACTTGCTGGCCATGGAGCCTACGGAGTACTTGTAGGGCATGATAATGAAGCCTTCAAAAATGACGGGTTCTTTTTTTACTGCTTCCATAGTTATTTCCTTCCTATCTCTTCTTTAATCACTCGGTAATCGTCTTGAAGTGGACTATGTCGAAGATATTGCCCTTGCGCTCCGCCTTGGGCCTGATTACCGCCTCGACCCGCATGAAAATTTTAATCTTACTCTCATCCGTCTCCTCGAGCTGGTGCTGCATGATGACGGTTGCGCCGTCCAGCAGAATGATACCGACCGCGAAGGGGATCTTGAGCATCTCCCCTGTTGTCGGCAATAGGAACGACTGCTCTGCCATGAAATAGGACACGACCGTTCCCTTGGGCCCGACCGGAATCCATTTTGATCTGTCGGTACACACGGTGTGGTCCCTGGTGCAGACTGCCTTGGGCAGGCAGAACTGGCGGCCGCAGGTGGGGCACTCGTTGGCATAGATAATGCCGTTTTCCTTCAATTCCCTGAAGAACTCACCCCATACCTCGCCGGTCCTCCATTTGTAGGGGATCTTCGCAGTCTTATTGATGTATATTAACTCTTCCTGTGCTCTTTGCTTCATTTCAATCATTCCCTCCAGTTAATCCATGGTCTTGCTGAGCAGCAGCAGGTCGGACCAGTATGAGCCGCCGAAACCGCTGGCCAGCGCCTGCTTGACCTCCCTGGTCACCTGGTGCTCGCCTCCATCTCCCCTGACCTGCAGGGCAGCCTCGGCTATCCTCAGTATGGCGGAGTCGCCGATGGAGTTGGTGCAGAGCACGCCGCCGGACGGGCTGACCGGGTATTCTCCCTCCAGCTTGAGAGCGCCTTTTTCAACCAGCTTCCATCCTTCATTGGGCTCGCAGACCAGGAAGTCCTCCAGCCACATGGGTATGGCGAAGGCGAAGGGGTCGTACATCTCGAAGACCTGTGTCTCAACCATCGGCTTGGTGATATGGTTGCGCTTAAACAGTTTGGCGCCGGCTTCCATGTGGGAAGTCCAGCGCTTCTCGCCGATACCGAATTGAGCGCCGCCGTATTCCACATGGACCGTCACGTGGTCCTTCATCCAGACCGGCTTCTTGCATATCTTCTTGGCCTTGCTCTCGCTGGCAAGCACCATCGCGGTGGCGCCCAGGCTGGTGGGACAGCACATCAGCAGGTTCAGCGGGTACATCACCATCCTTGCGCTCATAACATCTTCCACGGAGTATATCTCTCTCATATGGGCGTTCGGGTTCCTGTGTGCGGCCTGGGATGAATTGGCGCGTACCATGGCGGCATGCTCCAGCTTGCATCCGCTCCTCTGCATGTAGGCCACCGAGACCGTTGCCAGGCCTCCGATGGCGCCCACCAGGAAATGCCGGTCCACGGCGGGGTCGGTGATGGTCGAGATGGCCGGTGTCACCAGACCCTCATCGTGCTTCTCCCAGCCTATTACCAGGCAGATATCGTATAAACCTGATGCGATATGATACCAACCCTGTATGGCCGTCATGGTCCCGACCGTGCCGCCGGTGTTCATTTTGAAGCCCGGTCTGCCGGCCGCTCCGCTGTAGAGGTTCAGCATGGCATCGTTCAGGTGATGTCCCTCGAAGAAGTCCATGTTGCCCGCCATTACGGCTTCCATATCGTTAATGGTCAGGCCGGCATCCTCCAGTGCCTTGGTAACGGCGTCGTAAATCAGCTCGCCGTCATTGACGTAGGGTCTGCGGCCGCTGTGCGTGGTCTGGCCGATTCCAACAATAGCAACCCTGTTTGCCATTCTATTTACCTCCCTTTTCGAGAACGAGTACACAGTGCATCTGGCCTGCCAGGCCGTCGCATCCGTGGGCGACGGCGCGCCTCGCGCCCTGCACCTGGTGCTCTCCAGCCTTTCCCTGCAGCTGCCAGACGGCTTCAGCCACCCTGGCCATGCCTGCCACCGTCACCGGCGCGCCTGAAAGCAGGCCGCCCGAGGGGTTGACCGGTATCTCACCCTTCATCTGCGTCTTGCCGCTGTCGATCAGCTTGCCGCCCTCTCCGCGTCCGCACAGTCCCAACCCCTCCATCCACAGCAGTTCCTGGGGCGCGTAGAACTCGGAGAGCTCGACCAGGTCCAGATCCTTGACGGGATTGCCGATGCCCGCCATTTTGTAGGCTCTCTTAGTAGCCTTGATCAGGGCATCGCATTCCGCCAGGTCCCGGTCGCCCAGGTTGTGATGCTCGTAAAAATTGCCGACGCCCGTTATCCACACGGGATTGGGTGTTAGTTTTTTTGCGACTTCCTCGCTGGCCATGATCATGGCACAGGCGCCGTCGGAGACGGGTTTCTTCTGCAGCTCGGTGATAGGTTCGGCCAGCATCTTAGACTTGAGCACCTGGTCGACCGTCAGTGTCCTGGCATCCTGCGCCAGTTTATTCTTCAGCGCGTTGCCCTTGTTTTTCACCACGACCTTGGCGAACTGCTCGGGCGTGACCTTGTATTTGTCCATGTAGCGCCTGGCCTGCATGGCCGCGCCCATGGTGTAATCGAGGCCCAGCCAGCGGTGGTAGATGTGGTCGATCGACCAGTTTTCTATCATGGTGCCGTCGGTGATCGATTCCTCGCAGTGGCTCACCACCAGTATCAGGTTGTTGTCGCCCGAAAGTATGTGCATGGCGCCGTAAAGCACCGCATAGGCGCCGTCGCCGGCCACCTTGGATTCGTCCTTCAGGTGCGAGCATACGGCGTCGGGTATGGGCATGGATGAGATCGTCCTCCCGTCCCAGAAGTCCTGGGAACAGCTTACGACGGCTTCGACGTCGTTTTTGAGGTTGATACCCGCGGCCTCGACGACCTTGTCCGTGACCTCCACTACGAGGTCCATCAGGTGATCGTAGGGTTTGGCGGCTTCGAACTTTGTCGAGGAGGCCGCCACTATTCCAACTCTGCCAGCCATTGTTGTATGCCTCCTTTAATATTTAGATTCCGTAGAATTCAGAGCGGTTGTTTTCAGTCAGTTATCGTATTCGGGGTTACCATGCGAATGTAACCCGTCTTCACCGTCCGTGGAGGTTGGAACTGGCCTCTGCATCACTAATCCTCTTCCTGCTTATCAAGTATTAATTGTTAATAGACTACTTTTTTGGCTTTTTGGACACGGCCACCTTGATCAGACATATAGCCACATCCTCGTTGCGCTGGTTCTTGACGTGCCACTGGCTGGATACTACGCCGAAATCTCCCTTATCCTTGAGTTCGGCGACCTCTGTTTCCAGGTGAATCGTATCGCCCAGCCTGGTGGGACCCGTAAACCGCACCTTGTCCATGCCGTAGAAAGCGATGAGGGCGGTCTCGTAGGGAGTAACAAAGCCGGACGCTACAGACAGCACCAGGAATCCGTGCGCGATGCGCCCGCCGAAAATGGTCTTTTTGGCAACCTCCTCGTCGATATGGAGGGGATACCAATCGCCGCTCAGGGCGGCGAACATGGTCACATCAGCCTCCGTAATGGTGCGTCCCCTGGTTACCTCTTTCTCTCCGAGCTTGAAATCCTCGAAATATTTCATGATGCTCCTACCCCCTGGAGATTTCCGCCTATTTTATAACAATTATGAAACCATGTAAACAAGATATCACTCGCAATTCCATAAAAAATTTTGAACGTAAATTGCGTTTGATAAAATTTATTGATTAACCGATTAGTTAATATTGATTAAGGGTATACCTTTTGATAAAATGTCGGGCAGCCCGGCAAGTTGATGTCCCGGCCGATGAGTGGGCATGGAAAGCCGGATATGTGAAGATCAGGAGGATAAAGCCATGGACTTCAAGTTCAGTGCTGAAGAGGAAGCGTTTCGCGATGAAGTAAAGGGCTGGTTGAAAACCGAAATACCGCAGCGCTGGCGGGAGCTGCCCACTGGTCTCTGGCAGGAGACGGAGGAGTCGTGGAAGATATCGCGGCAGTTTCAGAAGAAGCTCGGATCCAAAGGATGGCTGGCGCCGGCTTACCCCGTCGAGCTGGGCGGCGCGGGACTGGGGCACATCAAGCGCCTTATACTGGCCGAGGAGCTCGTTTACCATGACGCCCCCATCAGCATCGAGGCCGAGATCACGGTTAACTGGGTGGGTATGGCCCTGCAGCATTTCGGCAGCGAGGAACAGCAAAAGGACTATATACCGCGTATAGCAAAAGGCGACATAATATTCTGCCTGGGATACAGCGAGCCCAACGCGGGCTCCGACCTGGCGTCGTTGCAGACCCGCGCTACCGAGCAGGGCGATAACTATATGATCAACGGCCAGAAGATATGGTGCAGCTATGCCCACTACGCCGACTACTGCTGGCTGGGGGCCGTCACCGATCCCGAGGCGCCCAAGCACCGCAACATGAGCATGTTCGTGATCGATATGAAGAGCCCGGGCATCACCATTCGCCCGCTGATCAATGTTATCGGCTGCCATTCCTTCAACGAGGTTTTTTTCGATGATGTGCGCGTCCCTAAAAACGGTCTGGTGGGCCAGAAGAACAACGGATGGTTCCAGCTTGCCATGGCGCTGGACTTCGAGCGTTCTGGCGTGGGGACCGCTGCAACCAATAAGCTGATACTCGACCAAATGGTCAAATATGCCAGGACCAATAAGAGAAACGGAAGGCTGATATCGGAAGATCCCATCATGCGCAGCCTGATGGCGGAGATGGCCATCGAGATCGAGGTGGCGCGCATGCTCTGCTACCGCATAGCATGGATATATAGCAAGGGCGGACACTCCAACTACGAGTCGTCTCAGGCTATGGTATTCGGCAGCGAGCTGCTGCGCAGGATATCGGACGCCGGCATGAGGGTGATGGGCCAGTACGGGCAGCTTGCCTTCGGCTCATCCAGGGCGATCGGGACAGCGGAGATGTACAGGGCTTACCTGGCATCGCTGTCCATCGGCGTGGGAGGAGGCACCAACGAGATCCAGCGCAACATCATTGCCATGCGCGGGCTCGGCCTTCCGCGTAAATAGCTGTTCCGGAATGAAATGAGGTGTGCTCAGGCCTATGGATTTTCGCTTAAGCGAAGCTGAAAACAAATTCAGGCAGGAAGTCGAGAAGTTCATTCTCGCCGAAATGCCGCAGGGCTATGCAGAGAGGGATTTGTATTGGCCGGGTGGTTATGGCGCCATCGGTGAATTTGAGATCAGAGATCCGGAAGTGGAGGTATTCAGGCGCAAAATGGGTGAGCGCGGGTGGCTCACCATGGCCTGGCCGAAGGAATACGGGGGAGAAGGCCGTTCATTTGTGGAACAGGCCATATTTTTTGATATCGTCAGCTACTATGGCGCTCCCGGTATGGACATCTCCACGCTCATATCAGGTCCCACCATCCTGCGCTTCGGCAGCGAGCAGTTGAAGCAGGAGTGGATTCCTAAAATAGTCAAAGGCGACCTCAAATTCTGGCTGGCCTACAGCGAGCCCAACGCGGGCTCAGACCTCGCCGCCATACAGACCAGGGCGGTCGAAGACGGGGATTACCTGGTGGTCAACGGTCAGAAGATCTGGGGTAGCGGGGCGCACGTATCGGACTGCGGCTGGATGGTGGCACGAACGGATATGGATGCCCAGCCCTATAAAGGGACCACGCTGTTTATTGTGGACAACAAGACGCCGGGCATCACCATCAGGCCCATCATCAATATCGACGGATTCCACTCGTTCAACGAGGTGTTCTTCGATAACGTCCGCGTGCCCAAAAAAAACGTGGTGGGCGAGATGAACATGGGCTTCTACTACCTCATGGTGGCGCTGGACTTCGAGAGGCTGGTCATATCCATGGGAGGTTTCCGCAGGCGTTTCGAAGACCTCCTCAAATATGCCGGGGAAACCAGGCGCAACGGCGTATTGCTGAGCCGGGATGCGAGGATCAGGGCGAAGCTGGCGGAGCTCGCCATCGAGATCGAAATAGCCTATGTGCTGTACTACCGCACCGCCTGGATGATGGACAACAACCTCTTCCCCAATATCGAGGCCTCCGAGATCAAGCTGGTGACTACCATCCTCAGCAGGAAGCTGGCCGATGTCGGCCTGGAGATAATGGGGCCCTACGGGCAGCTCTGGCCCGGCTCCCGTCACGCGCCGCTCAAAGGCAGGTTCTCGCTGGGATACCTGGATTCCTTATCGGCCGTGATCGGCGCGGGCACCTCCGAGATACAGAGGAATATACTGGCCCAGCGCGGGCTCGGTCTCAAGCGTAAATAGAAAGCGGATTATTAATTAAAACCGGGAGGGACAAACATGGATCTGGGATTGAACGAAGAACAGGAGATGTTAAAGAAATCGGCGCGCGAATTCCTGAGCAAGGAATGTCCCAAGAAGCTCGTGCGGGAGCTGGATGAAAGCGAAAGCGGACTCTCGCAGGACCTCTGGAAAAAGATGGCCGAGCTGGGCTGGATGGGTTTGCCCTTCCCCGAGAAATACGGCGGAAACGGCGGCAGCCTGCTCGACCTCACCGTCCTGCTGGACGAGATGGGCTACAACATAGTGCCCGGGCCCTTCTTCTCCACCGTCGTGCTGTCGGGCTTCACGCTGCTCGCGGCGGGAAATGAAAAACAGAAGGAAACGTATCTGAGCAAGATATGTTCCGGCGATATGATCATGACGCTGGCGCTGACCGGGGTGGAGGGGACATATTCCCCGGCTTCGCTCGACACGGAGGCTAAAGCATCGGGTAAGGATTATATATTGAACGGGACCAAGATGTTTGTGCCGGATGCCAACACGGCCGATTACATGCTGGTGGTGGCGCGCACCAAAAAGAGCTCCGATCCGGAGGACGGCGTGAGTATTTTCCTGATGGACGCCAGGAGCGCCGGCCTGAAGGTCACACTGCTTAAGACGCTGGGACGCGACAAGCTGTGCGAGGTGACTATTAAGGATGTTAAAGTGCCCGCCGATAACCTTGTGGGAAAACTGAACGGTGGCTGGCCGGTCATCAAGTCCATATTAAGAAAGGCCACCGTGTGCAAGTGCGCCGAGATGGTGGGCGGCGCCCAGGCCTCGCTGGATATGGCGGTCACCTATGCCAAGGAAAGGGTCCAGTTCAACCGTCCCATCGGCGCCTTCCAGGCCATTCAGCATTACTGCGCGAATATGGTCACCGACGTGGACGGTTCGCGTTTCATAACGTACAAGGCGGCCTGGACCGAGAGCGAGGGCCTGCCCGCCGATATGGAGGTCTCCATGGCCAAGGCATGGACCAGCGATGCCTTCAAGCGGGTGGCCGTGCTGGCCCACCAGATATTCGGCGCCATCGGCTTTACCATGGATCACGATATGCACCTTTACTTCCGCAGGGCCAAGGCCGGCGAAATAGTCTACGGCGATGCGGACTACCACCGGGAGAACGTGGCCGTGCAGCTTGGGCTGTAACGACCTGTTTCAACGCTTAAACGAGCGGGCGGCCGTCAGGCCGCCCGCTTTTTATTATTTACACCGGATACGGCCTGAATCAATGCGTGTGAAGCTGGATTTTTGACGTTCCCATAGATTAGAATATAGCGTTTTAAAAAGGACAAACAAGTTGCCACAGAGTATAAAACGCCCTGAACTGGATTATATCTTTCATCCGCGGTCCACAGCGGTGGTGGGCACCCTGCCTGATTCGCTCAACAAGTTCAAGCTGGGCAACCAGTTCATCAGGATGCTGCTTGAGTACGGGTACAGGGATCCGCTGTACCCGGTCGGAGAGGGCGAGGGGGATGTTTGCGGTATCAAGATATATCAAAGCATCAGCGAGATACCCGGTCCCGTCGACTACGTAATCACCGCCGTCCAGAGCAAGTATGTCCTTGATCTCGTGGAGGAGTGCGGCAGAAAAGGCGTCAGGGTGATGCACTTCTTCACCTCCGGTTTCAGCGAGATCGAGGATAAGTCAGGCATGGAGCTGCAGGAACATATGGTGGGCATCGCCCGGCGGTACGGGATTCGTATTATCGGTCCGAACTGCATGGGCATCTACTGCCCGGAGTCCGGCCTGGCCTTCGGCATGAATTTCTCGAAGAAGCCCGGCAGTGTGGGATACCTGGCGCAGAGCGGAGGGCAGTGCATCATCGGTGTCAGGGAAGCCAACCGCCGCAACATCGATTTCAGCAAGGTGGTCAGCTACGGCAATGCCTGTGATATCAACGAGTGCGACCTGCTGGAGTACTTAACGGATGACCCCGGTACGCATATAATCACCGCTTACATCGAGGGCACCAACCATGGTCCACGTCTGCTCAAGGCTTTGCGTAGGGCGGCCGACAGCAAACCGGTCATCGTATTTAAATGCGCGGACACGGGAGGCGGCTCGCAGGCGGCAGTGTCCCACACCAGCGCCATAGCCGGGTCCAGCCTGACCTGGGATGCGCTGCTGCGACAGACCGGCGCCATCAGGGTCTACAACGTCCAGGAGATGTTCGACGTGGTCACGGTGCTTCAGCGCTGCCCTGAGATCACCGGTTTGAGGACGCTGGTCGTCGGACACGGGGGCGGCTCGTGCGTGCAGGCCTCCGATGACTGTTGCAGGGCCGGCCTCACCATGCCCTTGCTGCCGCCGGAATACCGTCAGGCCCTTTGGGATATATACAAGTTCGATGCAGGCAACATTTTTAAGAATCCGCTTGACATAAATCCTTACTGGGGCGTCGATAAGGCCAGGGAGGCCCTGGCTGCTGTGGGTGGCTGGGATGGGGTGGACCTGATTCTGCTGCATTCCACGCCCGAGCAGGACCCCTTTGTGCCGCGCGAATTTCAGTTCAAGCTGCATACGGATGCCCTCTTGGGCTGGGGTGAGGTCGCGGTCAAGCCTGTTGTGATGGCCATGATGGTCAATACCGTGCCCGGCGATGACGGCCTTCCCGAGAAATCATTTCAGAGGTTGCTCGATGCGGGTTTCGCCGCGTTCCCCAGCGTCGCCCGGGCGTCCACCGCCCTTGTGCGCGCTAATGGATATTACCGGCGCAGGGCCGGCAGGCGCGGCTCCGCTTAGTAAGACCCGCCAACCTTCATCTAAATCTCCCCGGCCATTCATTATAAATTCACAATCCGGCTATAGAATGTCCTTATAAATTAAAGCGCAAAGGAGGCGCAGTCTATGAATAGCTGGATTAAAGTCGGCATCCCCGTAATTATCGCAGTGTTGCTGGTGGTGGCTTCGGTGGCCATTACGCTGGCCGCAACCGGCGGCAATGTTGCCCGGGCGGTGTCTGATTCATACTGGCAGGGACAGGTTTCAGACACGCAGTTTGCCCGCGGGCCGTGGTGTTCCGGTTGCCCCGGTTACGGCCAGGGAACAGGAACTGCCGACCCGGATGACGTTTATATACCGGGTGGGGCAACGTGTCCCAACTACCCGGGATACGGACAGGGCAGCCCCGGCGGCGGCGCGACCACCTACAGGGGCGGATGCTGCTTCCGGTAAAAAATATGATGATATCCTCTGACGCATAACTATCCTCCTGCAAAGGGACGAAGAATCGACCTCTTCGTCCCTTTATTTTAAGTGTGTTAAAATCAGTTTGGGGGATTATCCGAGAATGGCGCGCAGAAAGATACTGGTTGTGGATGACGAACCCAAGGTATGCGATCTGGTCAAGGCGTATCTTGAGAAGGACGGCTTCGACGTCATGCTGTCGGGCAACGGCAAAGACGCAGTGGAGAAAGCCCGCATGATCAAGCCCGATCTGATCGTGCTCGACCTCAACCTGCCGGGCATGGACGGCATCGAGGTCTTCCGCACGGTCAGGGCGTTCTCGAACATACCCGTTATCATGCTTACAGCAAGGGACGACGAGGTGGATAAGATCGTTGGATTGCAGATCGGCGCCGACGATTACGTCACCAAGCCCTTCAGCCCGCGTGAGCTGTCCGCCAGGGTGGCGGCGGTGCTGCGCAGGTATACCGATGGGACCAGGCCCGCCGGCAGGCTGGTCAGCGGAGATTTACTGGTGGATTTCGAACGGCACGAGGTCAAATATAGAAACGAGGCGGTCGGCCTTACCGCCGCCGAGTTCAAGCTTCTTGCCGTAATGGCCCGCAGTCCCGGCCGCGTCTTCACACGGCTGCAGCTTATGGACTCGGCCTTCGGCGAGACCTACGAGGGTTACGACCGGACCATCGATGCGCATATCAAGAACATTCGGCAGAAGCTGGCTAAGATAGTCGGCGATGCTGATAATCTTGTGGTTACGGTGCGGGGTGTCGGCTATAAGCTGGAGGAGTCTCATGAACAGCCTGTCCATTAAGCTCAGCCTGCTCTTCGCCGGCCTTGCTCTGTTGAGCATCGGCGCCCTGGCCGTCTGGGTTAACCAGACGGTGAATGCCAATTTTGCCAGCTATTGCGAGCAGCACAGCACCACCTGCCTGTGCGTCCATCCCGAAACGGGCATGGTGGGACTGGGTCAGGCCGAGCAGGACTTTCTGCAGGACTCGCAGCGCTCGCTGGGAATAGCGGCGGTTGTTGCCATGGCGGTAGCCGTTGCGCTGGGAGTGATTGTGAGTATACTGGTGACCAGGCCCATGCGGGAGCTGGCGGCTTCCGCCAGTAAGGTGGCCTCCGGCGACCTGGCCCAGCGCGTGAAACACAGGAGCGACGACGAAGTGGGAGAGGTATCCGCCGCCTTCAATACCATGGCCGAGCAGCTCGAGATGAAGGAAAAGAGCCGCAAGCAGCTGCTGGCTGACGTGGCTCATGAGCTGCGCAATCCGCTGAGCATAGTCCAGGGCAATCTCGAAGCCTGGCTGGACGGCGTCATTTCGCCCACGCCGGAGCAGATCGCCCCGGTATACGACGAAACAGTGCTGCTCAACCGCCTGATCACCGACCTGCGCGAGCTATCGCTGGCTGAGGCAGGTCAGCTGAAACTCGAAATCGAGGAGACGGACATGGCAGGGCTTATAAATGCCGAGGTAGCCGTTTTCCAGGCGCGCTGCCAGGAGAAGGAAATCTCGCTGTCCGCCGAGCTGGCGGAGGGACTGCCGCGCATCGATATCGACAGCGGACGCATCAGGCAGGTGCTGCACAACCTGCTGGAGAACGCGCTGCGTTTCAGCACACCGGGCGGCAGCATCAGGGTCAGTGCCCTCAAAGAGAAGAACAACGGCGTGGTGATTTCAGTATCCGACACAGGCAGCGGTATCGACCCCGCTGACCTGCCGCATGTTTTCGACCATTTCTATAAGGCCGATAAAGCGCGGCAGCGCAGCTACGGCGGGGCGGGCATAGGGCTGGCGCTGGTGCGGAAGTACGTAGAACTGCACGGCGGAAAGATCCGGGCGGAGAGCGAGCCGGGCAAAGGCAGCACCTTCAGCTTCACACTACCTGTGGCATCTTAATGTTGGGAAGAACCTGGGCACACGCTGTTTGTATTCCAGGTAGTCCTGCCCGAACTTGAGCTCCATCTCCTTCTCCTCGACTTTGGTGATCTGGAAGTAGAAGAAGAGCACCAGCAGCGGCGAGAAGATAAATGTCAGTGATATAGATCCTGTCAGGACACCCACGCCGAAGAACACCAGGAATATGCCCATCAGCATCGGATTGCGGCTGTATGCGTAGAGTCCCGTGGAGATGAGCTTCTGAGGGGGATTGATGGGCACGGGCGTGCCCCTGGCCCTGAAAAACTGTATATAGGTCCAGCTCATCATGGCTGCGCCCGGCACGAGCAGTATCAGCCCCAGTATGATGTTCCAGGGTTGATATACGACCGGGGTCAGGTTGAGCCACCTGTCGGTGAAGTATGCGCCGACGAAGAACAGCGCTATAAAGCAGCCGAAGAGAAATGCCACCAGCGCGGTGTAAAGCCACCGTTTCTTGCTTTCTCCTGAGGCGGCCATGTGGAAGATTGCGTCTGCAATTCGTTCAAATATACCCATTTTCAGGCGATTATACAGCGGCGGTGACATAAATGAAACAGGGGGCCTCACGGCCCCCTGTCCTGTTTAAGGAGGTTTGGATTGTGAGAATCAATCGTATTAAGGATGCGGGTGTCTGCCGTGCAGGGCGCCTATGGTCCATTTCTGCCACTGTGTGCGCAGCTCGCCCGGCTCTATCATGGAGGTATGGTTCCCGCATGAGATCATGACCTGCTTCGGCTCGCTGGCCATGGCGTATGAGTAAAGGAACCTGTTGTATGGGGAAGTCTGGTCGCCCAGGCAGAAGACGAAGAGCTTTGCGCAGTCTTCCAGGCCGGACAGTGCCTCCGAGGGTTTGGTCCTGATCCAGAATTCCAGAAATCTCCTCCAGTCCACGCGCATCTTGATCTTATTAACCAGGTTGAAATACTGAAATATGGACCTGGCTATCAGGCGCAGTAGCGGATGGACGAAATGGTCGGGGTTCCTGACCACTTTGTTTTTAAACTCACCCGGGCAGGCCAGCGCTACCAGCACCCTGGCCTTTCTGAGTTTGCCTGCTGCTAAAATAGCCGAGAAGGCGCCCATGCTGTGCCCTATGAGGCCCATTTTCTTATGGTCGACCTCCGGCCGGTTGTGCAGGAAATCCCAGGCGTCGATAACGTCGTTCACGATGCTGCCGTCGAGAGTACCCTCGCTGGAGCCATGGCCGCGGAAATCGAAGGTCAGGGTGACTATACCCTCGGATGCCAGGGTCCTGGCGCTGTTCTCGAAGGCTACCTGGTCGCCGCCGTACCCGTGGCACATGACCGCGCCGGGCAAGCGGCGTCCTTTGCCTGCGCCGGACGGTATGAAGAGCGTTCCATTAAGTTCTATTCCATTGCTGCCGAAAGTTACGGGCTGCTCCGACACGGTGTGTTTTTGCAGTTCGCTTATAGCTGTCTGTAAGTGTATCACGTGATAATCTCCTCTCTATGAGTGAAGTATACCTGCCGAGGAGATGGATGCCATCGGAGGTTGGGACGGTTTTGAGCGGATGTAATAATTTCGCGCATCGTCCTTACGTACCATGAGGGGATCATACTTTCGGACGACTGCCCGGCGTATCGGGAAGGCAAAAAGAGAGGCCGCCGTTTAAACGGCGGCCTCTGTGAGGCGGATTTGTGATCCGGGTCAGATCCACTTAAGGGGAATGAAGATGAGGAGCGAGATGATGTCCACCGCGGCGATCACCCCCACGGTTATCAGTTTGCTCTTCATGGTCTTCATGTCCAGCACCCAGTAGCTGACCAGGAAGAAGGGCAGGTAGCCGATCAGCCAGATCAGCCAGGGAGCGCCCAGGCTCCACCAGCTGTATTCCCAGGTCAGCGCGCCCACCCAGTTGAGCAGGCACTCTATGCACACCGCCAGGATTGCGCCGACAACGGCGAAGACCAGGCGGTTGTTTATGCCCAGTATTTTCAGGCTCTTGTCCGAGGGGAGCATCTTGCACATGACGATGCCCATGATGGAGAACATGAAGGTGATCTCGATGTTGAGGCCGATCAGCAGCACCAGCGCGCTGCCGTGGTCCGGTGTGCCCCAGACCGGGGCGAAGTTGGTGAAATGGAAGACCAGGCCGTTCCAGATCTCATTGAACCAGTCCATCAGCCAGAAGGCCAGGCCCGCCAGCACCAGGCTCCAGTTCTTCTTTTCGACCTCGTTGGCGTAGACGTACATGACGAGCAGCAGCAGGGGGATGACATACCATTGGAAGTGGCTGCCGTCGCGCAGTAATGCCAGTGCTTGTTGCGCCGATTCTGCCATAATATTCCTCCTCCTTTATATTTTTATTCGATTACTGATTTCAATAACATGGCGCCCGTTATTTCCCGGGTTCACCCAGCCCGATCCGGTTGAATACATACTTTTTCAGCAGCATATCGATGGCGACCAGCAGGCACTTTAAAACAAAGACATGCACGAAACCCCAGTAAGGATTCCAGCCGCCCCCGTGGGCCCATTTGCCCGAAAGGAGGGATGTGGCGATGAAAAACGCCTCGGTGCCGGCTGTTGTTATGATGAAGCACAACAGCACAATTTTTTTATCGTATACAGTTCGATAAAGAAAAAGCAGTATGATACCCAGGACAAACGACCATGCCAGGAAAATCCAGGGAACGGGGGGCACAGCCGTTGCGGTTGGGTCATACCAGATTTGGATGACACATACCCCGTACCATTCAATCAGGAAGGTCGGCCAGGACCAGATAAATGCAGACAGGGCCGCACTGTAAAAATCTCTCTTGTTTTTGGTCCTCCACCACAGGATAAGGACGATAATCACACCGGCTATCGTTGAGAACAACCACACCTGCGTGAGCGCCATAAAGCACCTCCTCCGATGATATCGAGCTATGACCGGCTACAGGTATCGGCGCCAACGGCTTCATCTGCCATATCCGATCATGCTTGTGTCCGAATATTATACACTTACGACTAATGCCCCGCAATAGGCGCCGTGCAGCGTTTTTTCCCTTTGAGCGGCTTGACCGATATGCGTCGTCCCGGGTGCTAAGCTGTGAATCCCAGGCGCTTCCTCATATCGACGATCAGCTTCTCAAGGTCCACAGCTGCAGGCGGCTCGCTCCTGGCTGCCATTACCTTGGCCGTGGTCTTCTGCACTGCCAGCGCCCTGGGATTGATGCCCTGCTGTTTGGCCTCGCTGAGTATGCTGGAGGAGAGCGGTCCGATCAGGTCACGCAGCACCCTGAACAGGTCGTCCGAGCTGCCGCCCAGGACGTCCACCACTCCCAGTATCACCCCTCCTGCGTTGGATATGAAATCAGGCACCGCCAGAATGCCCTTCTTGAAGAGGATGGCCTCGGCCTCGTCCGTCATCGGTATGTTGGCGATGCTGGAGATAATCCTGGCTTTGATGCTGCCCGCGTTCTTTTTGGTTATCACGTACGGCCGCGCGCCGGGTATGAGTATATCCACCGGCAGGCTGTAGATCTCCTGGCTCCTGATGCGTTTGGCCTTTTTATATTCCGTGACAGCCTTGTCGCCCGCCGTCTTGCGCGCCTCCAGCAGGGCTTTCACATCCAGGCCGTCCTTATTGTAGATGCCGCCGTCGATGGTCGAGATCGCCACCACGCTGGCGCCGGACTCGCTGATGTAGCGGGCCACACCGCCGCCCACCTTGCCGAAGCCTTCGATGGCCACCTTTGCGTTCTTGACGTTGACCCCGGCGAACTGGCAGGCCGAAAGGGCGGCTACCGCCACACCGTAACCCGTGGCGTGGTCCTCCAGCGGCTCGCCGTCGATCATCTGGGACGAAAGGCCGGTGAATTTCTTGGGCACACCGGCCCCTTCGAAGAAGGTAGCGACATCGTCGTTGTCAGTGCCCATGTCGGCGGCCAGCGTAACGCCTGCGCCCAGCAGCGTCTTGACGGCCCTGCCGAAGGACAGCATCAGCTCCCTGCGCTGCGGACCGCGGATGCCGGGCTCGGCCCAGATGCCCGCCTTGGCGCCGCCGATGGGGAAGTCGAGGATGGCGAACTTGTGGGTCATGGCTCGTGCAAGCAGGAATATCTCCTCGGTGGTTATATCGGGCAGCATGCGCGTGCCTCCCGCCGCGCCCCCTATGGATACGGTATCGACGACCACGACACCCCTCAGTTCGGTTGAAGGGTCGTAAACGTGCAGGACTTTCTCGGGTCCGAGCTGATCGATAGTTGTAACCCAGGCTGGCATAATGGCCACCTCCTTTTCAAAGTCTGGCCTGTTTTACCATAAATCATATGACAATGCAATAGGCCGTTCGCCCGGTTCGGTTGCACTGCCGCTCAACGTATGGATTTAAGCGCTTTTTTGGCCTCGAGCGGTATGTCCAGCGTGAAGGTCACATCCTCCATGGAAGCGATGACCGGCTTGAGAATTTCCCGGTAGCGGCTGGCCCGAAGGTCGTGCAGGACATGATGCGCCCCCTCCCTCACCTCCTCCGATTCCGGGTTATCTACAATAGCCTGCAGGATCGGCTTGACCGATTTATCCCCAATGCCTATCAGTGCCTCCGCCGCCAGCCAGCGCACGTCGAATAGCCTGTCCTGCAGCGCCGTCACCAGCGCGTCGATGGATTTGGGGTCCATGATCTGTCCCAGCGCTTTGGCCGACTCCCACCTCACGGTCTGATTGCGGTCTTTCAACGCGCCCACCAGCGCGGTTACCGCCGGCCTGCCGATGTCGACCAGGGCCGCCCTGGCCTTGCTCCTGGTGACGCCGTCCTTGCCGCCCAGCAGACTACAAAGTGTATTGACATCGTTGGTTGCGGTAGGATCCGCCGGTTTGGCGGATTTATCCTTGCCCATGTCGTCCTCCTGAAGTTTTACTTGGTTTGCCCGGTGCCGGCTGGCAGCGCGGGCAGAAATAGGTGCCCCTCTGCCCCACCACAATGCGGCTGATGGGTGTGGAGCATCGGGGACAGGAACAGCCGCCGCGGTGCGCCACGGCGAATTCCTCGTGCGCCCGTCCCGCCTCTCCGTCCGGGCGGCGGTAGTTGCGTATGCTCGCGCCCTGGTTTTTCACTGCTTTCTTCAGCACCGCCCTGATGGACCTGTGCAGGGCCGCGATCTCTTTCGGCTTGAGCGAGTTGGACGGTCTCAAGGGATGTATGCCGGCGGCGAAGAGCGCCTCGTCGGCATACATGTTGCCGATGCCCGCGATGCGCTCCTGGTTGAGCAGCGCCGTCTTGACGGGCGTCGAGCGGGTCGCCAGATATGCGGCCAGCGCCGCACGCGTGAATTCGTCACTCAGCGGCTCTATGCCGAGCTTGCCCACCACTTTCCCCGCGTCACGGACCAGATTGAACGTGCCGAACCTTCTCACATCGGTGTAGACCAGCTTTGAGCGGTCGTCCAGTATGAGCTCCAGCCTTGAGAAAGGCTCCGGCCCGGCGGGGTTCCACAGCAGGGCGCCGGTCATGCGCAGATGGACGACCAGATTATTGCCATGCGAGAGGCTGAAAATGATATATTTGCCGCGCCGCGACAGTCCCTTGATGCTGCGCCCTATCAGGCGCCGGCAGAACTCCTCCACCCCGGTCTGCTGTAGCGGCCTGGTGTCCCTGACCACGATGCCGATAATAGTTTTTCCCACCACGCGGGGCCTCAGGTTGTTGACGATGGTCTCGACTTCCGGCAGCTCGGGCATCAGGCCATCTCACCCCAGTTCTGTCCCACCTTGATGTCGATTTTGAGCGGCACCACCAGCTTTATGGCTGCGGGCATGATCTCCAGCACCATCTGTTTAATAGCATCCATCTCCTCCGGCGGCGCCTCGAACACCAGCTCGTCATGCACCTGCAGTATCATCATGGTCTTCATGCCGCGCTTTTTCATCTCGCGGTGAAGGTTGACCATGGCGATCTTGATGATATCCGCCGACGTGCCCTGCACGGGCATATTGATGGCCATGCGCTCGGCGGACTCCCTGGCCAGCCGGTTGGTCGAGTTTATCTCCGGTATAAAGCGCCTTCGGCCCAGCACCGTCTGCACGTAGCCGAGGGCCGCCGCCTGCCGCTTGGTGGCCTCCAGGTAGTTCTTGACGCCCGGGTAGCGCTTGAAATAGGTGCTGATAAATAGCTCGGCCTCCTCCCTGCTCAGGTCGGTGGCCTGCTGGAGGCCGTATCCGCTCATGCCGTAGATGACACCGAAGTTGACCGTCTTGGCGGCGCGGCGCATGCGCGGCGTGACCTCGCTGTCCGGCACCCCGAACACCTCCGAAGCCGTATGCGTGTGGATATCTTCGTCGCGCAGGAAGGTGTCGATCAGCTCCTGGTCCTTCGAGAGGTGCGCCAGCGCGCGCAGGTCGATCTGCGAGTAGTCGGCCGACAGCAGCATCCATCCGGGCTGCGCAATAATAGACTGCCGGATCCTGGCCCCGATCTCGCCCCTCACCGGCAGGTTCTGCAGGTTTGGCTCGCTGGACGACAGCCGTCCCGTCGTCGTGCCCGTCTGGTTGAAGCTGGTGTGCACCCGGCCCGTTTTGGGATTGATCAGCTGCGGCAGGGCGTCGGTGTAGGTGGATTTCAGCTTGGAAAGCTGGCGGTATTCCAGTATGAATTTGATCACGGGGTGCGCGTC
>Ga0172380_10001688_pt1 | contig 37639 bp, 27 predicted proteins | sample Leawe162metaG_FD_119747 | JGI IMG/M metagenome (GOLD analysis project Ga0172380, IMG submission 119747) | Leachate microbial communities from a municipal landfill in Southern Ontario, Canada - Leachate well 162 metaG | ecosystem: Engineered > Solid waste > Landfill > Unclassified | place...
CTAAACATCAAAGGACTTACTTTGTGGCATAAATCATCTACGACTTTAAGATATACTCTATCTTCTTCTTGATACATATCTGCTATATGATTTCCGAATATATATATTGAAATTTTTTGCATGTTTAATCCTAATCCATAAATATTTGTAATTATATCATATTTTAATATATAACTACAAATATTTATGTTTATAATGTATTTGAATACATTTATTTAGTGTATATTATTATATAATACCCTTTGTATTTAATTAGAAATATAGTTTTTTAGTGTATAATTACATACAAATAATGAGACTAAAAGAGGTAGTGCATGAATATTACTATTTGCAATTTTAAGGGTGGTGTTGGGAAAAGCTTGATTGCACATCAACTTATTACAAGCTATGAGTTCAATGGTGTTGAAATAGACCCATATGGAAATCTATCAGATAGACTACCTGAAAAGGTTTCTAAAATAGATTTATCTGAAAAAAACTTAGGTCAATTTGAAAATACTATTTTTGACTTTGGTGGATTTAATGATGTGAAGATAGAACAAGCTATTAAACAAAGTAATCTTGTAATTATTCCATTTAATGCAACTGTTGAAACTCTGCAAAGTACAATTGATACTATCAATGTAGTTAAAGAATTCGATAGACCTATTTTGTTTGTAGCAAATATGATACAAAAACCTGAAGATATAGAAGAGGTTAGTGTAATCATTCAAGATGTTCTTGGTTTTGAATGTGAAATATTCATGATACCTGTAAGTGCAGCATATCAAACTGCTATCAATCAAAATGTAAGTGTACTAGAACTTGCAAATGCAGGTGGACTAAAATCATTTGCTTATAAAAAAGCTGCTGCAAATATCATAGACTTAAAACAAAGTATTGATAATTACAAATAATTAGTGTTTATTAGTGTATATATAATTATAATTGAATATTTTTTAAGGACAGAACATAATGGAAAAGAAAAAATTCGGAATGCTTAATACTAGTAAAAAAGAAGTAGTAACACATGCCGAACTTCAAAAAACTGAAGTAATAAAAAGAGGTGGCAGACCTAAAAAAAATGATAAAGATAAATTAAGTTCAGTTGTAAGTTTAAATGCCAATCAATATGAAAAAGATATTTTAGAGTCAGAGGCAACTTCAATAGGTTTAAATGTTGTATCATTAATTAGAATGTCACTTAGTAATGCACTTAAACAAGATTTTACTCCAACTTCTATAAGCTCTAATAATGGACAAAATGAAAACAATACTGGAAAAGTTGTAAAACAGTACGCAGTACCAGTAACAGATGTAATCAAAGAGCAGCTTGAGAGTAGGGCAGGCGAATATATGATTAGTGTTAGTGATCTTTTAAAAATGTCACTAAGAATTAGCGGATACTATAATATATAAATATTTACACTTTAAAAGTGTAAAATAGAGTAAAGAAATATAATTTTAAGTAGGTATTATGTTTGATAAGTTAGATACAAATATTATTGATGGTATGGAAAGAGGATTACTTTCTACTGTATTTTTTGATAATGAAACAATAAAAGAGATTAAAGAAAATATATTTTCAAATCCTCAATATAAAAAAATATTTGAGATAATGAATGAATTATATATCAACAAGTTTCCTATAAATGAAGAAACAGTTATCGCAAAACTAGATAGCTCATTTGAACAAGCTCTTTTAAATATAATTAGTGCCAATCCAATTAGTCATATTGATTCTATTTACAATAGTTTACTTGAAAACAATTATAAAATTTACCTACAAAATCAACTTAAAAAAATAGCCGCTGATGAATCAAGTAGTATTGATAAAGTTAATGAGCTTGAAGCACTTATTCAAAGAAGTAGAGATTTTAAAAGACAAGAGATATTTAATTTTATCGATTTTTCAAAAGCTGAAGAAAAAAATCCAAATTTCTTTTTAGAAGATATCTTACCTATTCAAGAACATGAAATTAATATTATCAGTGCTCCTGGTGGGAGTGGTAAAAGTTATATATCACTTTATATAGCATTGCAGTTTATATACAAATATACACTTAAAAAGTGTTTTTTATGGTTAAGTGAAGATGAAATAGGAGTTTCAAAGAAGAGGGCTTCAAGTTTATGTAAAATACATAATGAGTTAAACATAAATAATAGAATAACTGTAATTGGGAAAGAAACTCAAGTATTTCATTTCGTAGATAAAAACTTAAATATCAATGCTAAATTTGAATTAATGAAACAACAACTCAAAGACTTTTCTTTAATCGTACTTGATCCATTAATAGCATTTTATGGAGCAGATGAAAATTCAAATGCAGATGCAAGATATTTTATGTCTTTACTTAACAAATGGTGTGTTGATGAAAATAAAACTATTATTTTAATACATCATCATTCAAAAGCAAGTGGAACTAATAAATCTAGTGCTAGAGGTGCAAGTGCGTTTATTGATGCATGTAGAATGCATTATGTAATTGAAAAAGTTGAAAACGACACAAGAAGCAGAAAAGTAGTTATTGATAAAACTAACCACTTCTCTAATGAAAAACATGACTATATAATTAAACTATTTGATACAAAAGTTGAAGTTAAAACATTCGAACCGCAAAAAGAAACTCCTAAAAAATATTCAATGCCAACACTTGGTAATTTGGATGATACAGAGGTAGAAGAATTATGACTACAATTAAAACTCAAAAGAGGACGAAATAATGGCTGAAGAAAATAACGAAAAGAAAAAACCATCAAGCCCTAGAAAAAGAACTCCTAAAAAAAATATGAGTTTGCTCCCAGATGAAGGACAAATGATACAATACAGTCTTTTTGATACAAAAAAAAAGATTAATGAATCAACTTCAACTTTAATGGACCTAAGAGTAAGTCCATTTATGCCTGTAGATAAAATTTCTCATAATAGTGCACTGGCTAGAGAATTTGTTGCAAACAAAAATATTCTAAAAAGAGAGACTGCTTTTGGTACTGTAGAGATAAGAAATAGGTTACTAACTCAATACCACAAAATGATACTAGACTGCATTATGGTTCACAATATAAGGTCTGTTGTTTATAAAGGAACTATAGCCATATATTTCAGTATCTATGAAATCGCTCAACAATTAGGATTAGAGTGGAATGGTAAAACTCAAAAAAACATTCAAGAAGCCATAGAATATATCAAAGATGTTGTAATAGTAAGAACTGATGCCGATAATCCTTCCATTACATCAAGTTACAATATTATCCAAGAAATGAAATATAGCTCAAAAGAACAAGCTTATGTAATAGTATTATCATCTCAATATGCAGAGTACTTCAATAAAACAATATCAATCAACTATAATAAAAGGTTTGATGAACTAATTGGAATTAGAGGGAAGGGCAGTGCTTTTATTAGATCAATCATAGAGTTCTTTATTACTCACGATGCAAGTGCGGATAATATCCAAAGAATGAAACTGATGCAGCTCCTTGAGACAATAAATTATCCATGTCAAACTCCAAGACAAGTAACTTCTGCAAAACAGTATCTAAAAGAATATGAAAAAGAATTAGCAAAATTCAATATCAAGTACTATTCAGGTTCACAACTGTTTGAATATACAGGAACTACAGATATTAGATTTATTCCTCCATTAGAGGGTTTGCTAGACTAACATTTATTTATTAACTAGTTTAAACTCTCTTTAAATCATTCACCCAAAGTACATACTATCTACTATAAAAACCTATGGTTTTTGTATATAAATAGTACTCTTACTAATGTTTTACACCCAAAGTACACTACAACCCATGCAAACCCTTATAGTTGAGAGCCAAATAAGGGTTTTATAGTTATACAAAATCCAAAAATTATCATTATTTTTAAAAAATAGACTACAATCAGAGTAATAAAAAATCAAATTTAACATATATAGTATCTTCATACTAAGTAATTTACACCCAAAGTACATGCATTCTAAAGAGTGCAGCTGAAATATGTATGTTCTACACCCAAAGTACATCAAAAACTACCTTGTATGTTACTAATGCAAAAACATTGCTAAAACCTTTCAAACTATCGATAAATAGGCATAGTAGAAGTTATTACTAGCTAAATTTTACACCCATATCTCATCAAGATACACCCAAAGTACACTATTTACACCCAAAGTACATCAACACTCAATGGCATACACCCAAAGTACAAGTTCCTAAAAATAGGAAATACACCCAAAGTACACTATACGAATATGCTAAATTTTTATTTAAAATTGTAAGCAAAAGTAATTACGAAATTCAATATATAAGCGATTTTAAGGGCTTGAAACGAAGTTATGCTCTTAATTACAAATGATTACACTTCACCCAAAGTACATCAAATACAACCAAAGTACATTAACCAAGCACCCAAAGTACATGAAAACGATTAAAATTTACACCCAAATCACACTAGTTTACAACCAAAGTACACTATGCTCTAAAGACTATAAAAGACTTTTAAAGAAGTCTTTTTATTAGGACTCTTTTTAGGAGTCCATAAAAAGTAAAAGAAGAAAAGATAATTACGAAAATGAATCTATTAATCGCATGAAATGCTTGAAAAATTTCTATATTCATAATTCTTATTGTGTAAATTTTAACATATATTTGCATAGAGAAAAGAATATCTAACATTATTGACAAAATAGAAGTATTTATATATAATATATTTTAGTATATGTAAATAGTTTATAAAGGAGATAGATATGCAAAGTATTGGTATTGGAGAAATTCAAAAAAATACTTCAGTTTTTACAAACATGACTGAAGCGATACAAATTATAGATAAAAGAAAAAAACAAGTACTTGCTATGGTTTATCCTGTAAAACAACAATCAGTTATAAAAAAATTATCAGGCAAGTATAAAAACAGAGTTCAAAAGAGTGATAAGTCACTTGAAGAGATCAAAGAGATTTCAATGATGGAAGCTATGAGAGAGAAATATGGTTTATCTTCTTGATACAAACATTATCATTCGATTTTTAGTTGGAGATAATGAGGAGCATTTGGCAAAAAGTACGGAGTATTTTGAACAAATTGAGTTAGGCTCAATGGAAGTTGAGATACTAAGTGATGTTTTGATGGAAGCTTTTTTTGTACTTACCAAGTTTTATAAACTTCCAAAAATAGAAGTAATATCTGATCTTAAAACTATTCTTTCATTTGAAGGTGTAGTGAATAAAGATAAAGTCATATTATTTGAGGCACTAAGTATTATTGAAAATAAAAATATTGATTTTGTGGATGCTTTGATATGTGCCAAATGTAAATTTCAAAACTATGAAAAGTTGAGTTTTGATAAAGATCTGAATAAATGCTAATCTCTAAAACTTCAATAGAAAATTTAAAAAATCAAATTGATATTGTTGATATAGTTTCTTCATTCATAGAGCTAAAAAAATCAGGTGCAAATTTTAAAGCTTGTTGCCCTTTTCATGGAGAAGATACACCATCCTTTACAGTAAGTCCAACAAAGCAGATATACCATTGTTTTGGATGTTCTAATGGTGGAGATGCTATTAAGTTTGTTATGGAGTATGAAAAGCTAACTTATCCTGAAGCAATAGAAAAAATAGCTGCACTTACAAACTTCAATCTTGAATATGATAACAATGACTCACAAGCTCTAAATACTTCAATTCTTGATGCGGTTAACAATTACTATCAAAACAATTTATTTAGCAATTCAAATGTACTACAATATCTCAACTCAAGAGGAATTACAAAAGAATCTATAGATAAATTTCAAATAGGCTATGCATCTAGCTCTAATGACACGATAACCTATCTAAAAAACAACTTTTTTGATTTAAACATGGCAAAAGAGCTTGGAGTCATTGATAGTGGTTCTAATGGCTTGTATGCAAGATTTATAGAGCGAATTACATTTCCAATATTTTTGCAAAGTGGTAAGTTAGTAGGGTTTGGAGGAAGAACCATATCAGGACATAATGCTAAATATGTAAATTCTCCTGCAACAAAGCTTTTTAACAAGTCTGCATTGCTCTTTGGATATAACCTTGCAAGAGATAGTATTTATCAATCAAAAGAGATAATAATTACAGAAGGTTATCTTGATGTAATAATGCTCCATCAAGCAGGATTTGCCAATTCAGTAGCAACACTTGGAACAGCACTTACATCTCAACACATACCGCTTTTAAAAAAATCAGATGCAAAAGTAATATTGGGCTATGACGGTGATAAAGCTGGTATGGAAGCTGCTTATAAAGCTTCAATACTATTAGCACAAAATGACTTCGTTGGTGGAGTTGTGATTTTTCAAAATGGACAAGATCCTGCTGATTATGTAAAAGAGGGTAGGGTAGATGAATTAAAGTCCCTACTTTTACACCCAAAGTACTTTGTAGAATTCGCATTAGATTACATTGTTAAGGATAATTTAGGAAACTATAGATTTGATATAAATAGACCAGAAGAAAAGCAAAAAATACTAGTAAAAATAGAGGAATTTCTTTCTACATTAAAGCCTGTAATGGCAGAAGAGTTCAAAGGGTATGCCGCACATCTTATAAATTTACACCCAAAGTACATCAAGACACAAAAATCAAACACACTCAAAAACAACTACAAAACACCTAGTAGCCCTCAAAATCAGATGGTTGACATCACTGAAATTTTAATATTACAAGGGATTTTAAACTATCCTGATAAAAAAGAAATTATCTTTGCTGCACTTGATAGTACGATGTTTGATTTGCATAAGCAAGAATTTGAATATCTATTAAATGGGGATATTCAAAAATTAACTTCAATTATTGCAAGAACAGAATTAAAGCATTTATCACTTGAAGAATATAAGGATCAACTGGCATATTTTTTAAGAATGTTTTACAAAAAGCAAATAGACTTAATTATGAATGACGACAATAAAGCATTTCAAGATAAGGCTACAGCAAAAAAAGAGTTTATCGAGATTGATAGAAGATTAAAGAGTGGTGCTTTAATTAAATATTTCAAATTATAAGGGAAAATTCTATGAAAAAATTTATCATACTGCTATTGGTTTCAATTGTTTCAGTATATGCAGCAAATTTCAGTAAATCAAAAAAAGTACTTCTAAAACAAATCTATCCAGATCATCAAATCACTTTTTATTGTGGTAATCCTTATGAAATTACTAGAGTAGGTGGTAAAGAAAAATCACTTATTATTGAGGACTCTAAATACTATTCTCCTCGAAAGCCATTTACAAAATCCGGTAAAGAGAATGAAAGGGCAAAAAGAATTGAATGGGAACATGTTATGCCTGCTGAAAATTTTGGAAGACATTTGTCTTGTTGGAAAGAGGGCGGAAGAAAAGCTTGTAAAAAAGACCCGATTTTTAATGAGATGGAAGCAGATATGCATAATTTAGTACCTGCTATTGGAGAGGTTAATGGAGATAGAAGTAACTATAGGTACGGAGCTGATATTCCCAAAGTAGGGCAATACGGTCAATGCAGATTTGAAGTAGATTTTAAAGCAAAAAGAGCGTATTCCAAAGAGGATATTAGAGGAGATATTGCAAGAATATATTTTTATATGAGTGATAAATATAATATCAATCTTTCAAAACAAGAGCGAAGAATGATGGTAGTTTGGGATAAACAAGATCCAATTGATGAGTGGGAGAGGATAAAAAATAAAAGAGTTGAAAAATTTCAAGGTAATGCTAATCCATATATCAAATAAATAGATAACCTAACTTAGTAATTCACTTATTGTAGAATTATAAAAAATATAGACTAAGGTATAAGTAATGGCAAAATATGTACTTTTTGATACAGAAACAACAGGTGGAAATGAAGAAGATAGAATAATTCAAGTAGGTTCTATGATAATTGATGCAAAAGCTCCAGTAGAAGTTTTTGATGAGTTATGCAGTTGTGAAGTTCCTATCAAAATTGAAGCTATGGAAGTACACAATATTACACCTGCTCTTATAGAAAATAAGCCAAAACTTGTAGAAACTTCATTTTATAGCAGATTTAACGAGCTAAATTCCCCTGAAAACTTTTTAATTGCACACAATCTGCCATTTGACCTTGGTATGATTAAAAAAGAGGGATTTGTCAATCAATACACACTAATCGATACACTTAGATGTTCAAGGCATTTGCTAGATTCTCCTTATCATAGATTACAGTATTTAAGATACTCTCTTGAGCTATATAAAGATGAAACAGAAGAGGCAAAAAAACACAATATCACTATAAAAGCTCATGACGCAATTGGGGATGTAATGGTTATGAAATTACTTTTATCAAAACTAGTTTCAATTGTAAAAGAGCAGTTTCCTGGAATTAATCCAATGAAAAAGTTGGAAGAGCTAACTTTACAGCCTATTTTTGTAAAAACATTCAAATTTGGTAAGTATAAAGGACGAAACATTGAAGAGGTATGCGATGAAGATATCGGATATATTAACTGGATGATGGAAAATATGGATTTAGATGAGGATATGAGATATACATTAGATAAAATTATGGGGCATATATAGTACTGTGATTTTTAGTAATAAAAAACAGTATCAATGTTATGAATTTTTTTTATTTTGAAACGAAACCTTAGGCTATTTTCAGTAAAATGGATTAATTTTTTAATATAACAATATCATCTTTCAAATGAAATTTTTTAAAGGTATAAATTGCAAACTATTTTAGCTTTGTAATGTAAGTCACTAAACTATGTGATTTACTTATTGTAGAATTAGTGATGTAGAAATCACACATTTAATATAAAAGTAGGCATAGTTTAATGAGAATAGTACACTTTAGTGATACCCATTTAGGGTTTAATGATTTAGATGTCATCAACGAAGAGAATATAAACCAAAGAGAAGCTGATTTTTATGATGCTTTTTCTCAAGTTGTTGAACAAATAAAAGAGATTAAACCTGACTATATTATTCATACAGGGGATTTGTTTCATAGGACAAGTCCAAGCAATCGTGCAATTACTTTTGCCCTGGAGCAATTTAAAATAATCAATTCTCTAAATATTCCATTTATCCTTATTGCCGGAAATCACTCAACTCCACGAACTAATCTTAGTAGTCCCATTTTAAAAATATTTGAAAACTTTGAAAACATCTATGTTTCTTATAATCAAGAGTATAAAAAAGTAGAGTTTGAAGATATCGTCTTTCATTGTCTGCCACACATGAATGATGACACAAAAGCTCTCTCTCAAATAGAAGCTTGTGAAGAAGGCATTGTTGCAAGCAAAAAAAACATCATGATGATGCATTGTAGCGTTGGTGCATGGTATTTGATGCAGGAGTTTGGAGAGTGGGTTTATCCAACAGACAAAGAGTATATTTTTGAAAAGATGGATTATGTAGCTCTTGGACATTGGCATGGTTTTGGAAAAGTTGGTAAGCATGAAAATGTTTATTACAGTGGAAGTACGGAGCGAACAAGCCTAAATGACAAGCGAAATTCAAAAGGTTTTGCATTAGTTACTCTTGAAGATGCAGCAATAGTCGAATATAAAGAGATTCAGATAAGACCAATTTTAGAGTTTCAAATAGACTGTGAGAACTTAGAAGCATCTATTGAAGTACTAGATTTATCAAATATCAAAGATACTATCTGTGAAGTAAAACTTACAAATCTAACTACTATGCAATCAATCGATATAAATACTGCTGATATTAAAAACATATTTGAGCTTGCAATGTATGTCAATGTCAAAAGAGAGTTTAAAACATCAAGTGATACAAAAACAATCGATGATATAGAATCACTCTCACTAGAAGATTACTTTATAGAGCACATCAAAGAAGATAGTAAATCTGAAGAGTTTGATAGGTTGAAAATGAAAGTGCAAGAGTTATTTAGTACTTACGAAGAGGTGTACAGTGATACTGAATAGTCTTGATTTATTAAATTTCAAAAAATATACTGAAAAGAGTTTCAAATTTAATGAAGGATTAGTTGGAATCATAGGTAAAAATGGAAGTGGAAAATCTACAATATTTGAAGCTATTTTATTTGCACTTTATGGGGAGCTGAAAACTAAAGGCTCAAAAGATCTTATAAGAAATTCAAGTGTAAGTGAAAAAGAGCCTGTAAGTGTCTCTTTAGAATTTGAATTTGATGGACTTACTTACAAAGTTGTGAGAGAATTTAGAGGTAAGGCACTATCAGCTAATGCAAAATTTTATAAAAATGAAGAGCTTATCACAACAGGTGCAAAAGAAGTAACAAACACTATAGTAAAACTTGTAAAGATGAGTAAAGATGCTTTTATGCACACTCTTTTTGCTTCTCAAAAAGAACTAACAAGCCTTAGTAACCTAAAGCCTGAAGATAGAAAGAAGATGATTAGAAAGCTTTTAGGATTAGAAAAAATTGATGCTATTGAATTAATGCTAATTGAAAAAAGCAGAACTCTTAAAAGAGAAATAGATGCTTTTAGAGAGGTATTATTAAGTAGTGATGAGATTATTGCTAAAGAGAGTGCAATAAAAGCTCATAATGAGAATAAGACACAAATCAATGCAAACTTAACAACAAAATCAAAAGAGTTGGAAACTCAAAAATTAAAAGAGACAGAGGCTAAAAAAGAGTTAGATCTTTTACAAAAGACAAAAGAGCATAAAACAAAGTTGCTAAGTGAACTAGAACTTATTAAAAACACTTTAGAATCTAATAAACAGCAGCAAACAAAACTTTCATCTGAGCTATTAGAGTTACAGCAAAAACAAAAAGAGCTAGTTGTATTAGAGCCTGTAAAAATTGAGTTTGAACAGTTGCAAGTAAAATTAAAAGAGCAACAACAACTCAAAGAGATACAACTTAAAAAAGATGGGTTAAATAAAGAGCAGATACAACTTAGAGAGCAATACACAAAAGCTAAAAATGATATTGCTGCATTAGAGATTGAAGTAAAAGAATATGCAAATTTGCAATTAAAACAACAGCAAATACAAGTAGAAATGACAAAGCTTAAAGACAGTATCAAAGAGCAAGAAGCCCAAATAAAAATTATCAGTTCTTCAATATCTGGGGAGCAAAAACTTATCGACATTACAAAAGCTCAAATTGTTCAAATTCAAGATATCGGTAAAGGCTCAAACTGTCCAACTTGTACAAGACCACTTTTAGAAGAGTATGACAAAGTAATTGCAAATTTATCAAGTACCATTGAGAGTATCCAAAAAGAAAAAATCGATAAACAAACTCTTGAGTTACTAAAAATTGAAAGTTCAAAAGCAACATTTGATAAGCAAAAAGAGGAAGTAGATAAACAGCTTCAAGAGTTAAATAAACAAATCACAATAATTGAAACAAAACAAAAGGACCTTATTAAAGCGAATGGTTATTTTAAAGAGGTAGAAACAAAAGGTATCCAAAACAAAAAAGAGCTTGAAGAACTTTCAAAATACTCTTATGATGAAAAAATACATCAAGACTTAATAGTAAAAGAACAAACTTTAAAACCAAAATATGATGAGTATAAAAAACTTCAAACTCTTATCCAAAGAGTTCCTGTAGTTCAAAAAGAGTTAGATGAGATTAAAAAAGCTATCGATGAGAAAACACTAGCTTTTGCAAATAAAGAGATTGAAATCAAAGCAGTTGTATATGATGAAACAAATCATAAAACAAAACTTGATGAGTTTACTCTTCTTCAAAAACAAAAAGATGAATTAGCAACAGTTATCAATGATTTTAAAGTACAAATCGCTTCAATCGATGGAGAGATAAAAACGCTTCAAGCTGCACTTGATACAAACAAAGTTCATCAGTTAAAACTAGCTACAAAACAACAAGATTTAAGCGATTATGAGAAGATAAAAATATCACTAAGTGAGTTTAAAACAAAACTAAATTCTAAAGTAGCTCCAAGAATATCTGGGATAGCTTCAACAATGTACTCTCAAATCACTAAAGGAAAATATCAACATATTGAAGTAGATAATGACTTTGATTTTTATATCTATGATGAAGGACAAAAGTTTCCAATAGATAGATTTAGTGGTGGAGAAGTGGACCTTGCTAATTTGGTTCTTAGAATTGCTATTTCAAAAACACTAGGCGAACTAAGCGGTGCTGGAAATATAGGATTTTTAGCATTTGATGAAGTATTTGGTAGTCAAGATGAAAGTAGAAGAATGGAGATACTCGAAGCTTTTCATACTATCAAAGAGCAATATCGACAAATATTTTTAATATCCCATGAAATGGAGATAAAAGAGATGTTTGAGAGAATGGTTGAATTATAAAAATGCATCAGATACATGGGAGATAATTTATGAGTAATTTTAATAGAGGTTCAGAGTGGCGGAAATGGGATTTGCATGTACATACTCCAGACTCAATTGTGCATGAGTATAAACAAGGTGATAAAGAGGATATATGGGAAAATTATTTAGAAAACTTACAATCATTGCCTGCTGACATTAAAGTATTAGGTATAAATGATTATTGGTTTTTGGATGGATTTAAAAAAGTTAAACAATTTAAAGATAGTGGTAAATTACCGAATATTGAATTAATTTTGCCTGTTATAGAATTAAGACTAAGGGATTATGTAGGAAATAATTCTTTGAACAAAATAAATTACCATATTATCTTTTCAGATGAACTTAGTATTGATGAAATTGAAAGTGAATTTATAAATAAAATTGAAATAACTGAGTTTGAAAATAGAAGTCTTAGTGTAGGTAATTTAGAAAATTTTGGTAAAAAAATCAAACAAACAACCCCAAGTGATAAGCAATCTAATGATTCTGATAAAAAAATAGGATTTAATAATTTTACTATTTCATTGGATAAAGTAAATGAACTTTTGTCAAAAAAATTATTCAAAGGTAAGTTTTTAAGAGTTATTGGACAAACAGAATGGAGTGATTTTAGGTGGGAAGGCAGCCCAGCAGATAAAAAATCTTTAATAAATAATGTTGATTTTATTTTTTCTGCTTCTCCTACAATTGAAAATGCAATGAAATCAAAACAAAGTTTAATAGCTCAAGAAGTAAATAATAAATTACTTCACTGTAGTGATGCACATCAATTTTTTCAGACGGATTTCACTAGTAAAATTTTGGGACATTGTTTTACTTGGATTAAAGCAGATCCGACATTTAAAGGCTTACAACAAGTACTGCATGATTTTGAAGAAAGAGTTTTTATTGGAAATGAACCAGAAATACTCAAGCGAGTACATTCTAATAAAACAAAATATATAAAAAGTTTAAATATATATCCAATTGATGGATATACTGGGAATAAAGGCTTATGGTTCAGTGATTTTGAAACATTGGAATTTAATAAAGAGTTAGTAACTATTATAGGTAATAAGGGTAATGGCAAAAGTGCGATTTCAGACATTATTGGTTTGTTAACAAACTCTTCCAACCAAGTACATTTTTCATTTTTGAATAAAAATAAATTTTTAAAAAATAAGTTAGCTGATAATTTTGAGGCTGAATTAACACTTGAGTCAAATGAAAAGCTAACTAAACTTTTAAGTGAATCTATAGAAATAAACCCAATAGAACGAGTGAGATATCTTCCTCAAAATTATTTTGAAAAACTTTGTAATGATTTAGAAGGTGAAGGTTTTGAAAAATCTTTACAAAAAGTTGTTTTTACTCATTTAGCAAGCCATGATAGACTAGGTAAAAATAGTTTTGAAGAATTGATTCTTTTTAAAACTGAGAGTATTGAAAGCGACATTCAAATGCTACTTCCAAAAATCTATGATCTTAATAAAAAGATAATTGAACTTGAAAAAAAGAATAATGAAAAATATCAAAGAACGATTAAAGAAAAATTTAAAATTAAATGGAATGAGTATAAACAGCATCAAAAAGACAAACCAAAAAAAGTTGATAAACCTAATTTTGAAGATGGTAGTGAAAATGAAATAAAATTTAAAGCTCTTGAAGAATTGAAAAAAGAATTGAAACAAAAAGAAGAAATTAAAAAATCTTTATCAAATCAAGTTAGTGAATTAATGAAGCAAGACGGACATTTAAAAATAATAAAAGCTGATTTTGAAAGGCTTGAAAAAAGTATAAAGTCTGTTTTAGAAGCTACATCTACTGAATTAGAGAAATATAATTTAGATATTAGCAAGATATTTAACTATACAGTTAATTATGAAATAATTGATTCCAAAATAGTTGAGATTAATACTGGTTCTGTTCAATCAATGAAATTAATTTATGACAAAGAAAAAAATATTGGAATAGGTATTGATATCCAAAATTTACAAGAAGTGATAAAGCAAAAGGAAAGTGAACTTTCTAGTGTCCAAAAAGAATATCAAATATATTTATCAAAACTCAAAGAATGGGAAGAACAAAAAAATAATTTAATAGCTGGTTATGAAACAGTAGATTCAATAAAAGGGTTGCTTTCAGAGCTTAAATACATAAAAAATGAGTTGATTGTTGATTTAATAGAGTCAAAGAATCAACGCTTTGAAGTAGTAGAATCAATTTACAATAAAAAACTAGAAATTGTGAGTATATATAGAAAGCTAAAAGAATCTATAGATTCTACTTTAGAAGATTATAAAGATGTTTTATCTAATTACTCGATATCAATAAATGCCACATTTAAATTGAATAATTTTGAAGATAGCTTTTTAAACTTTATCAGTCAAAATAAAGTAGGAAGTTTCTATGGGAAAGAGGATGGAAAACAAAAGTTGAAATCGATTCTTGAAGATAAAGATTTTAATAATTTTCAAGAATTTAAATTCGTTTTAACCAATCTTATTGAGCACTTGGAAAAAGATTTTCGAAGAAGTGAAGCTAAAATGAATATAGAAGAACAAGTTAATAATTGTGATGAATTTTATAAATATTTATTTTCTATTACTTATTTAGTTCCACATTATGAGTTAATGCTAGATGAAAAAACACTTAATGAATTATCACCAGGTGAAAAAGGGGCATTGTTATTAGTATTTTATCTAATGTTGGATAAAGAGGACATTCCTCTTATTATAGATCAACCAGAGGATAATTTAGATAATCAAAGTGTTGCAAAAATTGTTGTTGAATTTATAAAGATAGCTAAAAAACGAAGACAAATTTTCATGGTTACACATAATCCTAATTTAGCAGTTGTTTCTGATGCTGAACAAGTTATTCACGTAAAAATTGATAAGCAAAATAATAATAAATTTACTTATGTATCAGGATCAATTGAAAATCCTCAAATTAATCAATGTATCGTTGATATTTTAGAGGGTACACACATAGCATTTGGGAAAAGAAAAAATAAGTATATGATATGAAATTTTCTAAATCCCTCTACACAACAGGCATCCAATGTTCAAAAGCTCTGTGGCTTAAAAAATATAAATCAAAAGTATTAGCACCTATTGATGAATCCGCTGAAGCTAGATTTAAAACAGGACATACTGTTGGAGAGTTGGCTTGTGATTTATTTCCAAATGGAGTACAAGTAGATTTCAATCCAAATCTTGAACATATGGTTAAAGAGACTAAAAAGCTTTTAGATAGTGGTGTAACAGTTATATATGAAGCTGCTTTTAGTTTTGAAAATACTCTTGTTATTGTAGATATTTTTGAAATTGATAGTGAAGGTATTTCAATCTATGAAGTTAAAAGTTCCACTTCTTTAAAAGATATTTATCTACATGATGTATCTATCCAATATTACACTTTACAAAATCTTGGTTACAAAATAAAAAGTGCCAATGTAGTTTATCTTAATAGTAACTATGTAAGAGGTGATGAGCTTGATATAAAAGAGTTGTTTGTTGTTGAAGATGTAACTCAAACCATAATATCAATTCAAGAAACAGTTCCAACAAATCTACAAATATTTCAAACTTATTTAGCTGATAGAGAAACTGAACCAAATATCGATATCGGAAAACATTGTAAAAATCCTTATGAATGTTTGGCACTTGATTATTGTTGGAGAGTACAAAGAGATATACCTGATTATTCAATTTTCAATATTTTTAATCTTGGAAGTAAAAAACAAATAGAGCTTTACTCTCAAGGGATAGTTGATGTTGATGATATTCCTGATGGTTTTGAAATGACAGTGAATCAAAAAGCAGCAGTTGATAACTATAAATCAAAACAAACTTTCATAGATAAAACATCAATCAAAGAGTTTCTAAAAACTTTAATATATCCAATCTATCATTTAGACTTTGAAACATTTCAACAAGCAATTCCTGAATTTAAAGGTTTATCTCCCTATGAGCAGATTCCTTTTCAGTATTCATTGCATATTGAGTATGAAGATGGAAGATTAGAGCATAAAGAGTTCTTAGCTGAAGATGGAGCTGATCCACGATATGAACTCTCAAAAAGCTTGGTAGAAAATATACCTTCAAATGCAACTATGTTGGCATATAACATGAGTTTTGAAAAAGGTGTGATTAGAAAATTGGCTAACCTCTATGGAGAGTTTACCTATGACCTAATGAGCATACACGACAATATGCAAGATTTGATGGTTCCTTTTCAAAAAAAATGGTATGTAACCCCTTCGATGCAAGGAAGCTATTCTATTAAGTATGTTTTACCTGCAATAGTGCCTGAAATGGAAAAAGCTTATAAAGATTTGGATTTAATCCATAATGGTGGAGAAGCTATGAATGCCTATGCAAATATGAGTAATCTACCTTATGAGGAGAAAATGGCTTATAGAAAGGCATTGTTAGAGTATTGTAAACTTGATACTTTGGCGATGGTTGAAATATATAAATGTTTAAAAAAATCAATATAAATACGAGGATAAAATATGATAGTAAATGAAGATAAAAAAATTGAAGATTTAATTAAAGAGGCATACAATGAAAAGATTTGGCTACCTGAGTTTCAACGCCCTTTTGTGTGGGATAATAACCAAATAAGATTACTTATTGATAGTTTGTTTAACAATTATACGATTAGTAGCATTTTATCTTGGAAAGGCAAAAATGAATTGGCTCGAAGAAGAGTTGGCGGAAGTGTGAAAGATATTAAAATTCCTGATAAACAAAGCGAAAATGATGAAATTGTATATTTATTAGATGGACAGCAAAGAACAACAGCTTTAACTTATGCTTTTACAGACAAAGAGATTTTTAAAGGGAACAATAAGACAAAATCGAAATATATAAATTTATATTGGAATAGCATCTACAGTGGAGATGAAGTAGAAGAAAGATGGGTTTTTGATGATGAAGTAATCTATATAGATGGAACTGAAGAACATTATAAATTAATGGATTTGGAACAAAACAGTGAGTTAATAGCAAAGTTTGGGGCTAGATATATCAGATTAAAAGATGTTTTTGAAAATGATATGAATGTTATCATCGCAAAAATACAATCACAAAATCCTATGTTACTTGGGGAATATCTCAATAAAATTCAAGAGCTTAGAAATAGAGTATTAAATAGAAAAGTAGTGGATATAGAACAAAAAGGGGTCTTAAATACAGTTTTAGATGTATTTGAAAGAATAAACACTAAAAATACAAAACTTTCAATTTTTGATATTATGGTTGCAAAAACATATAAAAAATATGATGAAGGTTATTTTGATTTAAGAAGCTTTTTTAAAATGATTACATCAGATTTAAGAAGTATCGATAACAATTATTTTAAAAATTTAGAAAAAATAGAAGATTTAAAAGAGCAAAGAATTTTTGATGAAGGAACAATTTTATATTTAATTATGGTCGCTATAAATCAAAAATTTAGAGCTAATGAAGTATTAAAAATAACAACAGATGAATTTATCAGTAATATTAAACATTTACATTTTGTTTTAAAAAGACTTACTGAAATTATGGAGAAAGATTTTTACATAGAAATAGAGGAACAAAACAAGTATCAACCAATTGCTAAATTTGTTACCGCATTTTTAACTAAGTTTTCAAAAGAAGAAACAGATACTAAATATAGAGATTTTTTAAAAAGATGGTATTGGAATACAATCATTTTTAATAGATATCCTGGTTCACAAAATGAAAGAATAGAAAGAGATTTTAAAAGAGTTGTAGAGAATGTAAATTCGTTAGAAAATGCATTATTATTGATGAAAGCAGATAACTCAAGAAGTTTTGAATATATCACTCAACAAAATAGTATTACAGGTATCTTTAATTGTTATTACAATAAAAAATCTGACCAAATATACAAGATGATGATTGTATTGTTTAAGAGTAAGCAACCAAAAGATTTTTATTCAGGAGTTGTGCCTTCAAAAGACGGATCTAAAAAAATCTTTTTAGAAGAGCATCATATTTTTCCAAAAAACTCTACTGTAGGAAAAGAAATATCTCAAAAATTCACTGCCATTAATGATAATATAATCAATAATATAGCAAATATAGCTCTTATCACAAAAGAGACTAACAATAAAAGGCTTAATGACAAAAATCCAAGTGTTTATATGAAAGAGTTGTTAGATGAAAAAACACAAAATGAACAACAGGAACAATTTTATCAGTATTTAGAAACACATTTCATTACAAAAGATATGGTTGAAGATTTATTAGAAGATAATTTTGAAAATTTTATTATCAAACGAACAGCATTAATTTATAGTCATATGAAAAATCTCATATAAATAAGTTCCCTAACTAAGTAATTCGTTATTTATATTCCACTATAATATTAGAATGGAATATAATAACAGAATTAACCGATTATCCTCAACTTTAGTACTGTTAAGTAAAGGCTATGAGTTATCTACACCAGAGCTTGTAGAGAAGTTTTGTGTTACTAAAAAAATCATTCAAACTGATTTCAAAGAGTATCTATTGCCATTATTTAACGATGGTAAAATATTTTATGATTATTCTTCAAAAACATACAAAGCCAAAAACAACTTTCTTACAAAAACACTTTTTAGTGCAGATGAATTAGCTGTTATTGCAATACTCAAAAATAAATCAAAAGACAAATACAGTGATGAAGACTTATCACTCAAAGTTGATGTTTTATTTGATAAATTTGAAGATGAGTTATCAAATAGACTCTATCAAAAATCATCAGTAGAAAAGATAGATAACTTCAAAGATGAAATTATCCAAATCAAAAATGCTATTGAATCAAGAAACATAATCCAATGTACTTACAATAAAAAAGATAGAGAAGTATATCCTCTTAAAATCCTAAATCTTGAAGGATATTGGTACTTGATAGTTTTTGAACCTCAAGATAAAAAGATAAAAACATTTCATCTAAATACTATCAAAAAAATTGAAGTGTTAAATGCAAACTATAAGTTTGATAAAGAGATAGTAAAAACATTTGATAATGCTATTACAGCTTATTATAAACCTGAAAATGAACCAATAACTATAGAGCTATTTATAGATGCAACCGTGTCACGGTATTTTTTACGAAAACCTCTTAATCCTACACAAAGAGTTATCAAAAAATATGAAGATGGCTCACTTGAACTTGAAATCATCATAACAGACTTGATGGAGATAATTCCAACGATACAAAGATACTTACCTTTTGTAGGAATAATTACTCCTGATGAGCTAAAAATTGAGGTTAAAAACAATATTGATTTATACCTCAAAAGGTTTGAGTGATTAAGTTTGGTAAATCATATAATATACAATTACATTAGGAGTTTAAAATGTCTGAAGATTATGCAGTATCAATAGAGTTGGCTTTATTGCCATTACCATTAAGAAACAAGTATATAGCCGCTACAAAGAAGTTAAATATATATCATTTACTAGAGAATCAGGTTCTTAAAATTAGTGAAAAGAATGCTAAAAAACTTTTTGATGAAGTAAGTAAATAAGTTAATAGGAGAGGTTAGTGGAAATAATTGACAATATAAACAAGCTATTAGGTGATGACCTAAAATCTACTATTACCTCTGATTCCAAATTAAAAATTGCTGCATCATGCTTTTCAATATATGCATATGAAGCTCTTAAAAAAGAGTTATCTAAGATTGACTCTTTAGAGTTTGTTTTCACTTCCCCTTCATTTGTTCCTACAGATGCACTTGATAATATGAAAAAGCAACAAAGAGAATTTCATATTCCTAAAATTGAGAGAGAAAAAAGTTTCTATGGAAGTGAATTTGAAATACAACTCAAAAATAAATTAACTCAAAAAGCTATTGCAAAAGAGTGTGCTGAGTGGATCAAGAAAAAAGCTAAGTTCAAATCTAATGCTACAGATGCTCCTATGCAACAGTTTGTATGTGTCAAAGAACCTAATAAAAACTATATTTATAATCCAATACAAGGCTTTACTGCTGTAGATTTAGGTTATCAAAAAGGTAATGCAGTATCAAATTTCATTACAAAATTTGATGAACCAAATATGGCTCAAATGTATTTACAACTTTTTAATCAGATATGGAGTGATAAAGAAAAGCTCAAAGATGTAACAGATGTGTTAATAAACCATATATCAACTGTTTATAAAGAGAACTCTCCTGAAACAGTCTATTTCTTGATACTCTACAATATCTTCAACGAGTTTTTAGAGGATATTAATGAAGATGTATTGCCAAACGATATGACTGGTTTTAAAGATACTCTGATTTGGAGTAAGCTTTATAATTTTCAAAAAGATGCTGCAACAGGGATTATAAACAAGTTAGAAACATTTAATGGTTGTATTTTAGCTGATAGTGTTGGTCTTGGTAAGACATTTACAGCTCTTGCTGTAGTTAAATACTATGAGCTAAGAAATAAATCTGTATTAGTTCTTTGTCCTAAAAAGCTTGCGGAAAACTGGTTAAATTACAATACAAACCTCAAAACCAATATATTTGCAAAAGATAGATTCAACTATGATGTTTTAAACCATACCGATTTACAAAGAAAATCAGGTTACTCACATGGTATAGCATTAGATAGAGTTAATTGGGGTAATTATGATCTTGTAGTAATTGATGAATCACACAATTTTAGAAATAACAATGCCTATAAAGACAAAGAAACAAGATACCAAAGACTTATGAATGAAGTTGTAAAATCGGGTGTAAAAACAAAAGTTTTAATGCTCTCTGCAACTCCTGTAAACAATAGATTTAATGATTTAAAAAATCAATTAGCACTTGCTTATGAGGGAAATGCTGATGAAATTAACGAAAAACTAAGAGTATCAAAAACAGTTGAAGAGATATTTAGAAAAGCTCAAGAAGCATTTAATATTTGGTCTAAACTTCCTCCTGAGAGAAGAACAGCTGAAGCAATACTAAGTACATTAGATTTTGACTTCTTTGAGCTTTTAGATAGTGTAACCATAGCAAGGTCAAGAAAACATATACAAACATTTTATGATACAGCTGACATTGGGCAATTTCCATTAAGAAATAAGCCAATTTCATTTCATCCTAGACTAACAGATAAACCAAATACATCTGATTTTAATGATATTTATAGAGAATTATCATTGATTAAATTAGCGGTATATGCACCTATTAGCTATATTTTACCTAGTCGTATAGCTGAGTATGAAGCTATGTATGATACGGAAGTAAAAGAGGGTAAAAGCAAGTTTAGACAAGCTGATAGGGAAAAAAGTTTACAAGCTCTAATGACAACAAACCTTTTAAAAAGGCTTGAGAGTTCAGTTCATTCATTTAGATTAACCCTTGAAAAATTAAAACACAATAATCTAATTACAATAGAAAAAATTAATGAGTATCAAGCAGGTAAGAAGAATATCAATTTAGGTGAACAAAATCCTATTGATGATGAGAGCTTTGATGATGAGGATATTGAAAATATCAGTGATGTATTTATAGGAAACAAAGTTCAAATAAATTTAAAAGATATGGATATCCATTCATGGAAATATGAGTTAGAAGTAGATCTAACTATTATTGATAATCTATTGAAAAATATGTACGAGATAAGCTCAAAACATGACTATAAGTTACAACATTTAAAGAGCCTTATTAGTACGAAAATTGAAAATCCTCTAAATGATGGGAATAAAAAAGTTCTTATCTTTACAGCATTTGCTGATACTGCAAAATATTTATATGATGAAATAGCTCAAGAATTTTTAGATAAGTATAAAATCCATACGGGACTTATTACAGGTTCTGATGCCCCAAAAGCAACTGTAGGGAAAGGGTATGATTTACAGTCTTTATTAACGCTTTTTTCTCCTATATCAAAAGAAAAATCAGTTGTAATGCCAAATGAATCAAGAGAAATTGACATAATAATAGCAACTGATTGTATTAGTGAAGGTCAAAATCTACAAGATTGTGACTACATGATTAACTATGATATCCATTGGAATCCTGTAAGAATTATCCAAAGATTTGGACGGGTTGATAGGATAGGTTCTAAAAATAGTGTTATTCAAATGGTTAATTATTGGCCTGATATTTCATTAGACGAGTATATAAATCTGAAAGAGAGAGTTGAAAATCGTATGATGATTGCAGATGTTTCTGCAACTGGTGATGACAATGTTTTAAGTTCAAAAGCAAATGATATTTCGTATAGAAAAGAGCAATTAAGAAAGCTTCAAGAGGAAGTTATAGAGCTTGAAGATTTAAAAACAGGTGTAAATATTACAGACTTAGGTTTAAATGATTTTAGAATGGACCTTCTTAATTATGTTAAGTCTCATAAAGAGCTAAGTAGATTACCAAATGGTTTGCATACGGTTGTTTTATCTGATAATCATAGAGGATTAGTTCCTGGAGTAATCTTTGTTTTATTCAATAGAAATCAAAGCATTAATATTAATCAGCAAAATAGACTACATCCATACTATCTTGTGTATATTTCAAATGATGGAGAGATAATAGCGAATCATACAGAATCAAAAAGACTTCTTGATTTAGCAAGAAGTGCTTGTAAAGGATTTAGTGAAGCTATTGAAAAAGCGTATATACTCTTTAATGAATCAACAAAAGATGGCAAAGATATGAGTTTATATTCAGAGCTTCTTGAGATGGCTATATCATCAATAATTGATGTAAAAGAGGATAAAGATATCGACTCACTATTTAGCGGTGGAAGTACTACAGCTCTTACAAATACTATTGAGGGATTAGGGGATTTTGAGTTGATTAATTTTATTGTTGTTCAGGAGAATAAATGATGAAAGGATATTTTTTATTTCCTCCAAAAACATTATTTGGAAAGCCTATTCCAAAAACAAAAATTTATCAATTTAGTGATTTAAATAGTGCAACTAAAGAGAAGTTTGTATCAGAAGTAGATAAAATCATTTGGCAACATAAATTATCAAAAGAGACAACTAATTTAGCAGGAACAAAAGAGGTTCCTGAAATACAAATCTTCAATATATATGCTAAAGAAAAAGAAGTAAGTGAGATAGTTTTAAAAACTATTGATAGGGCAATTCCATTTCCTATAATATTTCAAATCTTTAGTGACGATAAGATAAAAATTAAAGCAGCATATAAAAGACCTAGTGATTCAGATAAATCAAAATGGGTTATAGATAAATATCTTGAAACAGAGTGGTTTGATAAAAATGAAGAACAAAAACCACTACCTCTGGGTTTAGATCTTTCAAAAGTATATGAACAAATCTTACATGATTTGATACCTATTGAGATTAATCATAAAGAAGATTCTTCAATAGAGGATAAGATAAGTACTTTACAAAAGATACAACAATTGGAGAAAAAATATGCTCAATTGAAGTCTAAGCGAGATAAAGAGAAGCAGTTTAACAAAAGAGTTGAGTTAAATGATGAAATGAAACAATTAAAATATGAAATAAATCAACTAAGGACATTGTGATGTATCATCCTAATAAATACAAAGATCATAATGATGCATTAAATGTTTTGATCAGTAAATTTAATACGATTGCTAAAAAACATGGAAATAAAGTTGAGATGTATTATCAACAACGAGAAAACTTTAGAGACGATGGTGGAGTTATATTTGTTAAAAATGGAATAAAGTTTTTATTCGATTTTGAAAAAAGACACACATATTATGCGAAGTGTAAGAACCTTCAATTTGATACCCTTGGGCAATTTGAAAGAAAAATTCAAAAAAAAGAAATTAAGTTATCAATTCAATGTTCAACAGACGAACAATGTCTAGTAATAGCATGGCATGAAGATTATGAAAAAGAAAGTATAGAAAATATTCACTCTGTAACAGAAAATGGTGATACTGAAAATAAAGGTAAAAGATTTACTAAAGATTTTATTGAAGTACCTATTGATAGATTAGACATATTATATTGTATTTTCGTGGAAGCCTTTGAAAGCAATAATTTTAACAAAAAATCATTTTGTATGGTTTCAAGTCCACAAGGTAAATACGTGAATATACCAATCTTCGATGTTGATTGTGAAGATTTAATTGAATTTGCAACACGCTTTGGTTCAAATTATAAAGAAATGGCAAAAAAAGAAATTTACAGAAGAATGTGTAGAGAGAATCAAAAAATTGATTAAAATTTATAAAAGAGGTTAACATGCTAGGTAGGTTAAAAATGAAAACAATGAATTTTACGGAATGTAATATAATTAAAATAGCTGAAATATTTCCTAATGTTATAAGTGAAGATGAAAATGGAAAAGTAATCGATTTTGATATTCTTAAACAGGAATTGTCTAACTACATAATTGATGGATACAAAGAAAAATATTCGTTAAATTGGCCTGGTAAAAAACAAGGGCAATTATCTGCAAATACACCCATATTTAAAACTTTACGTCCATGTCAACAAGAAAGTGTCAATTTTGATTTATCACAAAACATATATATAGAAGGAGATAACTTAGAAGCTTTAAAGTTATTACAAGAAACCTATTTAAACAAAGTTAAAATGATTTATATAGATCCTCCCTATAATACTGGAAAAGACTTTGTATATAAAGATAATTTTACAAGTGATAAAAATGAAGAACTAGAATCAAGTTCTCAGATAAGTGATGAAGGGCGACTTGTAGCAAATCTTGAATCAAATGGTAGGTATCATAGTGATTGGTTATCTATGATCTATCCAAGATTAAAATTATCAAGAAATCTTTTAAAAGCAGATGGTGTAATTTGTATTTCAATTGATGATAATGAAGTACACAATTTACGAAAATTATGCGATGAAATATTTGGAGAAAATAATTTTGTTGGAGAAATTATACGCAAAACAAAATCAATGACTGGAGACGAGGGAAGTGGGTTTAATTTACAGCATGAAAATTTAATTATATATTCTAAGAATAAGGTAAAACTTTTATTGAATGGAGAGGAGAAGGATTTTGCTAATTATAAAAATCCCGATAATGACATAAATGGTGATTGGACTTCAGGCGATCCAAGTGCGAAAAGTGGCGGTGATTCAACTTATTTTGAAATTATAAACCCATACACAAAACAAAGCGATTATCCACCCATGGGAAGATTTTGGGCTTTCTCGAAACAAAGTTTAGAAAAATATATTGCAAATGGGAAAATTATTTTCAAAAAAGAATATAAAGAAAACGAGAGAGGGTTTGTATTTAAAAGATATAAAAATGAATTAAAAAGTAGATATAACCCAGTGAATAGTTTATTTTCAATTGAAAATGATTATATGAACCAAGCTGGAACTAAAGAATTGAAATCTTTATTAAATGGTGAATATTTTGATAATCCAAAACCAACAAAATTTATTCAAAAAATTATTCAATATTCAACAGATACAAATGATATTATTTTAGATTTTTTTAGTGGCTCGGCTACTACTGCTCATGCTGTGATGCAATTAAATGCTGAAGATGGTGGTAATAGAAGATTCATAATGGTTCAGATTCCTGAAGAAGCTGATGAGAAAAGTGAAGCCTATAAAGCAGGCTATAAAACAATTTGTGAAATTGGAAAAGAAAGAATCAGGAGAGCTGGGGCAAAAATTCTTGAAGAGAATAAAGACAAAGAAGGAATAGAGAATTTAGACATCGGATTTAGAGTATTTAAAGTGGATAGTTCTAATATGAAAGATGTTTATTATAATCCTGATGAAATCAGACAAGATAATCTATTTGATATGGTTAGTAATATCAAAGAAGATAGAACTGATCTTGATTTATTGTTCCAAGTATTACTTGATAGTGGTGTGGAATTAACATTACCTATTGAAGAGAAGCAGATTGTAGGTAAAAAGGTCTATTTTGTAGATGGAAATGTTTTAGCAGCTTGTTTTGAAGATAATTTAACAGAAGAATTTGTAACTGAACTTGCTAAATGTGAAGATTTATTAAAAGTAGTATTTAGAGATAGTAGTTTTGGTAGCGATGATAGCAGAATCAATGTAGAGCAAATATTTAAGCAATATTCTCCGGATACTCAAATTAGGGTAATCTAATGAGCAGTACAATGAACATTAGATTTAAAAAACAACAATATCAGCTAAATGCAGTTAAAGCTGTAGTTGATTGTTTTAAAGGTCAAAGTAAAAATGATGGTATTACATATAGAATAGATCCGGGAAAGGCTAATAAAAAAGTCGTTAATGGGCAAGGCTCTTTAGATTTAGAAGATGATTTACCTCCTGGATTTAAAAATAGTGATTTTACTATCTCAAGAGATACTATTTTTGAAAATATACATAAGGTTCAAAGAGAACAAAATCTTCCATTGAGTGATAAGCTTGAAAAGAATAGTGTGTGTGACATAAATCTTGATGTTGAGATGGAAACAGGTACAGGTAAAACTTATGTTTATACACGAACTTGTTTTGAATTAAACAAAGAGTATGGTTGGAATAAATTTATTATAGTAGTTCCAAGCATTGCTATTAGAGAGGGTGTTTATCAGTCTATTGAGCTTACAAGAGAACATTTCCAAGAAGAGTACGGAAAACAAGTAAAGTCTTTTATTTATAGCTCAAAAGAATTACCTAATATTGAAAACTATTCAAGTGATGCAGGCATTAATATTATGATTATCAATGTTCAGGCATTTAATGCAACTGGAGCTGATAATAGAAGAATTTATGATGAGCTTGATGAGTTTGGTTCAAGAAGACCTATTGATGTAATTAAAGCTAATAGACCTATACTTATCATTGATGAACCTCAAAAGATAGAGGGTGATGTAAAAAAAGAGAGTAAAAGCTTTGTAAGTTTAAAAGAGTTTAACCCTCTTATGATACTTAGGTATTCTGCAACATTTAAAAAGACATACAACAAGATACATAGACTTGATGCACTTGATGCTTATAATCAAAAGCTTGTTAAAAAGATTAGTGTTAAAGGTATCTCTGTAAAAGGGTTAACAGGAACAAATGCTTATTTATATCTTCAAAGTATTGAAGTAAGTACTACAAAAGCTCCTGTAGCAAAATTAGAACTTGAGATAAAAACAAATGGCGGTATCAAAAGAGACTTACGAAAAATAGAAGTAAATGATGATTTGCATGAACAATTTGGAAATCTTGACCAATATAAAGGCTATGTAGTAAGTGAAATTGATGCCTATAAAAACAAAATTTTCTTTAAAAATGGTGTTGAACTAAGTGTTGGTGAAGCAGTTGGAGATGTAAACGAAGATACTATTAGAAGAATCCAAATTAGAGAAACTATTAAAGCTCACTTACAAAAGGAGCAAATGCTTTTTAACAAAGGGATCAAAGTACTAAGTTTGTTCTTTATTGATGAAGTAGCTAAGTACCGTGTTTATGATAATGAAGATGAAAGCAACGGAGAGTATGCAAAAATATTTGAAGAGGAATATGCTGCTGCTGTAAAAGATGTAGGCTTGATATACGATAAAGAGTACGAGGAATATTTATTATCTATTGAAGCAAATAAGACACATAATGGATATTTTGCAAAAGATAAAAAAGGAAAACTTACAGACCCTAAAATTAAATCAAGAGGTGAGGATGCTGGAGAAGCAGATGATGTTGATGCCTATGATTTAATTTTAAAAGACAAAAAAAGACTTCTTTCTTTTGAAGAGAAAACAAGATTTATTTTCTCCCACTCAGCTCTTAGAGAGGGTTGGGATAATCCTAATGTTTTTGTTATATGTACACTAAAACATAGTGATAATACAATATCAAGACGACAAGAAGTAGGTCGTGGTATGAGAATCTCTGTAAATAAACATGGTGATAGAATGGATCATCCTGCAACTGTTCATCAAATCAATGTACTTACAGTTATTGCCAATGAGAGTTATAAAGATTTCGTAACAGCTTTACAAAAAGATATAAGTGAAACATTAAGTGCAAGACCAAGAGTTGCTGATGCTGATTATTTTACAGGTAAGTTTATTCATATTGGAGAGGAAAAAATAAAAATTTCTAAAGATATGGCTGAGGGAATTGAATATTACCTTATTCAAAATGGCTATGTAGATAGAAAGAAAAATATCAGCGATAAATACCATGAAGCAAAAAATTCAAATACATTAGAACCATTACCTGATGATTTAAAAGAGTACGGAGAGGAAGTCTTTAATCTTATAAATACTGTATTTAGTGAAAGTGCTCTTAAAAATATGGTTGAGGATGAAGCTAAGACTAAACCAAACCCTATTAATGAAGCAAATTTTGGAAAAAAAGAGTTTAAAGAGTTATGGAATAAAATAAATCAAAGAGCTGTTTACACAGTTAAATTTGATAGTACACAACTTATTACAAATGCTAAAAATGCAATAGATAAAGAGTTACATGTAAAAGCAATGGAATATACAGTTGTAGGTGGAACTTTGAACTCTATGGATAGTGATAAGCTAAAGCATGGGCATAATTTTGAGATAGATGAAACTAAAAATATCAAAGAAGAGAGATCTATTTATTCTAATGTTAAATATGATTTAGTTGGTAAAATTGCTACTTCTACAGGATTAACTAGAAAAACAATAGGTGAGATTTTAAGCCAAATATCTAGTGATAAATTTAAACTATTTAAAGTGAATCCTGAAGAGTTTATAATGGAAGCTAGTAGAATAATCAATGAGCAAAAAGCAGCTATGGTTGTTCAAAAGTTGGCTTATACACCAATAGATGATAGATTTGATACAGATATATTTACTATGAATCAACCAAATTATAATTTTGAGAATGCTAAAGAGGTTAAAAAGCATATTTACAACTATCTAATTACAGATTCAAAAATTGAGAAAAACTTTGCAGAAGAACTTGATGCAAGTGATGAAGTTGTTGTTTATGCAAAACTACCTAAAGGCTTCTTTATACCTACTCCTGTAGGGGATTATAACCCTGATTGGGCTGTTGCATTTAAAGAGGGAAGTGTTCAATATATCTATTTTGTTGCTGAGACAAAAGGAAGCATGTCAAGTTTACAAATGAGAAAAATTGAAGAGATTAAAATAGAGTGTGCTGAGAGATTTTTTGACAAGCTAAGTACTGATAATTTGAAACTAAAATATAGCAAGATAGATAATTTTGATACATTGTGGAAGATTGTTAATGGTAGATGAAATAAAAGATTAAGATATGGCATATAAACCTGATTACGGATTAAAACTTTTAGAAGATGGAATATCAAGTGATGTAAGTATTCATTTTCCTCAGTTTTTGCTTTATAGTATCACTGTATTGGATTATGAAAAATACTCTTCAATGGTTGAAATTCCATATGATAATCAGGTGTATGCAGTTTCAATAGATTTTAATCATGAGCAATTACAAGATATGTTGAAGTGTGCATCTAAAAATGCTTTACAACAAATTACAGAAGAACTTGATTCTGATATGTTTACACAAAGAACAATTGATATCGAAGAACCTTTTATGATTGATATAACAATTTCATTAGGAAAGTTACAAAGAAATCAACATGAAGAGTTTGTTCCTTTCATTGTAAAAAGTGTAAATGGAGATGAGGATACAGAACAGCAACAACTGGCATCTGATGAGAATGATGAACTTTATTACTCAAAAGATGAACTATCAAGAGCTTTAATAGCATCAAACTTGCATAATAATATTGAGCTACTTTACAAGCATTTAAATATAGTTAATAGTATGAATGATGAAAATACAAATAAGTTTTTTGTTGAATGTATAAGTGCATTAGATTTAATATGTTTGCTTGAAATGAAAGATGTTGCAAGATGTGTTTATGAGGAAGTAGAGCCTGATTTAGACTCAAATATTTATAGTTATTACTTTGAGTTGATTAGAGAATTAGAGATTGATTTTAAATTATTTATAGTTTATGCAGGTGAAGATTTTTTTAAGTCAGATTATTACGAATATGATGGAGAAACTGGTGAAGAACAGGTCTTAAAATATTTATTTTATGAGCACTATGACAAAGTTAGAAGAAGTTTGGAGCAACATTACAAAGATGCTCAAACACTTTTGCTAGAGCTAATAGAAGATCAATATTTTCATGGTAGTTACTTACATGCTGTTGAAAACATAGAGAGCTATGAAGATTGTTTTGATTATGTTGAATCGATGAAATTGTATGAATGGGCTTCGGCAGGATTTGGTTGGAGTGGAGAGGCGTAATGAAGTATTTTAAGGAACACAGTGAAAACAAATATAAAAGCAATTAGTGAATTACTAAAATTAGATTTTTTTATACCTTCATATCAACGAGGTTATAGGTGGGATGAACATCAAGTAACTGAGCTACTTGATGATATTTGGGATTTTTATAATATACCCAACAAGACAGAAGGTGAGTTTTATTGTCTTCAGCCGGTAATAGTTAAATTTGATGGTAATAAATATAGATTGATTGATGGGCAACAAAGATTGACAACAATTTTTATAATATTATCATGTCTAAATTTATACATGGAAGATTATGGCTATAGTAAATTTACTCTGGAATATGAAACTAGAGAAAATAGTAAAGAGTTCCTTGAAAAATTATCTTCAATAGATAAAGAAGATACTACAAATATTGATTTTTACTACATGAGTAAGGCATATATTTGTGTAAAAAATTGGTTTGATAAGCATAAAGAAAGAAAAATAAAGTTTTTTGATACATTGGTCAATGTCAACAAAAATGAGAATGAAGAAGATAGAGCAAATAATGTTAGAGTCATTTGGTATGAGATAGCAGAGCATGAAGATGAAATCAATGTTTTTACTCGTATAAATAGTGGAAAAATACCATTAACAAATGCAGAACTTATTAAAGCACTATTTTTAAATAGTAAAAATTTCCATGGCGACGAACAGCAGATTAGACAAATAGAGATAGCAAAAGAATGGGATGAAATGGAATATTCATTGCAAAATGATGAATTTTGGATGTTTATTGCCAACGACAAAGATTATCCAGCAAGGATTGAATTACTTTTTGATATTTATTCAGGTCGAATGCTAGATGATAAAGATCAATACAGTACATATAGATTTTTTGTAAAACAAAAAGATATTGTAAGTACTTGGTCATCTGAAGATGAGAATATTAAGAAAATATTTTTAACATTGAAATTTTGGTATGAAAATAGAGAGTTATATCATTTGATAGGCTTTTTAATAGCTACTAAAATTGTTACATTGAAAAAATTGTATAGTGAGTTTAAAAATAAAACGAAAAAAGAATTTTATAGTTTTTTACGCACTCTTATAAAAAGTAGTATTAATCTTGATAAATTGGAAGAGTTAGAGTATGGAATAGATAATCAAGCTATTCACAGAGTTCTTTTACTATTTAATATTGCTACGATTTTAAATAATAAAGATAGCTATATTAGGTTTTCGTTTGACAAATTTAATAGTGAAAAGTGGAGTTTAGAGCATATACATGCACAACAAGATAAAGGTTTGTTGAGTTTAGAGTCAAAGAAAACTTGGCTTATTGAAATCATTAAGCAAATAGAATTGCTTATTAATAATAAAGTTGATACGGATGCAGATATAGAAGATATTTTAAGTAGAGCTAATGATATGTTTGAATCTCAAAAAATTGATGATGATGACTTTCAATCAATTCAAAATACTATTTTTACTCTATTTGGAGAAGATTCTATAGATACCATTGATAATTTAGCATTGTTAACAACAGGTGTTAATAGTGCTTTGAGTAATAGTATTTTCCCTATTAAAAGAAATATATTAAAAGAAAAAGATTCTCAAGGTGAATTTATTCCAATATGTACCAAAAATGTTTTTATGAAATATTATAGTCAAGATACATCTAATATGTATTTTTGGAGTGAGCAAGATAGGAAAGATTATGTTGAGCAGATGAGATTAACAATTGAAAAATTTTTAGGAAATAGTCATGACTAATTTTAATAACATAATTAAAGAATATTGTATTCAAATTCCTATTATTCAAAGAGATTATGCACAAGGAAGAGGTGATGATGAAATTAGCGAGATAAGAAACATTTTTCTTGAGACAATCTTATCTAATCTACTTCAAGAGAAAACTTTGCATCTTGATTTTGTATATGGAAGTATTAAACCTCAAACTGATAAAACGGTATTTGTACCTTTAGATGGACAGCAAAGGCTTACAACTCTATTTTTGTTACATTGGTATCTAGGAAAAAAAGAAAATAAAGATATAGAATTTTTATCAAATTTTACATATGAAACACGAAGTAGTTCAAGAGAGTTTTGCAACAAGTTAATGCAGGCAAAGATTGATTTTACTTTATCAAATTTGATTGAGCAAATAAAAGATAGTTCCTGGTTTATGCCATTTTGGGACAATGATCCTACAATAAAATCTATGTTCAGGATGATTCAAGATATTCATAAAATGTTTAACGAATATGATTTATTTGAAAAGCTGAATTTGATTACTTTTGAATTTTTTGAACTTGAAAAATTTGGTTTAGATGATGACTTGTATATTAAAATGAATGCTAGAGGAAAGCCTTTAACAAAATTTGAAAATTTTAAAGCTACATTTGAGCAACTCCTAAACAAAGTTGATATGGAGCTTGAACAACAGTTTGCTAGAAAAATTGATAATGAATGGACTAATAATTTTTGGTCATACAAAGATAAAAACTTTTTAATAGACTCTGCATTTATGAATTATTTTTATTTTATAAGTGAGATGCTTTATATTAAGGAGCAAAAAGTTGAGAAAGAACTACAAGTTTTAGAGTTAAAAAGTTTAATACCAACTATATATTCGACAAGGTCTAATATAACTTTTTTATTTGGAGCATTAGATTCGATTGAAAAAATCAATAATGTAATGAATGATATGTTCTCAAGCTATTTTGAAATAAACAAAGTAGCACTTTTTGATGCTAATATTAATTTACTTGAGAAGATTATAAAAAGTGAAAAAGGTAATTTAATTAATTTGCAACAAAAGATACTTTTGTATGTAATTATAAATGAGTGTGTTACATTAAATGATGAATTAAACATAGATATTTTAAGAGATAAATTAAGAGTTGCGAGAAACTTGACTGAGAGAATTAGAAGTTTAAAACAAAGCCAGCTGAGATATACAGCAACTTTAAAATATGAAAACTTGCATCAAATTATCAAATCTTTACTTTCAATCAATACTGGAGTATATGACTATTTAATTAGTAATACATTTGAAATATCAGGTACTCAAATAACTAAATTATCTCTTGAACAAGAAATTAAAAAAGCAAAAATGTTATCAGATTACCCAGATCTAAAATTAGATATGGAAAGGTTTGAAGATTATCATTATATTCGAGGAGACTTGTCAAACTTCTTAATAGAAAATATAGAGGATTTTAAATATACATGTCGCCAGATACCTCTAATGTTTGAAAATTCTGATGATTTAATCTCACGAACATTATTGACAGTTAATGATTACAAGCTATGGAGAGGATGGTCTGGAGGAAGTAGCAAATTTTTCTTTGGTAAAAAAGGGTATTGGGATATTATTTTAACAGCAACAAATAAAGAATATTCTAATATTGATAAAGAATTTTTTGGACAATATTTAAAAAAATACAAAAATAGTAATGAAGACTTGCAAAAAATGATTCAGGGCTATATTTCTGATGAAACAGTTAAAAATTGGAAGTACTATTTTATAAAATATGATGCGTTTTTGAGTAGAGATAATAAGCTATCACAAGACAATAATCTTTTTGCTTGGTATGATGATTACAGCTTGGAAAAAATGGGTGGTACTAACCTTAATGCTTTTCATTTTAATCCATATCTAAAGGCTGTAGCAGTTATGGCTAATATAAATTATAGCCCATATAAATGGGATGGTTATAGTAAGCTACAGGTTCATTCAAAAATGACAGAATTTTATTGTGAGAAAAATGGGTGGACTATTACATTTAGTCCAAGTTTAGAAGATGAAAAAATTCAATTATTGGTAAAAGATTTTGATTTAAAACAAAATATTCTAAAAAAATATATTTTGGTCCATATAGAAGGTGAGGATATTATAGAAAAAGCTCGTGATTTTATAAATGCCCTAAAGCAATTATAGTAGCCAATTAACTGGCTACTACCTCCTTATTCAAAGGTGTTACAGAATAGGTATACTCATACTCATCAAGTATTGAAAACTCAAAAAATGTAGCATTCTTTAATTCATCAATGCCTATTCCATTGTTAGAGCACACATCAAGTAAACACTCAAAATCCTCATCATCTACTTGCATATTTACAATGATTTTTTCCCTATTTGGGAGTTGAATATTGGAATATTTTGAGTTTTTAAACTCGACTAAATCAAAAGATATTTCATTGTTATAATATTTCACAAGCATATCTTTTTTAAATGTATTGTAAATATCCTCTGGCAATGCAATATCTGCAACAATATGAAAACACTCTCGTGTTGAAATATCAATTTCTTTCATCATCAGTTTATTTCCTTATGTATTAAAGTAAGTAATGAATTTTATAAAAAAAATTGTAATTTGTGATTAGAGTTGAATATTTTTCAATTTATAAAAATCACAAATCAAAATTTTTAATATATACTTCTCTCATATTAAAACCAAACCTCTGTCTTTATGACATGTTTGCCGATTTTCGGCATTTTTTGACTCGTAACATACTTTTTAAAAAGTATTGATATTTGTATGTATTTCCACAAGGAGTTTTTTAAACATTTCTCCTTGGTGGAGATATTTGTCGTTTAAAACCCCTTATGGAAGTACATCAGTATTTCACATTTTATTTTAAGGGGTTCATTATGGACAAAACAATTAAAAAATCAAGTGCAGGTGCCTTATTTAAAGGCAATGAAGGTTATTTAACTCTAGGTTTACAAAGAGTAAATGTCAAAATGGTTAAGGCTACAGAGCAACAAATGGCTAAGCCTAACTCTCCAACTTTTAGATTGGTGCAAATTGACAAAAATAATCCTGAATTCAGAAAAGATTTGTGCGGTTTGTTCTTAAAACAGACAAATGGCGGTACAAATTTTTATGAAGGTTCACTTGAAATTGGTTTTGGTGTGATGCAAATCACAATTTGGAAAATAGCTGAAGAAAAAAGAAAAGGTGAAACCTCACCTACTATGGCTATTTTTGGAAAACTAATGCTTGAGAGGTTAGATAAAAATACTGATAATAACAGTGCAACTAATTCAAATCAAGATATACCTGAAGTAAATATAGATGAAGATGAGATACCGTTTTAACGGGTCTCTTTGATTCATATTCTACTTCCTACTTCTTATCATTAATGGCTTCATAGAGCCGATAAAGAGACTTTATAGTTTCAAGATTTATCGGCCATAAGCCATATCTCTTTTTATCTATTTATATCTCCTTGTCGGTTGTTTGAAGTCATTAGTTGATTTCTTATTAAATCAGTCCAAAGCAGTGGTTTAGTCATTGATTATTGCGGACTCTAAAGGAGTGTAAAATGACAAAAGATGAATTAGGTGAGCTAATTGATAAAAGCAATGCTTATTACTCAATATGCTCTTTGATTGACAATAATCGTGGTCGAAAAGTAATTATTAGACCTTCTGGCGTACAAACTTTTTTGGCGAATCGATTAGCTTGGGCAACAGCACAACTTCTTGGCTTGTTTTTTGATGGAAACGATAGTACTCATACAGGTACAGCATTGCATATTGCAGCGGATCATTTTTATCAGAACAAAATACAAGGCAAGGTTGCATCATTTAAAGAGTGTATGCTTGTGTCTGCTAGAGCTATTAGATATATGTGTAAAGCAAATGAGCGATACTCCATATACTGTGAAGCCAAAAGATTATTTGTACTTTATTATGAACATGCACTACTTCAAAACCCTCTTTATTCAGAGATGCCTTGTGGTATTGAACTTGATGAGTGGTTAGAGGTAAAAGGCACGCTTGATAGAATTGAAGTTGATGAATATGGCGAACATATCGTTGTAGATATTAAAACATCAGCTTCCAATGTCTATGGCACAAAAGTTGAAGAACCTACAAAATTAGTAGAGCTAAAATCTCAAAAAACTCTTTTTGAAAAAAATATCAAGGAGCAGTTTAAACCACTTAATTCAGAAAAAAGACTCAAAAAAACATCTGATGAGAGAAAGGTTGAGATTGAAAAAGAGATTCAAAAACTTGAAAATGAATTAGAGCTTCAACTCTCTTTATTTAATGAAAAAATCAAACCTTTAGAAGATGAAGTTGCTCATCAACAGTACTTAAACGATTGTATTGCTGCTAAGGCAAAGTATGGCTTTCAATTAGCGATTTATGCAATGCTTTATCAAATAGAAACTGGTGTAGAGATACACAAAGCAAGAATAGAGTTGTTAGTAAAAACCAAAGAACCAAAATTAAGGGTATTTGAGTTTGAACTTGATGACTTAAAAGTAAAAGTTGATGCAATTTTACTTCATATCAAAGAGGTTTTAGAGTATTGGAATAATGGTGTTCCTGCTTCTGTTTTATTTGGATTTAATCCTGAAAGTTTCAGAGGTAGTGAATTAAAAGAATTTTTGGATTTTTAAAGTAAGTAAGATCCCCCTCACAAGACTATAACAGAGTCGTTTCTGTCTTTGAGGTAGGCAATTACTGAAATTTTATCGATTTTAATCTTATTGTTGCCTTACACTCCAAATAGGGGAGAAAAATATTTCCCTATATTGGGTGGATATTTTCTCTTCTTTTGAAGCTGTAAAGCTTATAAATCAACACAATCCCTCTCATTTTAAAACAATCAAATCCACTTAAAAGTGTTACTTAGTGCAAAACAGATTTTGGGAAATCTGTAAGTGGTGAAGGAAAATATCATGGCACAAAATATTCAAACTTTAACAATTTTCAATCCTGATTCTTTCAATAGAACCTGGGATATGGCTAATCAATTTGTCGGTACAAAATCTACTCCAAATACTTTACTACCTAAAGCATATCAAGGAGAACCTGGTGCATTTTTAATAGCACTAGATATTGCAAATGATCCTAATGATCCGCAAAGAGTTCTAACTGTTATGCAAAACCTTGACATTATTCAAGGAAAGCCTTCTTGGTCCTCTACTTATGTAATCGCAAAACTTAACTCATCAAATAAATTTCCTGATGGTGTTGATTTTGAGATGAAGGACTTAGGAGAGATAGAGGTTGAGTATGAAGACTGGGGAGATGTAAAAGGTCAAAGAGTTAAGAAAAAACTCAAAGTTCAAAATGGAAGTTGTTATGCGTATGCAACTAATCGTAGTGGCAAACTTATCAAGGGTGCAACTATTGATATGGTTATGGCTGTTAAAGAGGGTTGGTATCAAAAGAATGGCTCTAAATGGCAAACAATGCCTGAGCAGATGTTGATGTATAGAGC
>Ga0172380_10001689_pt1 | contig 37634 bp, 36 predicted proteins | sample Leawe162metaG_FD_119747 | JGI IMG/M metagenome (GOLD analysis project Ga0172380, IMG submission 119747) | Leachate microbial communities from a municipal landfill in Southern Ontario, Canada - Leachate well 162 metaG | ecosystem: Engineered > Solid waste > Landfill > Unclassified | place...
CCGATAAGAAGCACGGCAAAACAAAGATCGAGTGCTTCCGGAAAAGTGGGAACCGGTTTTCCGATAAGAAGCACGGCAAAACAAAGATCGAGTGCTTCCGGAAAAGTGGGAATCGGTTTTCCGATAAGAAGCACGGCAAAACAAAGATCGAGTGCTTCCGGAAAAGTGGGAACCGGTTTTCCGGTCAGAAACACGACAAAATAAAGAGCTAGAGCCTTTCTGCACTTCGCCAAAATCGGAGAGGCTCTAGATTTTCGCGGAGGCGGCAGGCCGCGACGCCAGCTTGAACGGCGCCATGGCTTGGCGCGCCAGCTCGTCGGCGCGTTCGTTTTCCGGATGCCCGGCATGGCCCTTCAACCAGTGCCACTCGACGTCGTGCTTGTTCCGAAGCGCGTCGAGCGCTTGCCACAGCTCGACGTTCTTGACGGGCTTCTTGTCGGCCGTCCTCCAGCCATTCTTCTTCCAGCCGTGGACCCAGCCCGTGATGCCGTTTTTGACATAGGCGCTATCGGTATAAAGCTCGACCGTGCTGCGTTTTTTCAGCGCCTCTAGCGCTGAGATCGCAGCCAGCAGTTCCATGCGGTTGTTGGTCGTCAGAACCTCACCACCGCTGATTTCCTTGCGATGCTCTCCCGAAATCAGCACGGCGCCCCAGCCGCCCGGGCCCGGATTTCCGGAGCAAGCGCCGTCGCTATAGATCAGAATCTTGGGCGATTCAGCGGTCATCGGGCCTGCTCGAAGCCATAATCGTCGATTGATCGAACGCTCTGATGGAAACGCAGCCTGCGCACGTAATCGACCGGGTCCTTGCGGGCGACGAGCGCATCCTTGGGCGTATTCAACCAGTCGTAACTTCGGGTCAAGAGGAAGCGCATCGCGGCGCCGCGTGCCAGAATAGGCAGCGCGTTTCGCTCAGGTTCAGTCAGCTCGCGAACGCTGTTGTAGCCTTTGAGCAGCGCGCGGGCCTTGGTGGCGTTGAAATGGCAATTGGGCTCGAAGCACCAGGCGTTGATCGACACGGCGATGTCGTAAGGCAGCGCATCGTCGCAAGCGAAATAGAAGTCGATCAGCCCCGACAGCTTGTCGCCGATGAAGAAGACGTTATCGGGGAACAAGTCGGCGTGGATCACGCCTTGCGGCAGGTCGCTCGGCCAGGATTTCTCCAGGAACGAGAGTTCATCCGCGATGAGTGACTCAAGGTCGGGCAGGATTTCAGCGGCACACGGAGAAAACTTCTCGAACAGCGGCCGCCATCCGGAAAGCCCCAAGGCGTTCGCCCGATGCAGCGCGAAACCTTCTCCCGCGATGTGCATGCGCGCGAGCGCTTTCCCAAGCTCCAGACAGTGTTCGGTCTTCGGACGCTTCGGCCACATGCCTTCGAGGAACGTGACGAGCGCGGCGTGCCGGCCGGCCAACTCGTTCAGAACGCGGCCCTCGGAATCGCGCACCGGAAGCGGACACGTGACGCCGCGAGCTGACAGATGCTCCATCAGCCCGAGAAAAAACGGCAGATCCTTCGGATCGACGCGCTTTTCGTAAATGGTGAGAATGAACACGCCCTTCGTCGTATGCACCAGATAGTTGGTGTTCTCGACGCCCTCGGCGATGCCCTTGCAGGAAAGTACGCTGCCCAAGTCATAGGAACGAATGAAGCGCACGAGCTCTTCGTCGCTGATTTCGGTATAGACCGCCATGTCTGTCCTTGACGCCGGATGGAGGTCTAATGCTGCTCGGCCGGGGTGCGCGCCACCCTGACTTCACGTGGCACGTTGAAAACGACGCGCTCTTCGAGCGTCGTGACGACTTCGATATCGAGGTCGTAGCGTTCGCGAATGGCTTCGATGACCTCTTCGACGATGACCTCAGGCGCCGACGCACCGGCCGTGATGCCGATCGCATGCGCGTGCTCAAGGTCGCGCCACGGAATGTCCTTGGCGCGCTCGACAAGATACGAAAACTTGCAGCCGGCCTTCGCGGCGACTTCGACGAGGCGCAACGAGTTCGAGCTTTTCGGACCGCCGATCACCAGCAGCCCGTCGATTTTCTGCGCGATTGCCTTGACGGCATTCTGCCGGTTGGTCGTCGCGTAGCAGATGTCTTCCTTCACCGGCCTGCCGATCTGCGGGAAGCGCTCCTTGAGAACGGCCACGATCTCCGCCGTGTCATCGAGCGACAGCGTCGTCTGCGTGACGTAGGCCAGTTTCGACGAGTCCCGTGGCGTGAAGGTCCGCGCGTCGTCTGCTGATTCGACGAGATGGATGGCCCCTGCAGGCAGCTGCCCGAGCGTCCCGACGACCTCCGGGTGGCCATGATGGCCGACGAGGATGATCTCCCGGCCCTGTTCATGGTGACGCGCCGCTTCCATGTGAACTTTCGATACCAGTGGACAAGTCGCGTCGACGACGAACATGTTCCGGTTTTTCGCGGTTTCCGGGATAGCCTTGGCCACTCCGTGTGCTGAAAAGATCACGGGTTGGGTCGTATCCGGGATCTCGTCCAGCTCTTTCACAAAAACGGCGCCTTTAGCTCTCAGTGAATCAACCACATAGCGGTTGTGTACGATTTCGTGTCGGACGTAGACGGGGGCTCCGAATTTCGTCAAAGCCTGTTCCACGATCTGAATGGCGCGATCGACGCCAGCACAGAAGCCGCGGGGCGCAGCGAGCAGGATTTTGAGTGGTGGCTTCTGCACGATCACTTCAACTGGTTAAGGCCGGACATGAAAGAACGATGGTCTTTATACTCATCCGACGCATCTGAAAATGCTGTTGGATGCTGGCTTGGCCGGATGGTACGGTCCTTTTTTGACAATACAAGGGGCGGGGCTTCGGAACCTCGGGGGGTGTTGTTGCAGAACTCAAGTCCGCAGCATCCTTTTGACAGGGATGCGGGTGCAGCGCGCAGTCAGATGACGCCGGTTTCCGCGGCCGCGCTCGCCTTGGCCGGAATTTCGGCGCTGGCGCTCGGCGGTTGCGGGATGTCGTCGCTGACGTCGGGCTTAGGCGGCGGCATGTTTGGCGGCGTATCATCGGGTTCGCAAGTCTCGACCGTTTCCGAAGACCAACTGCTCGATGCCGCGAAGTCGTCGGATTCGAGCGCCACCGGCAGCACGAATATTGGCGAAATCGAAGCGGGATGTCCGCGCCTCAGGATCGCGCCGCACGATAACTACATCACCTTCTACGAACAGGGTCACGTCGGCGACGCCATGTCGGTGACGCAGCGCGGCGAAATCACGAAGACGGCGCGCGAATGCCAGATCGAGCCTGGCCGTGTCGTCGTCAAATACGGTTTTTCGGGTCGCGTTCTGCTCGGGCCGAAGGGGCAAGCCGGCGCTTTGACATTGCCGGTTGCCGTCATCGTCAACAATTCGAAGCGTGACAGGGTTGCCGCCGACACGATGAAGATCGATGTCAACATCGGCGCGGACAAACCGATCAGCTATTTCTCGGCCGTGCATACGATCAGCTTCGCCGTTCCCGAGGGATCGCGACCGGGCGAGTTCGAACTCGTCATCGGCTTTGACAGCCGCGCGGCGGGCTCCGGCTGAACATCGTCTCCAGCATCAAGACAATAAAAAAAGCCAGGCAAAAGCCTGGCTTTTAATTTTCTGTCTGAGCTTGCGTCGCTTTTAGTTCAGCTTGCCGCGAAGGTCAGTGATCGATTGTGAGATCAAACTATCGCCAACCGAACCGCTCGCCCGCGTCTTCAAAAGTTCCTGCGCTGCGGAAATCGCGGTATTAACGGCGGTAGCACGGACTTCACTTAAAGCCTGCGTCTCCGCGCGCGCGATCTTTTCCTCGGCAATCTTCGAACGCCGTTCGACGCTCTCTACGAGCGCTTTGCGCGCGTCGACGGCCAATGCCTCCGCTTCGCGCTTCGCCTGATCGATGATCGAACGGGCTTCCGATTCCGCCTCGCGCGCCTTCCGCTGATAGTCGGCGAGAAGGGCCTGGGCGTCCTCACGCAGCTTGCGAGCTTCGTCGAGTTCCTTGCGGATGCCGTCAGCCCGGTCGTCAAGCATTTTGCCGACAATTGCTGGCACCTGATAGTAGATGACCAGCGCGACGAACGTCAGGAAGGCAACCAGAACCCAGAAAAGTGGATTGCTCGGATCTAACATTGCTTATTCCTCACTCGGCCGGTGCCGGCTGCAGAACTTTCTTGACGTCCTCAGGCGATACGTCCTGCCCGATGAGCTTCGAAACCACCGCCCGCGCTGTCTCGGTCGCAATCTCGCCGATCGCCGACACGGCCTTCGACTTCGTCGTCGAAATGCGCGCTTCGGCATCCTGCAGCTTCACCGCGATCTGGGCATCGACCCGATGCCGCTCCGCCTCGGTTTCCGCCGCGAGCTTGTCGCGGGTTTCCTTGGCGATGCCCGACGCGTTGGAACGAGCATCCGCGAGCGCCTTTTCGTAGTTGGCGAGCGCCGCGTCCGTTTCTTCCTTCAGGCGTCCGGCAGAGTCGAGATCACGCTTGATCCGATCCCGGCGTTCGTCCAGCACGTCGCCGACGCGCGGCAACGCGATCCTGCTCATGACGAACAGCAGGGCGACAAACGTCAGAGTCAGCCAAAAGAGCTGGCCCGTGAAGTGCTCGGGGTTGAGCTGCGGAAGTCCGCCCCCCTCGTGCTTCGAGGCTCCCTCGGCCGCCTCGGCGGCGGCCGCGAAAAGCATGATGGTGCCGGCGAACATCGTTAGCCTCCGGTTTGAGTGTGCCGTACCCAGTCTCAACCGTAGAGAATGATGAGCGCGATCAGCAGGCCGAAAAGGCCCGTTGCTTCGGCGAGAGCGAAGCCGATCAGCAGGTTCGTGAACTGCCCCGGCGCGGCCGACGGGTTACGCATCGCGCCCGACAGGTAGTTGCCAAAGATGTTGCCGATGCCGACGCCAGCGCCGATCAAAGCGCTGCACGCGAGGCCCGCGCCGATCATCTTCGCTGCTTGAAGATCCATTTCAAAGTCTCCCTTTGCTGTAACTCTTGAGTTTGAAGGTCCAGACCGGATCAGGACGATCCGGCTAGTGATGCATATTGATGGCGTCGTTCAGGTAGATGCAGGTCAGAACCGTGAAGATCAGGGCCTGCAGGAACGCGACCAGAACTTCGAGACCCGTGAACGCGACCATGAAGCCGGCCGGCGCAATCTTGCCCCACCACGGCAGCATGACCGCGAAGCCCGCAAACACTTCAAGCATCGTGTGGCCCGCCATCATGTTGGCGAACAGACGCACCGAGTGGCTGATCGGACGAATGAAATAGGAGATGAGCTCGATCGGCACGATCACGACCAGCAGCCAGATCGGAACGCCGTGTGGAACGAAGAGCCGGAGATAGCCAGCGCCGTGCTTCCAGAAGCCGATGACCGTCGCTGTGATCCACACCATCGCGGCAAGCGCGAATGTGATGATGATGTGGCTCGTGACGGCGAAGGAGCCGGGCAACAAGCTGATGAAGTTAAGGAACAGGATGAAGATGAAGATCGAGAAAATCCAAGGGAAATACTTCATTCCCTCTTCGCCGAGGCTCTCTTTGACCATTCCGGCGACATATTCGTACGTAATTTCAGCGAGTGACTGAAGTCGTGACGGCACCAGCGAGCGCGACCGCATCGCAAAGACCATGAAGGCCGTTACAGCGAACAGCGCGATGACCATCAACAGCGACGAGTTCGTGAACGAGATATCGTGTCCGAACAGGTCGAGCGAGAAGATCCGGTGGATTTCGAACTGCTCCATCGGACCGTGATGAGCAGCTTCTCCAGCAACTTCGGCAGCCAAGTTCCTACCCCCTACGTCTCATTCGTCGTCGTCTTTTACAGAAGGCGCTGCTCTTTGCAGCGGCTCATTTTTTGCCTGCGCCTCTTGGGCGGCGCGGACAACATTCAGAAGACCTGCAGCGAAGCCCAGGATGACCAGAACGATCATCAGCCATGGCGCCGTGCCGAATTGCCTATCGAGCGCCCAGCCGAGCCCGCCGCCGACAACAACGCCGACAACCAGCTCAGCGGCGAACTTGAATGCAGCCCCGAAATCGGCGGACTGGCTTCCTTGGTTCACCGGCCGCTCAGCCTGCGCCCGCTGCGTTTTAAGCGCATCGAGCTTGTGGCCAAGTTCTTCTGACCGTTTGCGGATTGCTTCACGGTCTTCCGGGCTAATTTCGCCGTTGCCCGGAGATTGACCCTTGCCATCGCCTGACATGGTTCAAACCATCCAGAATTTGCGGAAAATCGGCCGCTACGGGAGATCGACGGCGCGGACCATAGATAGGGGGTATTTGGGTGTCAAGAACATGGGAAAGCATGACCGTCGCAGCAGGTACGGCTAAACGGCGCAGCTATCAGCCTGTTGCCCAAAAGTAGGACATCGATGGCGGCCGAGAAAGATGAAAAACCGCCATCTGTTAGCTGATTAGATGGAATCTAAACGTCATTGACGAACGCAGGGGTCTAAGGCTGCGTGCCTGTCGCAGGCGTGCTCGTCGAAGGCTGCGGACCACTCGACGCATCCATCGGCGCTGGGGTTTTATTGAAGAACGCAATTGTGAATGCGGCAAAGATTGCGATGATCAGTCCGGTAGAAATCAATAGAACTCGCAAATTCATCTTTCGAGGGCTAGCCTGCCGCGCATCCGTCGGTTTGATAACCTCGCCTTTTATTGGCGAATATTGCTGCCTTTCCACTGCGACCTCCATTCCTTTTGAGATTGGAGAACGCTGCCCGGGGAAGTGCGGTTCCGCGGCAACAGGGCGCGGCTAGACCGCTTCGCGGAAGCTTTGGGCCGTCTGCAGGTCAACGGACACGAGCTGCGATACGCCCTTTTCCGCCATCGTGACGCCGAACAGCCGGTTCATGCGCGCCATCGTCATCGGATGATGCGTAATCGCCAGGAAGCGGGTCGCGGTCTCGCTCGCCATTTGCTCCATCAGACGGCAGAAACGATCGACGTTGGCGTCGTCGAGCGGCGCATCGACCTCGTCCAGCACGCAGATCGGCGACGGGTTCGTCAGGAACACCGCGAAAATCAGCGACAGCGCCGTCAGCGTCTGCTCGCCGCCCGAAAGCAGGGACAGCGTCGCGGGCTTCTTCCCCGGTGGCTTGGCGATGATCTCAAGGCCGCCTTCCAGAGGATCTTCCGGGCTCTCGATCATCTCGAGACGCGCTTCCCCCCCGCCGAACAAATGCGTGAACAGCCGCTCGAAGTGTGCATTGACGGTCGCGAACGCTTCGTCCAGCCGCGCCTTGCCCTCTTTGTTCAACTGCTGAATGGCGCCGCGCAGTTTCATAATGCCCTGCTCGAGATCGTTCTTCTCGGCGCCGAGCCCTTCGAGCTGCTTCGAGACTTCCGCAAGGTCCTCATCGGCCTGCAGATTGACGCCGCCCAGCCGTTCGCGGTCAGCCTTCAGCCGCACCAGCTGCTTCTCCACCTCCATCAGCTGCGGGATCGTCGTGAATTCCGAAACGGCGGCAATCGCAAGGCAGTTTTCCGGCGCGACCTCGAACGTCTCGCGAATGTGCCGGGCGGCGTCTTGCCGGCGCTGGCGCGCGTTTTCGAGCCGCGTTTCAATTCTGGCGTTGGCTTCGCGTGCGCTTGAAACGTCCGTCTGCGCGGCACGCAAGCCTTCCGTCGCCGCGCGCAGCGACGCTTCGATCCTGGCAAGCGCATCGGCCGCCGACTTGCGGTCCTCATCGGCGCGCGAAAGCGCCAAAAGCAGCGTCTCGCGCTGGGCCGCGATGCGCGCCGGCAGATCGGCGTTGGCGTCGATCTCTCCCCGGGTTTCAACGAGCCGCGCTTCCAGCGCTTGCACCTGCTGTTCGGCGCTCTCGTATCGACCCTTCCAGCGCGCGATGTCCGCGTTGGCGTGGCGAATACGTTCCGAACGGATCTGCCGGTCACGCTCGACGCTTCCGACACGCACGCGAGCCTCGGCAACTTCGCGACGTGCGTGTTCAGCTTCCGTCTGCGCCGTCTTAAGCAGCGGTTCGAGATCTTCCCCCGCGCTCATCGTAACGATGTGCGCCTCGATCTCGACGTGCCGCGCCTGCGCATTCGTCAGGTCTTCATCCGCTCGTGCGCGTTGTGCGGTGACGGCCGCAAGCCGTGTTTCGCTTTCGCGCTGAAGCTTTTCGAGCGACGTCAGCTTTTGCCGGACCTGGGCCAGCTCGTTCTGCTTGTCGCGCCACAACTGCCGCAAGCGCCGCTCGTCGGCTTCAGATTTTTGCGCGGCATCGGCCGCCGCGCGCTCGGCATCGATCGTATCCTTGGCCTCGTTCAGCACGGCCTGTGCCTTGCGATCGAGTTCAAGCAGACGGTTCTTGTGTGCCAGCCGTTGCGCGGCGGGCGTCACGCCACCCGCCGCCGCGACGAAGCCATCCCACCGCCAGAGATCGCCTTCGAGAGACACGAGACGCTGGCCCGGTTTCAAATGCGGCTGCAGCAGTGGACCGGCAGACTTGTGGACGACTCCGATCTGGCGCAACCGGCGCGTCAGTTCCTGCGGAGCCTGGACGTGCATCACCATCGGCTCGGCTTCGGCCGGTAATGCGTGCTCTTCCGCCGGAACATCGAGATGCCGCCAGTGCACGCTGGCTTCGGTTACGAGCGGCGCTTCGAGATCGTCGCCGAGCGCTGCGCCGAGCGCGGTCTCATACCCGGGAGAAACGCGGATCTGATCGACGGCGGGCGGATAGGCGCCTTCGTCCGCAACTGCCAGAAGTTTGGCGATCGTCTCCCGCTCGGTCGAGAACGCATTCGCCGCGAGGCGAACCCGCTGCGCTTCATCGCGCCGTGCTCTGGCCTCGGCTTGCGTGGTCTTCACGGCTTCTTCCGCCGCGATCGTCTGCGCCTCGATGTCCGTTATGTCCTGCGACAGCGCATGGCCGCGCTCGGAAACGTCATCGAGCGCCTGACGATCCGGCGCCTTGGACGTGATGTCGGCGATCTGGACATCGAACGACGCGACTTGCCGCGTGATTTTCGCGACAAGATCCTTCCGCTCTTGCAGAGCTTCCTCGAGGCTCCTGAGCCGCGCCCTGGCTTCCGCCGCGCGATGCGTGATGTCGGCGAAGTGCGCATCCGTTTCCACGCGCCGCGTCTCCGCCTTCTCGAGATTGCCGCGTTCGGTCGCTTCCTCGTCGACAGCGTTGATATCCGCTTCCTTAATGGCGGTCAGATCGGCATCGAGGTGAACGAGCGTTTCCTTAGCCTCGCGAATGAACCCGGATTCGCGCGCAAGATCGGCTTCGAGCTGCTTGGCGCGCGCATCGAGTTCGCGCGCCCGCTCGGTTGCCCGCTGCGCCTCGCGCTCCAGGTTTTCCTGTTCGATCTTGAATCGCGCCAGCGCCGCGGCTTTCTCGGCTTCGGCTTCGCGAAGCGGCGGCAGCCCTTCCGCCAGGAGAAGCTCTTCGTTGAAGGATTTGGCTTCCGCCTCCGTCGCCGCGCCGAGACGCGCCATGGCCTGGGCAAGTTGCGCTTCGTCCTGGTCGACGCTTGCCTGCGCATCCTGCCACGTCAGATGCATCGCCAGCGCTTCCTGCTGGCGGATTTCACCCGAAATCTCCTTATAGCGGCGGGCCTGACGCGCCTGCCGCTTGAGGGAGTCGGATTGCGATTGCAGCTGGCCGACAACGTCGCTCAGACGTTCGATGTTGGCTTCTGCCGCCTTGAGTCTCAGCTCCGCTTCGTGGCGGCGCGTATGCAGACCGGCAATGCCGGCGGCATCTTCCAGAATGCGCCGCCGGTGCTCCGGCTTGGCGTTGACGAGTTCGCCGATTTGTCCCTGCCGGACGAGCGCGGGCGAGCGCGCGCCTGTTGCCGCGTCCTCGAACAGAACCTTGACGTCGCGGGCCCGCACTTCGCGGCCGTTGATGCGGTATGCCGACCCGGCGTCGCGTTCGATGCGCCGCGTGATTTCAATCGTATCGTTGTCATTGAACTCGGCCGGCGCGCGACGGGCGCTGTTGTCGAGGAACATCGAAACTTCGGCGCTCTGGCGCTCGGGACGTGCCGTTGTTCCGGAAAAAATCACGTCGTCCATCGCGGCGGCGCGCATGGATTTGTGCGACGTCTCGCCCATCACCCAGCGAAGCGCTTCGAGCAGGTTCGACTTTCCGCATCCGTTCGGACCGACGACGCCCGTCAGGCCGGGCTCGATGACAAGCTCGGTTGGATCGACGAAGGACTTGAATCCGAGAATCCGGAGACGCGTGATTTTCATTTCGTCTTGTAGTCCTCAATGCCTTCTCAGAGTGGCCAAGGACCCGTCGCGAGACCGGCGCTAAGGACTTGCCGCCGCCGTCGGCGTCCCGCCGTGCTGCTCGGCTTGCTGGACGTAGTCGGCAATCTCAACGATCGTCAGCTCTTTCTTGATGAGCTTGCTGCCGATGAAAAAGTTCGGCGTTCCGACGATGCCGAGCTTGCGCCCACGATCCTTCACCCACTTGAGGTTTTCGATCATGCCTTGATTCTGCAAGCAGGCGTCAAACTGCGGGCGCGTCATCCCCACCTGTCGCGCGACGGCATAGATCGGATCGAGCCGGACTTCCTGCGACACCCACGAAGCCTGCTGCTCCATGAATTTTCCATAGAGATCCAAGTACTTATCAGGCGGCGCACACCTGAGCGCGATCGTCGCGTTTCCGGATGTTTTCCCGATGGGAAACTCGCGCAGGATGTAGCGCACCTTTCCGGTGTCGATGAACCGCCGCTTGAAATCCGGATAGACCGTCAGATGGAAATTCCGGCAGTGCGGGCAGGTGAGCGACGCGTATTCGACGATCGTCACCGGCGCATTCGCATTGCCCCAGCTCATTTCCGGCAACGGGCTTGGAGCCATGATGTCGGCAACCGTCGGGTTCGCGATGACCTCGCGACCGGTCTTTGCCGGTTCATCCGACACACCGAACGGCCTCGGCACGCCTTCCGGCTGCTCCGATGCGATCGACGGATATGCGGCACCGCCGCTCGCGTCGTTGGTTATGCTCGCCGTCTGCGGAAGCGTTGCGCCGCATCCGCTGGCCACCGCCGCCACGGCAATGGCGGTGCAAAAGGCCAGAACGCGGATCAGCGGCATGAAGAAATCCCGAGGCTATTTCGCCGCCAGCAGCGGCTCGATCACCTTATCGAAAGCTTCGAGTGTTGGCGTATCCTGAAGCTTCTTGCCGTTGATAAAGAATGTAGGTGTGGCATTGACGCCAAATGTGTCGCTGGCGCGCGTGCGCTGCGCCGTGATCTGATCCAGAAGTTTCTGATCCGTCAGGCACTTGTCGAAGCTTTCCTGAGTGAAACCGGCCTGCTTGGCGATATCCAGAAGCTTCGGCACAGGGTTGCCTTGCGTGAACGCCCAGTCCGGCTGCTTGGCATAGAAGGTCTGGATCAGCGGGAACGTCTTGTCGCCGCCGGCACAGCGGGCCAGCATTGACACGGCGGCCGCAAGGTTATCGAGCGGAAATTCGCGATAGACGAAGCGGACTTTGCCGGTGTCGATGTATTTCTTTTTGAGGTTGTCGAAGACTTCGTTTTCGAAATGCGCGCAGTGCGGGCACGTCATCGATGCATATTCGACGATGGTAACTTTCGCATCCGCGGACCCGATCGTGAGATCGGGAAGGTCCGTGGCCTTCATCAATTCATCGACTGAAACTTCGGCTGGGCCTTGTTTGCGCTGGGCAAGCGACGGTCCGGAGGCGACGATCGCGAAACCGCTGACAGCAACAGTCGCCGCGAAGCCGAGCCACGCGGCACGGCGCGATAAGGAATATCCCGAAAGAAGGTCTTTGATTGCGGTCAAGGTCGTGACTCCTCTTCGGATGATGTCGGCGCAGCCGGAAGCCCGGCGTTAGCACGATTATTGCGCTCGAATAAGCCGAAAGCAGGCTGAATAGCAACTGAACGCACATTTGAGGGAGTTGCGGCGGCTCAGCGCGCCTGCGCGGCGGCCTTGATGCTGTTCGCGAGCGCGTCGAGGGCCCCGCCAAGCCCCTCGGCGACGGGCGGCGGCGTGCTTTGCGCTTTTGCGGCGGGCACGAAACGATCCGGTGCGTTCTTGGCAGGCGTCTCCGCGTTCGGCATCTGGACGACGCGCAATTGCGCAATCGCCCGGTAGCCGAAATAGCGGTTGATCCGGTCGACGATTTCCTGCGTCCGGTATGAAACCTCGAGCGCAAACGCCGGGTTCGAGGCGAGGATCAGTGTCGCTCCGGCAGACCGCGCATCGTCTTCCGAAACAACGCGGCCCTTGGCGCCTCGCGGCCACTTGATGGCCTCAGGCCGCGTGAGCCGCGCGAGATCGGCACCCACGATCGTTTCCCACGAGGTCATGATTTCGGCGGTGTGGAAGCCGTATTTCTCGAACGCAGCCGCTACAACTTTCGGCACGTATGCCCCGACCGAGCGCGCGAAATAGCCCTTGGACGTCCGCTTATCGACTGGCAGGGAGCGTGCAACGGCTGTGGGTTGTTTGCCGTTCATGACATTCCAAGGCTCGCGTTCGCTTGTGGTGTCGTACAGGACATCTACCATTGTCGATGCGATTCGAGAGTACGGCGCAACCAGAGATCGGGAGACGCATGGGCGCTCCTCGGAAAACTCAGAAGCAATTGCCACTCCGGCCGGCAGGTCCGGACACCGTCGCGGCTTTGCTCCGATGGTACGAGGCCGAGCGCCGCGATCTTCCGTGGCGTTATGGGCCGCGCAAGAAGGCCGATCCCTATCGCGTCTGGCTGTCGGAAATCATGCTGCAGCAGACGACCGTGAAAGCCGTCATTCCGTATTTCCAGAAATTCGTGGCGCGCTGGCCCAATGTCGCCGCGCTGGCGGCGGCGCCGCTCGAGGAAGTCCTGCAGCAATGGGCGGGCCTCGGATACTATTCGCGCGCACGAAATCTCAAGGCGTGCGCCGACGCTGTCGTTCGCGATTTCGGCGGCGTATTTCCCCGGATCGAGAACGAATTGCGTGGATTGCCGGGCATCGGGCCCTACACGGCGGCGGCGATCGCCGCGATCGCGTTTGGCGAGAAAGCGACGCCGGTCGACGGCAACATCGAACGTGTCGTGTCACGGCTTTTTGCAGTTCAGCAGCCGCTTCCCGGGGCAAAAGCGGAAATCCGCAATCTCGCCGCGACGCTGACGCCATCCCGGCGCGCCGGAGACTTCGCGCAAGCCATGATGGATTTGGGTGCGGAAATCTGCACGCCGAGAAATCCCTCGTGCTTGGTTTGCCCCGTGCAGCCCGATTGCTCCGCGAGCGCCCGCGGCCTGGCGGAAATCTTGCCGATCAAAGCCCGGAAGCTGACGCGTCCGTCCCGGTTCGGTGTCGCGTTCCTGGTCCAACGCGAGGACGGCGCGGTGTTGCTCCGCCAGCGCCCTGAAGCAGGATTGCTCGGCGGCATGCTGGAGGTTCCATCAACGCATTGGGGCGACGCGTCACCGTCGAAACGGGAAGCTTTGCGCTCGGCTCCCGTGACGACATCGTGGATTCCCGTTGCGGAATCGGTCGTGCATGTGTTCACGCACTTCCGGCTCGAACTCGTCGTCTACCGCGCGCTCGTGCCGGTAGACGCGAGCTTCACGCTCTGGGCCGAGCAGGATCGTTGCCGCTGGGTCCACCGCCGCGATTTGCACGCGCAGGCGCTCCCGAGCGTGATGAAAAAAGTCATCGCGCACGGACTGAAATCCGATTGAACGAAGCTATTTGCCGATTGAAACCGAGGTCGAGCCGCTAAGCCCGAGCTGCCGTTTCGCTTCGCCGCGCAACACGTCGATCGGCGTCAATTTCCCTTCGGCCTCGAAATGCCAGTAGGTCCAGCCGTTGCAAGCGGCCTTGCCCTGCACCAGCGCGCCGAGCCGATGGATCGACGCTTGTTGGCCTGCGCACGCGAGCGTTCCGTCGGCACGAACTTCCGCACGAACTTCACGGCGTGGCCCAAACAGTTTCTGTCCTGGTTCGAGAATGCCGAGTTCGAGAATCTGCCCGAACGGAATGCGTGGCTCGTTGCGCTTCGACGGGATCGCTTCGATCGCGTCGAGATCGAGGGGGCGAACCTTGGCGATACGATCATCGGCGGCGCGGGCATAATCGGTGTCGCGCTCAATGCCTATGAATTTGCGCCCTAGCCGCTTCGCGACAGCGCCCGTCGTGCCGGTTCCGAAGAAGGGATCGAGAACCGTGTCGCCTGGTTTCGTTGACGCGATCAGAATACGGTGCAGAAGCGCTTCCGGTTTCTGCGTCGGATGCGCCTTGCGCCCGCCGTCGTCTTTCAGTCGCTCCGGTCCCGAGCAAATCGGGAACAGCCAGTCGGAGCGCATTTGCAGATCGTCGTTCGAGGCTTTGAGGCTTTCGTAGTTGAACGTCACGCGCGATTTGCGATCGCGTCCCGCCCAGATCATCGTCTCGTGCGCGTTCGTGAATCTCTTGCCACGGAAGTTCGGCATCGGATTGACTTTGCGCCAGATGACGTCGTTCTGAATCCAGAAGCCGAGATCCTGGATCGCGACGCCGAGCCGGAAGATGTTGTGATACGAGCCGATGACCCAGATCGCGCCGTCGGGTTTCAGCACGCGCCGACATTCTTTCAGCCATGCGCGGCAGAACGAGTCGTATTCGGCGAAATCCTGGAACTTGTCCCAGGCATCGTCGACGCCGTCGACTTTCGTGTTGTTCGGTCGGAGCAGGTCGCCCGCTAGCTGCAGATTGTAAGGCGGGTCGGCAAAAATGAGATCGACGCTTTGAGTGGCGATCATCTTCAGTTCGTCGATGCAATCACCAACGAGAATCCGTCCGCTCTGCGAGCGGCCTTTGACGCGACGCGACACCATACACACTACCTAACGCTACGATCACTGAGCTTCGCCGCGAGACATCCGCAGGCGCGCCGACGATCTTTGTACATGATCGCAGGCGTCTGGGAATACGCGGCGAGGGCCGCAAGAAGTTTATATTTTCGATTCGATCTGCAACCCGAGTCCCGGCTGCGATCGCCGACGCGAGACTTTCTCGTCGACGAGACCCAAGGCCAGCTGAACCGGCCGGAAGGACCGGCGGTGCAATGCCGAGACGCCAAGTTTTGCAATAGCCGCTTGGTGTTCCGGCGTTCCGTAACCTTTATGGCGCTCGAAGCCGTAGCCCGGATAGTCGCGGGCGAAATCCATCATCATACGGTCGCGCGTAACCTTGGCGATGATCGACGCCGCCGCGATGGAGAGACATTTTGAATCACCCTTGACGATCGCGCGGACCGACATCGGGATACGAGGGGTGTTGTCTCCGTCGACGAGGACGAGCTTTGGAATTTCGCCGAGCTGGCTCACGGCCTCGGCCATCGCCCAGAGCGTTGCGCCGAGAATATTCTCGCGGTCGATGCGATCGACCTCGGCGATGCCGACGCCGACGATCGCGACCTTCATGATGCGGCGGTAAAGAAAGGCGCGCGAGTCTTCATCGAGCGTTTTGCTGTCGTCGATGTTCGCCGGGATCTTGTCGGGGTCGAGGATGACCGCTGCCGCGACGACGGGACCCGCCCACGGCCCGCGCCCCGCTTCATCGACGCCTGCAATCGGCCGCGATCCGAGCTGATGCTCGGCGGCTTCGAGTTCGAACGTCGGCTTGATGCGCGAATCAGCAATCCTCATGCGCGAGATTGATCACCGCGCAAGGACTCGTCAAAGCAGCTTCAGCTGTTTTCCCCTGTCTCCCGGCGGCTCGAACAGGTCGGTCCGCGACGGGCGCCTTTCGCCACCAAGCGCTAAGCGCTGCTTCGCCAGTCTGAAGCGTAACGCGATCTGCGTCGCGTAGGGGCCTTTGCCGCGCTGACGCAACCCGAACTCGGGCGTGTAATCGCGCCCGCCGTGCATGGATTGCAGAAGAGAAATGACCCGGTTTGCGCGCCCCGGAAATTCTTCCTGTAGCCATTCCCGGAACAGGGTTTTGATCTCCAGCGGAAGCCGGAGGAGCACGTATCCGGCATCGCGCGCCCCCGCCTCGCGCGCGGCTTCCAGGATCGGTTCGATTTCGTGATCGGTGAGCCCGGGGATGATCGGCGCCATCATGATGGTGACCGGAATTCCGGCCTGCGATAGCTGCCGCACCGTTTCGAGCCGCCGCGAGGGTGTCGCGGCGCGCGGTTCCATTGCGCGTGCAACATGCCGGTCGAGCGTCGTGATCGAGACGGCGACTTTCGCGAGGCCCTTCTCGGCCATCGGCTGCAAAATGTCGATGTCACGCGTAACCAGCGCCGACTTGGTGATGATCCCGACCGGATGGTTCGTCCGCGCCATCACTTCGAGGATCGACCGCGTGATCCGGCGCTCTCGCTCGATCGGTTGATAGGGATCGGTATTGCCGCCAAGCGCGATCGTCGCCGGCCGGTAGCCGGGCTTCGCGAACTCACGCTCCAGAAGCGCGGCCGCATCGGATTTCGCATAGAGCTTGGTTTCGAAATCGAGCCCCGCCGAGTGTCCGAGATAGCAGTGGCTCGGGCGCGCATAGCAATAAATGCAGCCGTGCTCACAGCCTCGATACGGATTGATCGAAGCCTCGAAAGAAATATCGGGGCTGTCGTTGCGCGAGATGATCGATTTCGCGGTGTCCTCGAACACTTCGGTCTTGAATGTCTGCAGTTCGGCGAGGCTCTCCCAGCCATCGTCGAACGCCTCGTGCACGTCTTTCTCGAAACGGCCGGTCGCGTTCGAACGTGAACCACGGCCACGACGGCGCTCCACGTCGACGACGTGGCGGCCTGCCGGTTGGTCTGGTTCGCGGGTGGATGCCACGGCAGCCTCTTGGTTCAAGCTACCGTTATCTAGCACGCGGACAAGAACAAATAAAGAACAAACAGACTAGCGGTGCCGGTCTTTGCACGGGTGTGTGGCGACGGCCACGCTTGTCGCTGTGTGTGCACCGTGTCAGAAAACGCCCATGATCACGGTTATCATCGCCGCGCATAATTCGGAGTACACGCTCGGGGCGACGCTTTCGGCGCTCGTCCCCGCTGCGATCGACGGCATCGTTCGACAGGTCATCGTCGTTGACGGCGGCTCGACCGACCAGACGGCGATGATCGCGGATCTCGCGGGCGCCGATGTCATTTCCGGCACCCGGAGACGCGGCGGCCAGCTTGCGCAGGGCGCAGCTCAGGCGCGTTTCCCCTGGCTTATGTTTCTGAACGCCGACACGGTTCTCGAAGAAGGTTGGGAGCGCAGCGCGACGGCCTTCATGCGCCGCATCGACCGGGGCGAGCGCCCGCCCGCTGCTGGAGCATTTGCATTCCGCCTCGACGACAAAGGTTTCGCGCCGCGCCTGTTGGAACGTCTGATCCATATGCGATGCAAGCTCTGGCCGATGCCGTATGGCGACCAGGGGCTGCTTATTCCCCGTCAGCTGTTCGATGCTGTCGGCGGTTATCAGGACCTGCCGGTGCTGGAGGACGTCGATCTGGCGCGCCGCCTCGGCCGTCGGCGGCTGGCGATGCTCGACGCGCGAGCAATTACCTCGCCAGAGCCTTATCGGCGCGACGGCTATCTCGTGCGTTCAATGCGCAATCAGGTCTGCCACGCGCTCTTCGGCTTGGGAATTCCGGTCAAGGTAATTGCGCGGCTCTATCGCGCGAATCCGGCGTCCTAAGTGCTTCCGGAAAGGCTCTAGCCCGCCTTCCGGTGCTCTTCGAGCCGCGGCATGATCTCGACGAAATTACAGGGCTGATGCCGCGCATCGAACTGGAATTTCAGGATGCCGTCCCACGCGTCGCGGCATGCGCCAGGCGATCCCGGCAGGCAGAAGATATACGTTCCGCGTGCGACGCCCGCGCAGGCGCGTGACTGAACCGTCGACGTTCCGATTTTCTGATACGACAACATATGAAACACGACCGAAAAGCCTTCGATATCTTTTTCGAAGAGCGGCTTCACGGCTTCCGGCGTCACGTCGCGACCCGTGAAACCCGTTCCGCCTGTCGTGATGACGCAATCGATTTGCGGGTCGCTGATCCACGCTTGAACGGCGGCGGCGATCGCTTTCACGTCGTCTCTGACGAGCTTACGATCGGCGACGACATGGCCCGCCTCGCCGATGAGCTTCGCCAGCAGATCTCCCGATTTGTCTTCGCTCGCCGAACGCGTATCCGACATGGTCAGAACGGCGATGCGGACCGGAATGAAGGTACGATTGGGGTCGATGCCGGCCATAGGAAGATCCTCACGTGACGGACGAGCAGAGTGAGGGACTTTGGCTGGGTGCCACAGGTTCGTCCAGCGGCGAAAGCGCCGCGCGGCTCCCTAGAAGTTTGCCGCCAGCGGTGGCGGAGCGGCCTCCTCGACAGCGCTTATCGGCACGCAGATATCCGAGCGCAAATCCTTGTCGGCGTAGGCGTTGGGATTGTCCATGTAGATCGAGATGACCGGCCGATTTTGATCGAAGCATAGCCCTGGAAATGGCCTGAACCGTGTGTAAACATTCTCGAGGGTGGACCGCATCTTGTCATAGCTTCCCGAAAGCCGTCGACAGGCGTATGGGCCGCCCGGAAGCGTCGTGGTTCCGAATTCGCGCAGCGATCTTTCTTCGAGGCTCGAACGGATTTCAACGCAGGCGTCGTATCTGCAGTTATTGGGATGGATATGCAGCGGATTATCGTGCGCCATGCCGTAGCCCCGACCGAGCGACGCATAGAGGCCGGTGTCGTCGAGAAGCTGAAAGAGGCGGTCCCAGGCTTTGGGGATCGCATCGTTATAGCGTCCTCTTTCGCGGACGTAGATCAGCCGCGTGGGACGCAGATAGAGCAGGATCGAGTGAGGGTTATTCATTGCAACGCCGGCCCCGCAGAGGCCACCCAATAGAAAGCAGCTAAATAGTCTGTACGCATCATACTTCGCGGCAGGTTTTCGCCCGGCTTAAGTTAATGTCTAAAAATTTATGGAATTTCGAGATATGGGCCGCTTTGGCCGAAGAACCGTAAGCACGGTGAAAGAAGCATCAAATTAAAAGAATAGGCACCGGCCGTTCAAAGTTTGGATCGGATCTGCAACAGATCCTGCCAGACCAGATTTTTGGCGGCGGGCGTTCGCAACAGATAGGCGGGGTGCAGCGTCGCGATCGCCTGGATCTTCCGTTGGCCGATCGCAATCTCCCGCCATTTGCCCCGAAGCCGCATGATGCCCTCCGCGACCCCGAAAAGCTCCTTTGCGGCGGAGCCTCCGACGGCGACGACGATTTTGGGACTAACAAGCTCGATCTGGCGCTCGAGGAAAGGCCGGCAGGCGAGGGCTTCCTGCGGCGTTGGCGTGCGATTGCCGGGTGGCCGCCAGTAGACGATGTTGGTGATATGCACGCTGGTCTCGCCGAGCCCGATGGCGGCGAGCATTTTGTCCAGCAGATGCCCCGCCCGGCCGATAAAGGGCTTGCCTTCCAGATCCTCATCCCGGCCCGGGGCCTCGCCGACGATCATGAGGTCGGCGGTCGGCGCGCCGCGATAGAAGCAGAGCTTCGTCGCCGTCGCCTTGAGGCCGCAGCCGTCGAAGGTCTTGAGCGCGGCTTCGAGCGCTTCGAGCGATCCTGCCTCACGCGCGATCCGCCGTGCGCCGGTCTCGGCTTCGCTCGCGCCGAGCGGCGTTGCGGCCCGTGGACGCGTTGTCTCCGCCGTCGGGCTTTGCGCCGGGAGGCGTCGCGTCGGCGCGCTTTCCGGCTGCGTCAGGGGCTGAGCGTCGTCCGGCCGAGGCCAAGCATACGCCGCTCCGGGCGGTGTCGGGCCGCGTGCCAGCCAGTCGCAGCTCGTTTCATCCACAGCGGCATCGGCCCCCATGGCTTGAAACCAATCGAGCAGCGCAAGCATTTCCTCTCGGGAAGCCGGTTTGTCCATGGGGTATCAGAATAGAGGTATTGTTCGGCGGATGCACGCGGCGGCGCGCCGCTGGCTGCAGTCCTCCCGCTCAACTTGACGCCTCCATATGGGCGACCTAATCGAAATCGATGGTTTTTCGGAAGATGGATACAGAATGACGATGACCGCGGAGGAAACGGGTTTGCCCCCGCGCGAGGCAATGGAATTCGACGTCGTGATCGTCGGCGCCGGTCCGGCCGGTCTCGCGGCGGCCATTCGGCTTAAGCAGAAAGCCGCCGCGGCGGGCGCGGAAATCTCGGTCGTCGTCGTCGAAAAAGGCTCGGAGGTCGGGGCCCATATCCTTTCCGGCGCCGTCATCGATCCGATCGGGCTGAACCGTTTGATCCCGGATTGGAAAGAGCGCGGCGCCCCGGTCGAGACGCCCGTCACCGAAGACGTGTTCCTCGTACTCGGTCCGGAGGGCGACGTTCGCCTTCCGGGTTGGCCGATGCCGCCGCTGATGAAGAACCACGGCAACTACATCGTGAGCTTGGGCTCGCTCTGCAAATGGCTCGGCGAACAGGCGGCGGAACTGGGTGTCGAAATCTATCCGGGCTTTGCCGCCGCTGAAGTTCTCTACGATGACAATGGTGCCGTCGTCGGTATCGCGACCGGCGACATGGGCGTCGGCCGCGACGGACAACCGAACGACGCGTTCGTGCGCGGCATGGAATTGCGCGCCAAGTACACGCTCGTCGCGGAAGGCGCGCGCGGCTCCTTGTCGAAAGGATTGATCCGGAAGTTCGATCTCGCCAAAGGTCACGAGCCGCAGAAATTCGGCATCGGGCTGAAGGAGCTCTGGCAGGTCGAGCCGGAGAAGCATCGTCCGGGATATGTTCAGCACACGTTCGGATGGCCGCTGGGCAACAGAACGGGCGGCGGCTCGTTCCTCTATCATTACGGAGACAATCTGGTCTCCGTCGGGTTTGTTGTTCATCTGAACTACGCCAACCCGTATCTCTCGCCTTACGAAGAATTCCAGCGGTTCAAGACGCATCCCGCCATTCGCGGCGTCTTCGAAGGCGGCAAGCGCATCGGCTATGGCGCCCGCGCCATCACCGAGGGCGGATGGCAGTCGATGCCCGATCTCGTCTTCCCGGGCGGCGCGCTTCTCGGATGCGCGGCGGGAATGGTGAACCTGCCACGCATCAAGGGCAGCCATAATGCCATGCTGTCCGGTATTGCGGCGGCGGAGGCTGCATTCGACGCGATTGCGGCGGGCCGTCAGCACGATACGCTGACCGCCTACGAAGCCGACGTCCGCAGCGGCGACATCGCGCGCGACCTGAAGCGCGTCCGCAACATGAAGCCCTATTGGTCGAAATTCGGAACCGTGGCTGGCGTCATGCTTGGCGGCGTTGATCTGTGGCTCAACACGCTCATTTCGGGCATCGGTCTTGGCTACACGTTGAAGCACGGCAAGACGGACGCCGCCGCGACGGGCAAGGCGGCGGATTTCAAACCGATCAACTATCCCAAGCCCGACGGCAAGCTCACGTTCGACCGCCTAACGAACGTCTCATTTTCGGGCACCAATCACGAGGAAGACCAGCCGGTTCATTTGAAGCTGCTCGATCCGTCGATCCCGATCGCCGTGAATTTGCCGCTCTACGCCGAGCCTGCGCAGCGCTATTGCCCGGCTGCCGTGTATGAAATTGTCCGCGACGATAAGGGCGATCCACGCTTTCAGATCAACGCGCAGAATTGCGTTCATTGCAAAACATGTGACATCAAAGACCCGAGCCAGAATATCAACTGGGTGTGCCCAGAAGGCGGTGGCGGTCCCAATTATGCCGGAATGTAAGGGGCTAGGTGCCTCGCCGAGTGGCGGCGGGGCGGCATATGCGGTTGGAGTGCTGGGTGAGGCTTAGCCGCAAATGAGGCAGCGCCGCCCGCGACCTATCACCCGCTCATTTCCTATTTTTCACCTAAAGCGTGTCGCCAAGGGTGTATCAGGTTTGCTAGGTTCGCTTCTTCGGAATCAGTGCGGCTCCGTAACATAGAGGAACGTTCAATGCGGGGATCCCTCGGACGTGCGCTAAGCGTGGGGCTGGGCGCCGTCGCCTTGACGATCGCCGGGTTCTTCAGCCAAGCGCCAGCCCGCTCTCAGGTCCAGGACCCCGGTCAGGACGCTCTCACGGCGTCGACTCTCGGAAATTACCTCGCCGGCCGTTTCGCGCGCACCGCCCAGGATACCAAGGACGCGGCAGAGTTTTACGGCCGCGCGCTGGAGCGTGATCCATCGAACGAAGTCCTGCTGGAGCAGGCCTTCCAGATGGAGACGATGTCGGGCAACTGGCCGAAAGCCGTGCCGCTTGCCGAAAAACTCGCGAGCACGCGCGAGTCGCATCGCATGTCGCAGTTCCTCTTAGGCGTGACCGCGTTCAAGTCGGCCGCATATCCGAAGGCCGAAGAGCACTTCAAAGCAGCTGCCGAAAATCCAATCGGTGAACTGACGAGTGCGATCGCGCTCGGCTGGACGCGTCTCGCCGCAGGCGACACGGACGGGGCGCTGAAGGCGGTCGATCTGCCGAAGCAGCCCGATTGGGCGCAGTTCTACTTGCGCTACCATCGCGCGTTGATGGCCGACATCGCGGGACGCAAGGCGATCGCCAACGCGACCTACGAAAAAATGTTCCGCCAGGATAGCCGGACGCTGCGCACCGCCTTGGCCTACGCCCAGCACGCCGCGCACTACGGCGACTTCAAGCTCGCGAAGCAGATCATGCGCGAGCAGCTTTCGAAGACTCAGGGCGATCCTCATCCGCTCGCCAAGGAAATGCTGGAGCGCATCAACAAGCGCGACAAGACCGAGCTTCTGATCGCGACGCCGTCGGAAGGTTTGGCCGAGCTCTTCTACGGATTGGGCGAAGCGCTGACCGGAGAGGGCGGAGTCAGCCTCGGCACGATTTATCTGCAGCTCGCGCTGGACGTGAAGCCGGATCATGCCTTCGCGCTTGCGGCGCTAGCCAACGCGCAGGAAGCGGCTAAGCGCTACGAAGACGCCATCGCGACGTACGATAAAATCCCGCAGGGAACGCCGCTGCAGAGCGCCATCGACATTCGCAAGGCGTTCAATCTCAACTCGCTCGACCGTGTCGACGAAGCAAAGGCCATTCTCGAGCGAATTGCCGCCAAGGACCCGAAGGATGTCCGTCCGCTGGAAGCGCTCGGCAACATTCTCCGCGCGCGCAAGGAGTACGCTGAGGCGATCAAGTATTTCACCCGCGCGCTCGCCGCGCTGGGCAAGCACGACCCGCGCTATTGGGGCTACTATTACGCACGCGGAACATCCTACGAGCGCCTGAAGAATTGGCCGGCCGCCGAAGCCGATCTCAAGAAGGCGCTGGCGCTCGCGCCCGATCAGCCGCTGGTTCTGAATTACCTCGGCTATTCCTGGATTGATCAGGGTAAGAACCTCAAGGAGGGGATGCGTCTGATCGAGAAGGCCGTGCAGCTGAAGCCGGACGACGGCTACATCGTCGATAGCCTCGGCTGGGCCCACTACAAGCAGAACAACTTCAAGGAAGCCGTTCGCTTCCTCGAGCGCGCCGTCGAGATCAAGCCGGAAGATCCGACCCTCAACGACCATTTGGGTGATGCGTTCTGGAAGGTTGGGCGCGAGCGTGAAGCGCGCTTCCAGTGGAGCCAGGCGCTTTCGCTCAATCCGGAGCCCGAGGACGTCGATAAGATCAAGGCGAAGATCGAGCGCGGTCTGGATACCAAGGCCCAGGCTAAGGCGGTTGAGAAGACCAGGCAGGTGCAGAGCATGGAATCGTCGCGTAGACGCAGCGAAAATAAAGTTGCGCCCAGCGGCCGCGCCGTCGAATAAGGCCGTCATCAGCGGTCAGCGAACAACGAACGGGCGCGGCTGGCGCCCGTTTTCATGTGCCGGCAAACTTATTGAAATAGCCCGTGTTGAAATAACCCATGGCGACGACGGACTTCGCACCAGCCAAGATCAATCTCACGCTGGAAATTCTCGGACGACGCGCCGACGGCTATCATGAGCTTCGCAGCCTCGTCGCGTTCGCGCAGGATATCGGCGATGTGGTCGCGCTTGCGCCCGGATCGTCCTCGGGCGTCGATACGACGGGCCCGTTCGCAGGCGATATCTCCGGAAGCAATCTCGTTGACAAAGCCATTGCGGCGGTCGCCGCACTGATGCCGGACATGGGGCCGACCCGGCTGGTTCTGGAAAAAAACCTTCCCGTGGCGAGCGGCATCGGCGGCGGTTCGGCGGACGCTGCTGCGGCGCTGCGGCTTCTCTCCACCGTCTACCCGGAACTATCGGAGCGCGATCTATATACGACCGCACGTGCGTTGGGCGCGGACGTGCCCGTTTGCGTCCGGGCGCGCCCCGTCATGATGACCGGCGTCGGCGAAACTTTGCAGGAGGTCGCGCTGCCTCGCGATCTTTATGCCGTGCTCGTCAATCCGCTCGTCGCCGTGCCCGCCAACAAGACGTCTCAGGTCTTCGCGGCGCTGGGCGCGACAACTCTCTCCGGTCCGCCTGCAAGCAGGCCGGTGCCCCGGTTTTCAAACGTGGATGATGTCGTTGCCTACGCGACGGCGCGTGGCAACGACTTGCAAAAGCCTGCGCTGGGATTGCTTCCCGTGATCGACACGGTGCTTGCCGGGCTTCGGCAAACCGAGGGCGCTCTGCTGGCCCAGCTCTCGGGCGCAGGCCCGACTTGCTTCGCGTTGTTTGCGACGAGACGCGAAGCCGAAGCTGCCGCCTTGGCGCTCGAGCAACGGCAGCCCGGCTGGTGGATCAGGCCGACGCGCCTCGGCTAGTACGATGCGCCGACCCAGAGAGCTGCCGGAAAAGTGGGAACCGGTTTCCGCTAAGAAGCGCGGCAAAGCAAAGAGCTAGAGCCTTTCGGCGTTTCCACCAAAATCGGAAAGGCTCTAATGCGAGCGGCCGATGCAGAACGCGATGACCTGCTCCAGAGCGTCCTTTTCGCGGCTATCGGGGAAAATCGCCAGCGCGTCGCGTGCAATCGCACCGTAAGACCGCGCCCGCTCGAATGTCGCCTCGATCGCTTTGTGCTTGCGCATGAGGCTGACAGCCTGCTCAAGGTCGCCATCGTTGATCTCGCCGCCGGCAACCGTCCGGTTCCAGAACTGCCGCTCCTCGGGCGAGCCGCGACGGAACGATAGAATGACAGGAAGCGTAATCTTGCCCTCGCGGAAATCGTCGCCAACCGATTTGCCGAGACGCGAGCTGTCACCCGCATAATCGAGCGCGTCGTCGACGAGCTGGAACGCGAGGCCGAGATTCTTTCCATACGAACGAAGCGCCGACTGCTCTTCCGGCGGGCGCTGGGTCAGAGCCGCGCCCGACTCGGCGGCCGCCGAGAACAGCGCCGCCGTCTTGGCGTTGATGATCGCGAGATAGTCGTCCTCCGTCGTCGAGGTGTTCTTGGCCGCGGCGAGCTGCATCACTTCGCCTTCCGCGATCGTCGCGGCGGCGTTCGACATGATGCGCAGCACCGGCAGCGACCCGACGTCGACGAACATCTTGAAGGCTTGCCCGAGAAGGAAATCACCGACGAGCACGCTCGCCTGGTTGCCCCAGATCATCCGCGCCGTTTTGCGGCCGCGACGTGTCGCGCTTTCGTCGACCACGTCGTCATGCAGCAGCGTTGCCGTGTGCATGAACTCGACGGCGGAGGCCGTCCGGATGTGGCCGTTGCCGCCGTAGCCGCACAGCTTCGCGGACGCGAGCGCCAGCATGGGACGCAGCCGCTTGCCGCCGCTGTCGATCAGATGGTGCGCGAGTTCCGGGATCATCTCGACGTCGGAAACCGCTTTGTCGAGGATTATGCGGTTAATCGCCTCAAGGTCGTCCGCGACCAGTGCGAGAAGCGGTTCCAGCTTCTGGCCCGTCTCGCGAAGGTCGTCCAGTGGTATCACACGGCCCAAGTTGATCCCCATTCGAATGCTGGCGTGCTAATATATAGTGGAAATGACGCGACCGCGTTGCGGCCCCGCGTCCGACCCTGTCTTTCGTCGAGTGGCAATATGCGCGAACTGGTTATGACGAATGACCTTGTCTTGATCAGCTATGTCGAGGCCCTGCTTGCGGATCAGGGCATCGAAGCGGTGGTATTTGATCGAAATATCAGTCTGATGGAAGGGTCAATCGGCGCTTTTCCGCGACGGGTGGTTGTAGCCGATGAGCATTGGTCCCGCGCAAGTCGCGTTCTGAAGGATGCGGGTCTCGGTCAATGGATTGTTGAGAATGAACGCCTTTGAGGCGCCCGGACGAACGGTCGCGCCGACGACCGATGATCTCTTCCTTGGCGGCGCCCTGACGATCCTGCAACCCCGGAATGGTTACCGGGCCGGGACCGACGCCGTTCTTCTGGCGGCGTTGATGGCGCCTGAAACGCTTGGCGCCGGGCCGGTTCTCGACGTCGGCGCGGGAGTCGGCGTCATTGGCCTCTGCGTGGCGCGACGATGTCCGTCGGCGCGTGTCATTTTGCTCGAACGCGATCCGTGCCTCGCCGCATTGGCCCGCGACAACGTTCAGCGGAACAATATGTCGGATCGCGTCTCCGTCGTCGAGACGGACCTCGCGCGTGCCACCGCAGCGCTGGAGGTCGCCGACATCAAGTCCGAATCCTTCCCGGTCGTGCTCGCCAATCCTCCCTATCATGACGATCGCCGAAGCACGCTCGCCGAAAGCCCGCTGAAGGCCGTCTCGCACCAGATGTCCGACGACCTGCTGGACGCCTGGGCCCGGTTCATGTGCCGCATGGCGGCGCCTGGCGGACGTGCCGCGATGATCCACAAGGCGGAAGCGCTGCCGCGCATCCTCGAGACATTTGAAGGCCGCTTTGGATCGATCGCCGTCCTGCCGATCCATGCCCGCGCCGGAGAGCCGGCCATTCGCGTCATCGTCGAGGGCGTCAAAGGCAGCCGTGCGCCACTGTACATCAGGCCCGGCTTGGTGCTGCACACGCCCGAACAGAGCTTTGTCCCCGAGATCGAAGCGATATTTCGCCACGGGGCACCTCTTCCGCCACAATACCGAGGCTGATCGCTGGCTACGCCTCAACGCGCTTGCAATAGGGCCGCAGCGTTCTATTTGAGAGCCGGACCTCGTGTAGGAGCCTGTTTCGATGTGGCCATTTTCGCGCCGACCCTTCGTGCCTGTTCTTCGCTTTCACGGGCCAATCGGCATGGCGACGCCGTTGCGCCCCGGTCTGACGCTCGGAGCTTATGCGAACGCGATCGAAAAGGCATTTCTGGTTTCGAAACTGCCGGCCGTCGCGGTGATCGTGAATTCGCCAGGCGGTTCGCCGGTTCAGTCGAACCTTCTGTTCAAGCGCATCCGCCAATTGGCCGCCGAAAAGAAAAAACGCGTCTATGTTTTTTGCGAGGATGTCGCGGCCTCGGGCGGCTATTTCCTCGCCATCGCGGGCGATGAAATCTACGCCGATCCGTCGTCGATCGTCGGCTCGATCGGCGTCGTCTCGCGCGGCTTCGGATTCGTCGATCTGCTGGACAGAATTGGCGTTGAGCGCCGGGTCTACACGGCAGGCACGAACAAGAACCAGCTCGACCCGTTCCTTCCTGAGGACCCCGACGACATCGCCCGGCTCAAGTCCATTCAGCAGGACGTGCACGACATATTCATCGGCCTCGTCAAGGAGCGCCGCCTCGGAAAACTGAAAGCACCGGACACGGAACTGTTCTCCGGAGCCTTCTGGTCGGCGGCGCGGGCGGTGGAATTCGGCCTTGTCGACGGCATTGCTGACATTCGATCAAAAATGCAGGATATTTTTGGCGAGAAAGTTCGCCTTAAAGTCATCGAACCGGAAAAACCGGGGCTGCTGGCGCGGCTGAGGCGCACGCCCGGCGCGATCAGCGGTTATCCGCCGGCTCTTGCATTTGCCGATGATCTGGTGTCGGCTGTCGAGGCACGAACGCTCTGGTCACGTTTTGGCCTGTGATCTAGCTCTGGAGGGCATTGATGCCGCCAGTCATGTTCCTCGCGCTTCTCGGCGCCGCAGGAATTGCCGGTTATAAGATTGTCTCGAATCTTCTCGAAGGTTCGAAGGTGGCCGGTCGCAAACGCGCGAACGAGATGCGCCGCGCGACGTCTTCGGCACGCGATCTCGGCAAGCTCGAATGGGATGAAGACGCTGGCGTCTACCGGCCGACCCCGAAGCGCGAGCATTGAATCCCTCCGATCGAGCGGAGAAATGTGACGCAAAGCCGTCCTTCCCCATGCATTCGGCCAAAAGTCGAGCAAAAGCGGGGCATCTGCGCGTGACAAGGACCCGTGAGCGCGTATATTGCGCCGCGACTTGAGCCGGAAAGAACCCCAACGATGTCAACAACGACGGTCTCGTCGAAGGCCGCACGACCTTCCGCGCTGCGCCCCAGACAAGCCTTCCAAGATCTCATCCTGACGCTGCAGACATTCTGGAGCAATCAGGGCTGCGCCATACTCCAGCCCTATGACATGGAAGTCGGCGCCGGCACGTTTCATCCGGCGACGACGCTGCGCGCGCTCGGACCGAAGCCTTGGGCCGCGGCCTACGTTCAGCCGTCGCGACGCCCCAAGGACGGGCGCTATGGCGAGAACCCGAACCGGCTGCAACATTACTATCAGTTCCAGGTCATCATGAAGCCATCGCCTGCGAACATTCAGGAGCTCTATCTCGCGAGCCTCGACGCGATCGGCATCGACACGGCGCTGAACGATATCCGCTTCGTCGAGGACGATTGGGAAAGCCCGACGCTCGGAGCTTGGGGCCTCGGCTGGGAAGTGTGGTGCAACGGCATGGAAGTTTCGCAGTTCACATACTTCCAGCAGGTCGGCGGCTTCGACTGCAATCCCGTTGCAAGCGAAATCACCTACGGGCTCGAACGCCTCGCCATGTACGTCCAGGGCGTCGATCGCGTCTTCGATCTCAACTTCAATGGCCGCGACGACGACAAGCGCCTGACCTACGGCGACGTGTTCCTGCAGGCCGAGCGTGAATATTCTCGATACAACTTCGAGCACGCCGACACCGAAATTCTATTTCGCCACTTCAAGGACGCAGAGGCCGAGTGCAAGGCGCTGCTCGAGAAGGGTGCCACGGACGGAGAGCACTTGCTCGCGCTCCCCGCCTACGATCAGTGCATCAAAGCGAGCCACATCTTCAACCTGCTCGATGCCCGCGGCGTGATTTCCGTCACGGAGCGTCAAAGCTACATTCTGCGCGTTCGTGATCTGGCGAAAGCCTGTTGCGCCGCGTGGCTGAAAACTAAAGGAGGACACGCGTGATCGAAGTCAACAATACGGTGCTCGGTCTTGTTGCGGCGGCAGTTCCGCTGCTCATCATCGGCTTTTTCATTCTGCGGCGGCTGCCCTGGATCTTCGCGTTCTTCGTGGCCCTTCTGGCGGTGGGTCTCGGCTATCTCGAAACGACGGGCGCCATCCGCGAGTTCGGGCACAATGTTCGCGCGGTGCTGCCTGAGGGTATCGTAAAACATAAGGTGCACGAAGCCGAACCCGCAGCCGGTCCGGCGATGGCGCCTGCCGAGACGCCCGCTGACGGTCCTGCGATGGCTCCGGCTTCGCCGCCTGCGGAGGAACCAGCCGCTGAGCCCGCAACGCCGACGCCTGAGGCAACTCCGGCCCCTGACCAGGCTCCGGCCCAGGAACCGGCAGCTCCGGCTCCCGCGCCAGAGGCGACGCCTCCGGCAGAGCCTGCCCCGGCGCAGCCTCAACCTTCGACGACGCCATAACGACAAGTCTTCGCCCCGTGATGCTGGGTCACGGGGCGAGGGCATCAAAGCCGCATCCCCGCGAGATTGATCTGAATGTCCGAATTGCTGCTTGAACTTCTGTCGGAAGAAATCCCCGCGCGTATGCAGACGCGTGCCTCGGATGACTTGAAGCGTTTGATCGTCGATGGCCTGAAAGCACGCGGCCTTGAAGCTGGCGAAGCGCGGAGCTTCGCGACGCCTCGCCGTCTGACGCTCGTGATTGAAGGCGTTCCCGCGAAGTCGCCCGCCATTTCCGAGGAAAAGAAAGGCCCGCGCGTCGGCGCGCCGGAGCAAGCGGTGCAAGGATTTCTGAAGTCGGCAGCTCTCGCGTCGATCGGCGACGCGACCGTCGTCAAGGACGAGAAGAAAGGCGACTACTACGTCGCGAAGATCGAGAGGCCGGGCCGTGCAGCCGCCGAGATCGTCGCGGAAACGGTTGTCGAAGTCGCAGCAAAATTTCCCTGGCCGAAGTCGATGCGCTGGGGATCGTCATCGTTCCAATGGGTGCGCCCATTGCAGTCGGTGCTGTGCCTGCTCGACGGCAAGGTCGTGCCGTTCGAAATCGCTGGGATCGAAGCGGGCAACGAGACGTGCGGCCACCGTTTCCTCGGACCCGGCCCGTTCAAGGTCAAGAATTTCGCGGATTATGAATCGAAGCTCGCCGCGCATCATGTGATGCTCGATCCGGCGAAGCGCGCCGCCGCCATTTCGGAGCAGGCGCACGCACTCGCCAAGGACGCGAAGCTCGAGCTGATCGAGGACGACGCGCTGCTCGCCGAGAACGCCGGTTTGACGGAGTGGCCCGTCGTGCTCATGGGCACCTTCGACAAAGCTTTTCTTGAAGTCCCTGCCGAAGTCCTGACGACCTCGATGAAGACGCATCAGAAGTGCTTCTCACTGCGCGAGCCGCGATCCAAAAAGCTCGCGAACAAGTTTCTGCTCGTTTCCAATCTCGTCGCGAAAGACGGTGGCGCCGAAATCGTCTCGGGCAACGAAAAGGTCATCCGCGCGCGGCTCTCCGACGCCAAGTTCTTCTGGGAGCAGGATCTGAAACATCCGCTCGGCGAGATGGCGGGCAAGCTCGCGGGCATCACGTTCCACGAGAAGCTCGGCAGCCAGAAAGATCGCGTGGACCGTATCGAACAGCTCGCGTTCGAGCTGGCGGGCGCGTGCGACGCCATACCGGAAGACGCGCGCCGCGCGGCAGGATTGGCGAAGGCCGACCTCGTTTCCGGAATGGTCGGCGAATTCCCCGAGCTTCAGGGTCTGATGGGCCGCTACTACGCAGAGCACGTCGGCACGAAGCCCGAGATCGCCCGTGCTCTCGAACTGCACTACAAACCGAAAGGCCCGACCGATACGGTTCCGCGCGAGGATCAGGGCGACGCCGTCGCGGTCGCTGTCGCCCTCGCCGACAAGCTCGACACGCTCGTCGGCTTCTGGGCCATCGGCGAAAAGCCCACGGGCTCCGGCGATCCCTACCAGCTCCGCCGCGCCGCTCTCGGCGTCATCCGCATCGTGCTGGAAAATGATCTGCGCGTGTCCCTCACGCATTACATCGCCATTGACGAACGGTTGCATAGCGCCAAGAAAGCCGCCATCGGAGTTCAGGAGGACCTCCTCTCCTTCTTTGCCGACCGCCTGAAAGTTTTCCTGCGCGATCAAGGCAAACGCCACGATCTCATCGACGCCGTGTTCGCGCTCGGCGGCCAGGACGACCTCGCGCTCATCGTCCGCCGCGTCGAAGCGCTCGATGCGTTCCTGAAGACCGACGACGGCGCCAACCTGCTCGCAGGCGTCAAGCGCGCCGCGAACATCCTCGCCATCGAGGAAAAGAAGGACAAGACATCTTATGTCGGTCCCTACGATCTGAAACTGATCACGGAAAAAGAAGAAACGGCGCTCGCCGCTGCCATTGAATCGACCAAGCAGGACACCGTCGCCGCGATCAACGTCGAGAATTTCGCGGGCGCGATGCGTGCGCTGTCGGAACTCCGCGCGCCGGTCGACGCGTTCTTCGAAAAAATTCTCGTCAACGCCGACGATCCGAAAATCCGCGAGAACCGTCTGCGGCTCTTGTCGGAAATTCGCGCCGCAACCCAAACCGTCGCCGACTTCTCGAAAATCAGCGGCTGACGAAAATCGAGCTTGGCCTTGCTAGGCAAGCGTCGCGAGCGCTTGCCCGGCAACGGCGCTCAGCACGACGACCAGCCACGGCGGCGCTTTCCAAAGATAGAGCAGCGCGAAATCCGCCGCCGCGAGCGCGAAATCGCCTTTGCTCAAAATCCCCGATGTCCAGACGGGATCATAAAAGGCGGCCAGGAGCAGGCCCACGACGGACGCATTCACGCCGCGCAGAAGCGCCTGCGCAATTGGGCGGCGTCTGAGTTCCTGCCAGAACGGCAGCGTCCCAATGACCAGCAGGAACGACGGCAGAAAAATTGCCACCAGGCAAAGCGCGGCGGTGCCTGCGCCGCCGATCACGGTGCCGAGATACGCGGCGAATGTAAAGAGAGGGCCAGGAACCGCCTGCGCCGCGCCATAGCCCGCCAGAAATGCGTCGTTGCTTACCCACCCGGGAGCAACGACTTCGGATTGAAGCAGCGGCAGAACGACATGGCCGCCGCCGAATACCAAAGCCCCAGCTCGAAAGAATTTGTCGAACAGATGGACGGTTTCGAGGTCGCTCAGCGAGGCGGCGAGCGGCAAGCCTACGAGCAGTATGGCGAACACCGCCAGACAAAAGGCGCCGCTGGAGCGCCTGATGGTCAACGGCAAGTGAGCTTCACCTGTTGACGGCGCACCGTTACGGAGCAATAGCGCTCCAGCGAGACCGCCGAAAACGATCGCCGCCACCTGTCCCAAGGACGAAGGCACGGCAAATGCGATCGCCATCGCGATAATGGCAAGCGCCGCGCGTTGGCGGTCGGGCGTCAGCGTTCGCGCCATGCCGAGAATGGCGAGCGCCACCACGGCGACGGCCGCCACCTTCAATCCGTGCAGCCAGCCAGCGTCGAGCGGAACGCCGCTCGTCGAAATGGCATATGCGAAAAGGATAAGCGCCAACGCCGACGGCAGAGTGAAAGCGGTCCATGCCGCCAACGCACCCGCGTATCCGGCGCGCGAAAGGCCGATGGCGATTCCGACCTGGCTCGAGGCAGGCCCGGGAAGAAACTGGCATAACGCGATGACGTCTGCGAAGGACGTTTCATCGAGCCATTTGCGCCGCTCGACGAACTCTTGCCTGAAGTAGCCAAGATGCGCGACCGGCCCGCCGAAGGACGTCAGTCCGAGTTTCAGGAATGCAAGAAACACGTCGGCAACACGCCCGGCCGCATGGCTCGATCGATAGGATGCGGTCATGCGCGCGGGTTTCCGATATGTGACGACATCGGAAACCGATACTGCGGCGAAACCCGCATATCAATCCAATGAAAACAGATAACGACGGCGCAGGTTTTATCTATTCGTTGTCTTGAATGGCTTCACCGCCGGAAGCATCGCAAGCTGCGTCGATGGCGTTACCACCGTCTGAGCCCCGGCGAGGAATCTCGGTTTGGCCGCCGCGTCGAGCCATTTGACGGTGATGTTCGCCGCATAAGTGAACGTGATGATGGCGATCACCACCGCAATCGAAAGCATCGCCACGTAGGCGAGATATTCTTTCACCGCAACCGTCGCGTCAGCGGCGTGCGCGCGTGGGGGCCGCGCCCTGGCATTGCGAGGTGTCAGCACGTGATAGACGAATTCCTGTTTCATGATCGAGACCCGTTGCGCAGGTACGCGGGGGGCACTGGCCCTGCGCCCCATGAACGCCGCATTCTTTAAATCGGTTCCTGACCGCTATTCTTCCAGGTGTGGATATCGCGGCAAATCGTAACCCTCGCGATCCGATGTGCCGCACCGGGCGGGATTCGACAGCGGAGCGAACAGGTTACGCTTCGGCGCCCACCGCCGCGTCCTCGTAGGCTTCAGTCGCCAAAAGCCATGATTCTTCAGCCTCGCCGAGTTGCTTGCTGAGCAGACCCCGTTGTTGCGCCGTGCTCTGCGCACGCCCCGGGTCTTTCGCATAGAGCGCCGGATCGGCGAGCATCGCATCAACGGCGGCGATCTCTTTCGTCAGCTTTTCGACGAGCTTCTCCGCAGCGACCATCGTCTTTTTCAGCGGCGCAAGCTCGGCCCGTCTTTCGGCGGCAGCGCGACGTTGATCCGTACGCGATGCTTTCGCCTCGCCGTCGCTGCGATCGTCGCGCCGCTCCGCTGTTCGCGCTCCGCGTTCCTCAAGCAGCAGCGCACGATAGCTTTCCATGTCGCCGTCGTAAGTCTTCACCGTGCCGTCGCGCACGAGCAAGAGGCGATCCGCCGTCGCTTCGATCAGATGCCGGTCGTGGCTGATCAGGATGACGGCGCCGTTGTATTCCATCAGCGCATGGACGAGCGCCTCGCGGCTGTCGACATCGAGATGGTTCGTCGGCTCGTCGAGGATAAGAACGTGCGGTCCGTGAAACGCCGTCAACACCAGCAGCAGCCGTGCCTTCTCGCCACCCGAAAGCTTTCCGCATTGCGTGTCGGCCTTGTCGGCGCTGAACCCGAACGTGCCGAGCTTCGTTCGCCGCTGCGCTTCCGTCGCCTCGGGCATCAATTTAAGCATGTAATCGTAGGGCGTTGCTGTCGGCCGCAGATCGTCGAGCTGATGCTGCGCGAAATATCCGACCTCGACTTTTTGCGCGCCGAACACATTGCCCGAAAGCGGCGCTAGCTTGCTCGCGATCAGCTTCGCGAGCGTCGACTTGCCGTTGCCGTTCTGGCCGAGCAACGCGATGCGATCGTCGTTGTCGATCCTGAGGTCGAGGCCGGTCAGCACGGGCGCGGCGGCGTCATATCCGGCGCTCGCCTTTTCAATCCTGAGCAGCGGGCTCGCAATCACCTTCTGCGGATCGGGAAAGCGGAACGGCACGACGCGATCGTCGACCTGCGCCGCGATTGGCTGCATCTTCGCGAGGGCTTTGACGCGACTTTGCGCCTGCGCCGCCTTGCTCGCCTTGGCCTTGAAGCGGTCGATGAAGGCCTGCAGATGCTTCCGTTGCTCGTCCTGCTTCTTCATGAGCTTCATTTCGAGGCGCTGCTTTTCACGCCGCGTTTCCTCGAAGTCATCGTAGCCGCCCGCGTAAAGCGTGAGCTTGCCGCGATCGAGATGCAGGATCGAACCGACGGCGCGATTGAGCAGGTCGCGGTCGTGACTGACGATCACGACAGTATGCGGATAGGCCTTGAGATGGTTCTCGAGCCAGAGCGTTCCTTCGAGATCGAGATAGTTCGTCGGCTCGTCGAGCAGCAGAATGTCAGGCTTCAGAAACAGAATGGCCCCGAGCGCGACGCGCATCCGCCAGCCGCCCGAGAATTCGCGGCACGCCCGCCGCTGCGCCTCATCGTTGAAACCAAGTCCCGAGAGAATGCGCGCCGCGCGCGACGGCGCGGAATGCGCGTCGATATCGGTCAGCCGCATCTGAATTTCCGCGATCCGCTGCGGGTCGGTCGCGTGATCGGCTTCCGCGAGCAGGCTGGCGCGTTCGGCATCGGACGACAGCACCCAGTCGATCAGGCTGTCGTCGCCGCCGGGGGCTTCCTGCGCGACGTGTCCGAGGCGCGCATTGCGCGGGATCGAGATCGATCCGTCGTCGGGCGCAATCTCGCCCTTCAAGAGACGCAGCAGGGTCGTCTTGCCGGCGCCGTTGCGCCCGACAAGGCCGATCTTGTGGCCGGAGGGGATCGCGACAGTCGCCTGCTCGAGGATCGGCCGTCCCTCGATCCGATAGGTCAGGTCGTTGATATGCAGCATGGGACGAGCCGATAGCCTGTCCGCCCGCGCCTGTCACGTCTCACAAGGTGACGCCGAAGCGCGCAAGCACGGCCGTCATTGCGAGGTAGGCCGCAAAAGTCGCAGCCGAGGCGATCAAAAGGCTCGGCCAAAACCCGAACCCGCGCGCCAGGAGGAGCGGCAACACAACGAACAGGACGAGAGACGGTAAGACGTACCAGACGATGCTCGACGAGAGCTGGGCGATCTTGGCCGTGTCGCCGGTCTCGCCATAAAGCCAGATGAATGCCAGGAGAGAGGTCAGGGGCAGCGAAGCGATGATGGCTCCGAGTGCACTGGAGCGTTTCGCCACTTCCGAAATCGCAACGACGAGAACGGCGGTCAGCAGAACCTTGATCGCCGCATAGAACACGGCGCGTCAGCCCGATACGACTGGTTTCAGCGTTTCATAGAGCAGGCGATCACGCGTCGCTTTGTCTTGCACGGCGAGGTGCGCCACGAACCATTCCTGCACCATCTTGCAGACCTGTTCCGGCTCGCGCTTGGCGAGCAACTTCGGATTCGAGAACACTTGCAGATCGTCTTCCTTCCAGCCGAGCTTCGCGAGTTCCTTGATCAGCACGTCGTAGTCGGTCTTGACGGCGGAGTCGTGCTTGACCGGATTTTTACGGCCTTCGGAAATCGCCTCGAAGATTGCGCCGGCCTGCGCGTTGAGGGCTGTCGCCGTCTCCGGATGCTCCATCATTTGAACGACGGCAGGGCTCGTCTCGCCTTTCGAAATGAAGCCGAAACAGGCGCTCACGCTCTGCGTGCGAAGCGACTTCAGATGCGCGAGGAATGCAACCGCGATCGCCTGCAGTTTTTCGGAACTGGCGGCGAGAGCCTTGTCGGCGTTCTGGCGCCGGAGGTTCACGAGTCCCTGCGCGAGCGTCATCGCGACTTCGTTCTCAGATTTCTTGTCGGCGACCATCTTGTTGGCCGTTGAAATCTGCGTCGTATACCAATCCGGATATTCCGCCTTGATCAGCTCCCAAACCGGCACTTTCTGCAACCGCGCATCGAGTGTCGATCCATCGATCGGCGGTGGGGGCGACGGCTCGGGTGCCTCGGGCTCGACGGCTGCAACTTGCATGTCGGTCGGGGCCTTCGGTGCAACGTTCGTTGCGCCGAGTTTCGAGACGGAAGCCGTCGTCGTCGTTTGCGGATCGCTTGCCGGCGGGCTCTGCTGCGGCTGGCTCTCGGCTGTGTGCTGTTGAGGTTCTGGCGGCGCAGCGGGAATGACATCGCTGGCGGCGGGCGCGGGCGTCTGTTCGGAATTCGCGGCGTCCGATTGCGGATGCGTCTCGGCCTCGGCGACCTTCGTATCGTCCGGAGCCGCAACGACAGGCGCCTGGTCGCCGCTCGAGTCCGATGCGCCCGAGACGATCTCCATCAGCGGGCCATGGTAGGTCGCAAGCGCGAATGCACCACCACCGATCACCGTCAGCGCAACACCTGCGATAGCCAGACGCTTGACGAGATTGCCGCGTTGAGGCCGCGCCTCCGCGCCGTCGAAACCGGAATGAGGAGCATACTGCGCCGAAGCATTTGATTGCGACGTATACGTCGGAGCGGGCGCCGCGCGCTGAGCCTGCGGGATTGCTTGCGGCTGCTCGCTGCCGCCGTGAAAGGCTACTGGGAAAACGGCGGGCGCGGCTTGCCATTCTGACATGCCGGGGCGCCAGATGAGATCGGTCTGGCGAAGGTAACTGTGCGCGATGAACGTGCGCAACTCAACATCGGTCAAGGGACCGTGCTGTTTGCCATCCCGTGCAATATACCACTGAATGTCGTCGGCTTGTCCGGTCATTCTCGCTTCTTCGCACACGCGGGTCTTAAAACCCGTTTCAAGAGACCGAGTATTCCCCCCGGCCACACTGTTCACACGCAGTTGCGCGCGTCAATCGGGCGATTATGCGGTGAACCGGTCAATTTTCGTGCGACGTGCAACCGACTGCTTCAACTCGACCGCTTTCGTGCGCTTGCCGGTGTGAACCCCCACGGCTATAAGCCCGCCAACTCTCAGGAAACCGCAAAGCGAGGCAGACTTATGGCCGTTGAACGTACGTTTTCAATTATTAAGCCGGACGCAACGCGCCGCAATCTGACCGGCAAGATCAATGCCGTGATCGAAGGCGC
>Ga0172380_10001690_pt1 | contig 37604 bp, 55 predicted proteins | sample Leawe162metaG_FD_119747 | JGI IMG/M metagenome (GOLD analysis project Ga0172380, IMG submission 119747) | Leachate microbial communities from a municipal landfill in Southern Ontario, Canada - Leachate well 162 metaG | ecosystem: Engineered > Solid waste > Landfill > Unclassified | place...
CAAAAATAACCAGACGGCTTGAGTACCTAAGAAATGAATATGATAAAAAACCGCCAGATGTCGGATACATCGATATTGTTAACGGTAAGTACGTATTTGTACCAGATAAAAACGGTTCGCTGACAATTTATGAACACCCGAAAGTTAATCGCCCCTATTGCATTGGTGCAGATGCAGCTGAAGGCATACGCGGAGGTGATTATAGCGTCAGCCAAGTTTGTGACAACACAACCGGAAATCAAGTTGCGACACAAAGGTCACACATTGAACCGGATAGATTTGCAGAAGAACAGATAAAACTTGCACGGTATTACAATAATGCCCTTATTTCTAACGAACAGAACAATCATGGACTTACTGTTATAAAACACTTGCAGTATTTGGGATATTACAATCAATACAAACGTGAAACATACGACGAAATCTCTCAAAAGAGACAGCAAAAATTCGGATTCCTTACGACAGTTTCAACGCGCCCGAAGCTTATAGACAAGACAAGGGCAATAGTGCGTGACGAAGCTTACCTCATAAACGACGTGGCTACGTTGCAGGAAATGACAACATTTATATACGCGCATAGTGGAAAAGAAGAAGCTGAACAAGGATTCCATGATGATTGTGTACTTTCATTCGCGATCATGCATGAAGCCCGGTCACAGCAACGCGCCTATTCCACACCCGAACCCGAGAAATGGGACAACAACAAATACACCCATCCGAGTGTGTTGATAGATTCAACCAAAAATCCACAACTGAAACGATATTATCAAAAAAAATATGGAAGGAAATGATTATGGATTTTAAGAAAAACACAAGCCCTGAAATTTTGATTGCACCCACCGTAAAACCCATGCACGATATACCAAAACGTCCAGAAGCCAAGCGTAAATCAATGATTGAAATGTCCACCGATGAACTGATGGAATTTGCAGCGGAAAGGTTAATTGGTCTTCCTGCAACATTTGACGAAAAGCTTTATCGCACAGACAACGCATATAAAAATTCATTTGACATCGAGTTCATGTATGGCGTTTGGGCTTATTCGATGCTTGGGTTCCGAGATATCGGATTCCCGGTCAATAAGTTTTTAGATCAATATGGAAAGTCTTTAAATCGTGTTCAAGTCAGAAAACGAATTTTAGAATAAAAGCAGGTGTGAACAATGGACATTTTAAAACCTGTAAAAAACCTCATAAGCGGGGTGAAAAAGAAAATGGATGAAATAAAAGATATGGACGAAATGGTCAGGGAAGCAACCGAACTAATGGACGAGTATCTCGCTGCTGACAAAGAAAAACAACCATGGAACGAAAAGTTTGACCGCGAGGAAAAAATTTACGTCGGCGACAGGGTATTCGGCAATACATATTCATCTGCGGCTTCCGACGATGCACGTACGCCTATAAGGATATCTCAGTCCATTATTGAGGCACAGATTGACCTCAATATCCCTGAGGCAGTGTTCAAACCCATAGCGGAAGATGACGAAAACGCCGTCAAAAAACTACAGGCTGAAGCTGACTATACAATACGTAACAGTGACCTTGACGAAGTGAATTCATCCGCCGAAAGAGTAGTCAAAAAACACGGTATCACCTGTTATAAAGTCTTGTGGAATCCCAATTATCAGGGGCCGGGGTTCAGGGGCAGGCCGGAAATTATCGAGGTTCATCCCAAAAATATTGCATGGGCCGCCGGAACCGTAGATAAAAACAAGTGTCAATGCATGTATCATATTGAAAACGAGACCTTGCGGGACTGTATTAAAAAGTATGGTGATATTGCCAAAAAACTCCCCGAATACGGTTTATGCGCAGATATCAAGTACGACACCGTAGGAGATGGAAACGGTTCAAAGGTTAACAACACCAACGACGTCAACGCGCAAGTTGATTTAATGACACGGCAAATGAATCACCCGCTGACGAAGTATGTCATTATTGAAAAATGGCATCTTGACGATGACGACGAACTCTGCCTGACGGCATTCAGTGATAAATTGATTTTGTTAAAGACACCCAAATACTACCACAGGCGAAAATATGACCCGGATAAAAAGGAGTTTGAACGGGACGAACAGGGTAATGAAGTCCTTGTGGACTCTGAGACTATTGCGGATGACTATGGAGAAGAAGAAGAATACGAAGATAACGGGGAAAAAAAGAAAATCCAAATTGTCAAGATACCCAAAGGTACACAAGTTCCCTATTACTATCCAAAGGGACCAAAGTCCATTCCGATAGTCATACAGAATAACATTCCACGTTCAAAATCAATTGTAGGCATATCGGACATCGAAAGGACTGCGGACTTTGAACAGACTATGAAAAAAATGGTCTACAAACATGAAGAAAAGATTCTCAAAGGATCCACCAAGATTCTATACAATAAACAAATGGAGGAAGAAGCTGCGGCCTTAATTGATAATGACGATATGACTGTTATTGGAGTAAATGATGTTAACAATTTTTTACCGGTTGAATTTAAAGATAATGGACGTGAAGCGCTGGAATTCTATACGTTCATATCCGATCAACTTCAGTACATGATAGGCATTACCTCGGTCTGGCAGGGTATAAACAAAGGTGAGTCCCAGTCCGGAAAAATGACTGATTCGCTTATCAACCAGACGGCGGAGAAAATCGGCATAAAGGCCAATGAAAAGAATATCGCATACAAAAGAATCTATCAACTACTGTGTGATCATATCCTTTGTTTCTCTGACGGCGACAGACCGTACAGGATAGACGCCAAACTTAAACCCGAATACGGAAAGTTCAACAAACTTGACATGGTGAAAATGGTTGACAATAAACCCGTCTGGTCAGGCTGGGATATCGAAATTTCTGCTGAACCGGCTATGAACAAAAACAGGTCAGTTTTAATTGAACAGGTCAAAGAATTAGCTAGTGGAGGGTTCCTTGCGCCAAACGAACAAAACCTGCTGGTCTGGAAACTCTTGGTCAAGATGAATTTCCCGAATGCCGCGAGTATTTTGCAGACTCTTCAGGAACAGTTTGACCAACAGCAAATGATGCAACAGGCGCAGGTTCAAGCACAGACCGATAAGGCAAACAGTCCTGAGGCTCAGACGTTGAATACAATCGCGCAGAAAATAGGAGGCGGCGATGCTATTTAAAAACATTTTGGTAATTGGGGCAAGTGGGACATTGGGGACTGCGCTGATAACTGAATTAGTCAAGCAGGATGTTACGATAAGGGCCTATTCGAGAAACGAATACAGGCTTTTTTTATTGCGTGAAAAGTTCAAGGAATATGAACCCCAAATGAGGTATTTGATTGGTGACATATGTGATTTGGAACGCCTTAACATGGCTATGACCAACGCAGACGTCGTTATAAACTGCGCCGCAATGAAACGGGTCGAAATGTGCGACGAGAACCCTTTCGCCTGCCTTAATACAAACGTTGTCGGTGTGCAAAAAGCCCTTGAATGTGCTGTAAAAAACAATATTGAAACGTTCATACAGATATCAACCGATAAGGCCGTTCTGCCTGTCAATATCTACGGGCATTCAAAGGCAATGTCGGAACATTTGGTTTTGGACGCTGTGAACTGGTGTGGTAAGGCTAAAACAAAATTTATCGTAGTCAGAAGCGGAAATATTTTCGGTTCAAGCGGTTCAGTTCTGGAAATATGGCAGAAGCAAAAGGAACAAGGCTTGCCCTTGACAGTGACAGACCTGAACGCCACTCGCTACGGTGCGTCAAAGGAAAGCATATCAAAAGCCGTTTTGGACATTGCCGAAAGCGGTTTGAGTGGACTTGTGGTGCTAGATATGAAAGAATATTCAGTCAAGGATTTACTGGCTGGATTTGGCGGCTGTGACATCGTGCAGACAGGTTTGAAACCTTATGAGAAACTCCATGAATCATTGTACCGGGACGGAGAAATTTTTACGAAATGGAAGGTGATTTAATTGGCAAAAGGAATAAGCATGGATAAAAAGTGGCAGGCACAGGATGATGCAAGGACACTTAAGTGTGCAGAAGAAATAAAGTGTGATGCGAAACGCATGGAAGCCGCCAAGAAAGTAGCAACAGAAGAAATGGCCGCAATGAAATCCGTGATGAAAATGAAACCGGTAAAAAGGAAGTGATTTTATGCCTTTGAAATCTGGAAAGAAAAACATGAGTTCCAACATACACGAACTTGTCAACAAGTATGAGAAATCCGGAAAGATAGGCACGTCAAAGCCTAAAAGTAAGAAAAAGGCGATCAAACAGGCGGTAGCAATTGCCTACGATAGGAAGTGATTCTTGTGAACAAGGGTACTTTTATTCGGCCTGGGGGCGGGGCAAAAGAACGCAGTCTATCAAAGGTACATGATCATCCTGGCGTAAAAGCCCAATACATACATGATATGTTAGCTTCACAAAAGGGCGAAAAAGAATCCCGCGCAGTAACTGAAGCCGAAGAGGAAACGATGTTTAATCAAATATGGAATCAAGATTATAGGGACAGGAGGTGATATATATGGGTAAAAAAATGCCGAATAAAGCCACGTTCACCATGGGAAGCGCAGGTGGTGACAAACAGTCCTCAATACAAAAGACTATGAAAGGCGGAGATTTACGCTCCAAGCCTTGCCAGAATGGCGGGAAAGCAAAGCAGTAAGCACAAGTAGGGTGCTTTTTTAAATTAATCGTGAGATTCGGGTAAAAACTCAATTGGAGGCAATTATGTTTTTAAAATATTTTCCTATACCGTTGATGGATGAAATTGACGCAAGTGGCGGAGCCACAGGGGAATTAGTCACCCCCGCTAATACGGATACCACAGGGACAGGCGAAACAACGGGATCAGCCGCCCCGATACCTGATGGTAACAAGCCAGATGCAGCGTGGGCAGAGCTAAGACGTAAAGCCGAACTTGCAGACAACCTTTTGAAAGAAAATGACGGGTACAAGTCCAAGTTTGAAAAGCTTGCGCAAAAAGCTTTACCTGAAGGGTTCGCAACTGTAGACGAGTATCTTGAATACCTCGAAAATTCGGAACTAGCAGAGCAGGCAAGCACTCAAAAGCCTGCTATTGACGAAAGAAAAATCTTTGACGTGCTGTCAAAACAGATTGACACAAAGGTAAGCGAACACCCGTTGATTAAAGCAGCCGAAAAAGAACGTCAGGACAGGTTCCTTGTCACCAGCTTTAAAGAAGCGCAAAAAGTGTTTAAAGACATTCAAAAGGCTGAGGACATCCCTGAAGAAGTATGGAAAGCATGGGATGAGGGAAAGAGCAAGCGCACATTGCTGAGTCACCTTAAAGAACATCGGTATGACACGGACGTTGAAAGCGCCAGAAAATCCGGTGCAAATCAGGCAACAGCTACAGTAATGAGTACGGCACATACGGCACAGGTGAACGGCGCAAACGCACCAGCGGAATATGACAACGTCATCGTGCCGGAAGCGGTGAGGAGAAATCTCGAACTAGTAGGGGTTAAAGACCCACTACAACAAAAAATGGCATACGTAAAATACCACAGATAACGGGACAACCTCCCGTTATTTTATTGGGAGGGATTTTCATGATAGAATTCGCAAAATTCGCACAGGGTGAAGGCAACAGTCTTTACTCTGAAAAAAGATTACCCGCACTCAGCGGGTACGCATTATACAACGGTCAGGCCTTGAAAGTAACGGGCGGTGCCCTTTGCTTTGCAGACAGCGCCGACACGGTATATGCAATATCCAACGTTTCCGCCGCATCATCCGTAGTAACAGCGGCATATTACCCGACAGTAACACCGGTGAATGATAACCAGGTGTGGAAATCTTCAATTTCAACCGCCATAACAGCGGCAACGGTAGCCGGTTCCAAGATTAACTTGAGTACTGCTTCAGTTGGCACAGGTGTTAACGGCGCGGCGGTAGGTACAGGGCTCTTAGTTTACAAGACTGCAACGGCGGATTCTCCGACCAGTTCAATCTATGTAATCTTTGCCCCTGCAATATAAGGGGGGGTGGCATAAATGATTAACTATACCGCAACAGAATTCAACAAGCTTGTAGGTAACTATGAAGTGGCCATATTGAAATTCATGGAGGACATAGGCACAGCCAAAGCTGACACAGGAATGATAAACGAACTGTTCAACAGACAGGACGTAGACGAACCGGCAGTTTCCATTTTGGGAACCAGTTCAAGAGGCGATATTAAACAGATGCATGGCACAAGGAACTATTCGGATATCAACGAATATTTTGCCAAGACTTGCGAATTCACTGAATTTTCCGACACGGCATCGTTCGGCAGAAAATTCCTTGACGACAACAAACTCTTGTCCATGCAGACCTCCGGTAAGTCGCTGATGGAAGCTGCCTATAGGACGCAGGAAAACTTTGCAGCTGCTGTTTTCACCAATGCAGATCAGAGTTCATTTACCAAAGATGGCGATACCTACACATGGACACTCGGCGCAGATGGCGTTTCGTTCGTCAATGATACCCACGTAAGCAAGAGTGGGAAAAACACTGACTACCTTGACAACAAGACCACCAACACGCTTGATGGTGACAACCTTGATACCGCAATAGTGACGATGAGTGATTTCACAGACGATACCGGAAACGACGGAAGTTATTTCGGCGATACATTGCTGGTGGGTATGGCAAACGCCAAAACCGCCCTCGAACTCGCCAACAGTGACAAAAAGCCCAAAGTAGCCAACAACGAGTATAACATCTACGAGGGAATGTTCAAGGTTGTTGTGTGGAAGAAGCTCAAGAAACAGTCAGGTAAATCCAATCATCCGTGGCACTGGATAGATAGTGTTGCGGCTAAGGAAAACCTGTATTTCCTTGACAGAATCAAACCCGAAACGCAAAGCAACAGCAGCTTTGAAACGTTGTCATGGGCCATAGGCGTATATGCAAGATTTGGAATTTGTGTTTACGACTGGAAATTTATCGTGGGAAATCTGCCAGCTTAAGGTTCATCATAAACATAAATGTTTACAACTTCCCAGATATGTGTTACAATAACAATATAACATTAATAAATGGGAGGTTGTTAACATGGTTGCGAGGATCATTTGCCCTGTGTGTCAAAAAGAATTCAAAACAGAAAGGGCAAAAAAATATTGTTCAACGGCTTGCTATAAGCGAGCCAGACTTATTCGTGAATACCCAAAGACAGAAAGGCCTTGCGTTGTATGCGGAAAAATGTTCGTTCCTCCAAAGAAAAATGACCAAAAATATTGTAGCCCAAAATGTAGGAAACACTATGATTACATAATACACAAAGAGGATATAAACAAAAAGAACAGACAATGGCAAGAACAAAACATTGAACATGTAAGAGAAAAGCGCAAGGAATTATACAGGTCTAACCCAGAACTGTATAAGCAGCAAGCTAAAGAATGGAGAGTCCAAAACGGTGAACGCGCAAGGCAAAAAGTAAACGATTGCCACAACAATGAAAGGTTTGGCGGCAATAGGGAACTCGTACTTGAACGAGACGGACACAAATGTGTTATGTGTGGACGCGAAGACGGTTTAAATGTTCACCATAAGGATGAAAGTGGCCAATCCGAAAAGCCCAACAACGAACCTGATAACCTTGAAACTCTCTGCAACTCCTGTCATTCTCAAACTCACGAATTAAGCAGATGGAAGTAAAAATACAAACCAACACAAGGCACTCGCAAGGGTGCCTTGTTTCATGGAGGTGAAAGAACATGTCAACTGAAACAACAAGGGTGTCCTCATATGTCCGCGCAGAAGGCTTTAAGGACTCAGCCGGGACTATGTACCAGTATGCATCTGCGGTAAATAACCTGGTATCTGGTCTGACAACCGCAGTAAATGCGTCGTCCTTGGTTAATCTTGTGAGTGGCTTAACAACGGCGGTAAACGCATCATCGTTGGTAAACCTCGTGAGTGGACTTACAACAAGTGTTGATGCATCAGCTTTAAAAGCCAACATATCCGGTCTAACCGCAGGTGCTGCAATGCTGAACGCTGCACTATACGGTACAAAGTACAAGGTGGCGTTCGGTTCAGCCCTGGCAACTGACGCTGTAGTAATGACATCCGTAACAAACTGCGGCTTGTCAACAGCCTTATATGCCTTTGTAACACCGCAGGTCACGGGGTTGATTGCCGGTGCTATAGCAACTCAGACAGGTATAAGGTGGTTGATAAACAATTCAACCGGCGTAGCTACGCAGGGAATTGTAAGCTACATAGTCATCGGGAATGAATAACAAGAAAGGCGGCGTAAAAACCGCCTTATTCTTTTGGAGGACTTATGTATAATATAGACAAATCAAGGTGTATCGGTGATACAACCAATATGCTTTTATCCAATATATCCGAACAGCTTCAGGAAATAATTACGCTTCTGAAACCGCAGGAGGTCAAGGAAGTCAAGGCAGAAATAAAGCAAGGGTTCAAGTGTTCATGTGGAAAACCTTTTGAAACCGAAAGGCAGTTAAGGGGCCATAAAATCAAATGTAGGGGGGTATAATCATGTCTGATATATTTAGAGAAGGTGGGTACAAATTTGGCACAGTAACATCTATGACTGTTTCTACGGTAGCGACAACATTCCCGTACAACGGCGCATTTCAACTACACAACGCCGGAACAGGCACTGTTTATATGGGTATAGCCTCGACTCTTGGTTCTGGAACAGGAAGTTGGGATATCGGCGCAGGCGAAAAGATAGGACCATTGCATTTGACGACAGGAAATTGGTTTTTGGCAAGTGCGGCGCAACCATTGAAATTCTTTCAATACTTATATTAAGGATGTGATTTTATGGGAGTTGAAACAACTTATAATTGGGGCAAGACTAATGCAGACTTGGCAGATATGACGAACAACGGACAAATAAAAGGTGCTGTTATACTTACTCAGGCAGAATATGATGCCCTTCCTGCCAGCAAGCTAACTGATGGCATTGATTACAGGATAAGTGGGTGATAGCATGTTCAACGGCGCTGAAATAGATAAATATATGTTCAACGGGCAGGAAATATCAAAAGTAATGTTCAATGGTGTTAATATACGCAAGTATCGCTTTATAAACCTTTTAGCCAGCTATGGCAACTTCGCGACTGACACTAACGCTGACGGCTGGGCTAATGGATGGAGAAGCACGTATACTACTTCTGTAAGATCTGTAAGTGGGAACGTGCAGTCTTTTACTCCTGAAGCTCAATACGGTAATATGTGCCTTGGTTCAGCAGAGAGAACTACCCTGAGAAGCGCACTGGTTGCAGGTGATATTATTCATATCTATGCAATGATTAAAACTACAGATAATACAGCACAAATTGACGTAACAAATGCGAGTCCTACAGCGAGTAACGCTCATAGTGGAAGTGGTACGTTTGAGTTTGTATCCTTATTGACAACCGTAACGACTGCGGCGACGTTTGATATGTTTGTACAGACGTTCAAGACTTCCGGCTGGGCTGGAATAGAAGTAAAATTATTTCATTATTGTAAAGTGAACGGAATGCCATTTACCAAAACTCAACTTGATAACATTGCGAAATCGCGCCTTGCTGAAAGCGGATATTTGAGTGATTCATATTTGCAGACAATAAAGGTTCCGACGGGTACTCTGGCAAATGTAGCTTCATATGGCTTAAATACTGAAATATCAGCAAATGCAGCCGTGACAACCGGCAGAGGCGGTATAGCAATGCTGGATAGTTCGGTTTTCCCTCAGAACGGAGTTTTAGCGTACATAGACCGTTCGGACGGCGACAAGATTGTGCTTGAAAAATACGTCAAGGGTATTGTAACCGGACTTATAAGTTCAAGCATAACCTATGTTGAGGGACAGAATATTAAGATATCGAAGTCCGGCGCGATATTTAAACTGTATTATAACAGTGTTCAAATCGGCACAGACCAAACGGTAAAGGACTTGTCAATTCTTTATAGTGCTACATGCGGCTCGTTCACAACCGGAACAGGAACACTAAGTTCATTTGCAGTAACACCTTTAGCCAGTATCGGCTATTTAACAAAATTTGCGTGGTGGTCCGATCCTCACACTCAACATGCAATATGGTTGCCGAATGAATTAAAGTCTACATTTTCGGCTATTAATATAGTGTCTGATGCAGAATTCGGATTGTCAACAGGGGACAACGAAGACAGCGGATACTCAGATACTCCAGAATTAAGAGAATCGCAATATCAAGAGTACATAGCCGCTACGAACTTGTTTACAAGGCCGAAATACTTCTTTAAAGGCAATCATGATAGAGATGAAGATCGTATACTCAGTCATGGAGTTGTTGAAGTGAACGGTGTAAGAATTATCTTCTTCAACGCTGACTATGTTGATGCAACTCACGGCGGTAGTGTATCAGCGGCAGAATTGACATGGTTAGAAACTCAGTTGCAAGTACCGGCAACTCATAAAATACTTGCATGCCATTTTGCAATAGCTGCTGCTCTTAACTGGAGTATTGGCACGGGGCATGACGAAATAATTGTACTGGCGACTGCAAACGGGGCAAAACTGTATTTAAGCGGGCATACACATACACCCAATCTTCCGACTGCAGTGGATGGAGTGCTTACAAACGTTGCCGGTGCAGCACTTATGGAATTAAACCCAAGCGGTCAGTTTATGGTATGCGAGGTATATGCGGATAAAATATCAATAGACCTGTACTATGCTCATGACCCATTCACATATGTCAAAAATATTGAAGTGGCATTGGTTTAGTTTAGATAAGTAATTGCAAAGTAGGGGCTTGTGAAAACAAACCCCTTTCATTATGGAAAGTAGGTGATATAGGTGGGATATACATTAGGGGATATTCGTAACGCAACAATAAAATTAATCAACGAGTACCAAACTGTGACCGCAAACATAGACATTTCAATTCTAAACAGACTGGACGACCCAATCAACCTATATTATCAGGAACTTGCCCTAAAAGACAAAATATCCTCCAGTGTGGCAATACCACAATTCCCCGTTGAAAACATGCTTGGCGAAATTTTTTCCTATAACACCCATACTACCACGTCGGTAGGCTACGTCGCAGCCTCTGCATATGCGTATTACTATGAGTGTGACGGGCCTCATTCCGTGGACATCATGGAAGGTTCAAGCACTACGACCATGACGACCTTATCTACTGTGACCGTCACTGCAGCAAGTACGTTCATAGCGTACAAAAATTTTGTCACAGCTGCGGTATCGTCTGACTATATCAAACTGAACTTTTACGGTAATCAGGAATACAGAATACAGAATGTGGCTTTTTATCCGTATACTTTCGGAAGTTCCACTGCTGCAATACCAAGTTTTAAGCCTTATGTAGAATATGACTTACCTTCCGATTACAGCGATATAAACAAGGTAAGATACCATAAAAACAGCGATTACGGAACATTTACAGACTACAGGATTGACAATAAAAAGCTTTTGATAAGCAGGGGATATTCTGCTGAATTTTTCCTTGACTACTGGATTATCCCTCCGGTGGTGACAACGTCTACGAGTGCATTCCTGATAAAAGACAGAACAACCTTGATAATTCCTTTCGGAGTTGCAGGGGATGTCCTGATTGGAAACGGAGTAAATGTAGGTCAGGGTCAGGCTTTTAAGACTGAGTATGAAAAGAAACGCGATAAAATAGACACCTCAACGGAACACGGCAAACAGACAATAAACAATACAAGGGGCTGGTGATACCATGTTGCAGGAATACCCGATAACGGCGTTTATAGGCGGGCTTAATGTGACAAAGCCGCCGACTGACATAGAGGACGATCAAAGTCCGGACTGTGAAAACGTAGTCAATAATGAACTATACGGAATAAATTCAAGGTACGGGTACTCAAAGTATTACACGACCGCACTCGCAACGGCAAATGTAAATTCATTATTTGTCTACAATTCATTCAGTTCGTCAGACTTTATTTACCCAGTTGGAACTTCGCTAAAGATTGATCTTGCAGGTTCAGCCTCGACCATATATTCAGGCATGGTTTCCGGTAAGTCAAGAGCGTTTGAAATGAACGGGTACATATACATGCTTGACGGTTCTGGTTACATAGAATACAACGGTGCCACAGCTTCCACGGTGTCAGGTTACATTCCGACTTATTTCGCGGATAAAAACCCTGACGGGACCGGTGGGGGACAGATTGACGAACTCAACTATATCCAGTCCGGGCTTAAAGAAACATTCTCAGGGAATGCGACGGCCACAACGTTCTACATGTCATTTGGAAGCCTTACGACGGGCGATAATGTGGTTATAGTCAATAACGCAACTTTAACCTCTGGCGCGGCTACAGCAGGATTCACGGTCAACTACACAAGCGGGTACTTCTCGTTGACCACTGCGGCGGTTTCGGGAGTAGGGAATGTAGAAATAACAACGCATAAACCTGTACTTGCCGCGACATGTATAACAAATTGCACTTTCTGTGAGACATACGGCGAAGGAAACGACACCAACGTTTACTTAAGTGGAAACCCGTCTTTCCCCGCGAGGGTGTTTTGGTCTGATATCCTGGATCCCACTTATTGCCCTGCTACCTCATATGCGGACGTAGGTGTGAAAAACGATAAAATGATGGGATTTTTAAAGACAGCCAACACGCTTCAGTTATGGAAATATAGGTCAATTCACGCTTTAGTGGGCGCGCCGCCGAACAATTCAATTACTGAAATGTACGACGGAGAAGGACTGGTTGCAACTGACACTTTGAAACTGGTAGACGGTATCCCAACGGGATTAAGTCAAAGGGGTGTTGTCCAGTTAAAGACAGAGGGAACCGGGTACAAGCTTGACCTTATCAGTGAGGACATAAACGGATTCACCGGGATACGCGACGGACTGATGACGGAATCCGCAACAAGCCGGGCGAACGCTTTTGCAATTGTGCATGATAAAAAGTACTGGCTTCATGTGAATGACCAAATTTTTATCCTCCAACATAACCTTATCCACCAAGGGAAAGGTAGAACTGTCTATCCATGGCTTAAGTGGACACTGGCGCATGAACCGACGTGTTTCAACGTCAAGGATGGATATTTGTATTTCGGCGGTGCGGGGAATCTCTATAAATTTGACCCATCCGCCGCAAGCGACGACGGAACAGCCATTGACGCGTACTGGTATTCAAAGAAAATGAACCCCGGACAGGGGTATGACTTGATTAAACTATTTACACATTTATATTTTGAATTCAGAACAATGTTCGGAAATACCACCATAGCAATCACTGTATACATAAACGACATCGCCGGAACATCAACGTCCGCGCCCTATGAACTTGCGGGTGTGTGGATACCGGACGCTTTCAACCCGAACGCATTTGCCCCGAATGTAGCGACTTACTCCAATTTCCCCAAAAGAGTACCCATAAATCTGAAGGGAAAGTATTTCCAATACAAGGTAAGGAGTAACACCTTAAATCAAGGCTTTACCTTGCTAAACAGCAAGTTATACTATGCGATAGACCGGAGAGTGATATAAATGGCTGTACAGAGAACTGATGATTTTTTAAGGCCAAGGGGATACTATGACAATCAAGGGAATTTACTCAAAATCGGATTTGATGTTATAAATGCATTGCCTGGCGACAAGGTAGGACAAACGGTCTTTGACTCACTTGTAGTGGAGTATACAACATATGTGAATAAACATAAAGCGCTTGCAATAACCAACCCAGTTACACCAATTAGTTTAGATCAATACATTGCCTACCTGAAAATGGAATTTGGATATTTAATAGGTAATAATATTTATTTATCTAATATAACAGGACTACCTGCTGAAATTACAAGTGATTATATGGTCACTATATTCGGCGGGTGTAGTTATGCGGGAAACCCTAGTTTGTATTATGCCACAATGACAGTTGAATCTATGACTGGCGGGCATATTAAATATTTTGGACAAATTTACAATAGCACAATTTTCACAGGGTGGAAAAAGATTATAACATCAAACGACGTGCCTTACGGTGCAGGTAGTCCCGAAGGTGCTGTAACTGCCTCAATAGGTACATTATACCGTAGGACAGACGGAGGGGCAAATACAACGTTGTATGTTAAAGAATCCGGTACGGGAAATACAGGGTGGATAGCAAAATAGTCTATATTCACAAAATTAAGAGGTGATTTTATGATTAGTGCATCAGTAGTATCAACAATAACATTAACATATTCCGGTTCAAATCCGTGGACAGTTTTTGATTCGTCAAATTTAGCCACAGGTGGAGCCCTCCAAGCGAATTGGAATGATGTTGCAAGCCAGCTTGACAACCAGTACAAACTTCTGTTAAACAGCGCAGTAAATGAACTAAATTTGATCGAGGGCGCAAGCGGTGCGAGATATGTCGGTATGAGCGGAGTTGACGGTATAGGCACGGGTTCAACGGTATTTTCTGCTTTGTATGCGATCAGCACAGCCGTATCAGCTATAAATATATCGGCGGCTTATGCCGGTTCAGCAGGCGCGTTAAGCGGTTACGGCAATATCATGACCACTACAGGCAGTCAGGTAATGACCAATAAACTAAAGACACAAAACCACAGTTCATATACGTCGCCATTTATGAGAAACGCCATATATTCCACAACAGCAGCAACAGCCGGGGCGTGCAATAGCGGTGACACATGGCTGATGTATACGCCATAAGGAGGGCATTATGAGCATTCAGGTGAATATAGACGGTGCCATAAAGACAGTGGCAAATGTACAGGTAAATATAGACGGTGCCATAAAACAGGTAGCTAAAGTATTTGCCAATATAGACGGAGTTATAAAAACTATTTGGGAAATTGGTACGTGGACGGCAGGTGGAAACCTAAATACCGCGCGATCTGGTTTAGCTGGATGTGGGTCTCAAACAGATGGATTAAGCTTCGGAGGGTATACAGGATCAAACTCTGCCGTTACCGAAGAGTACAACGGCACTGCGTGGTCAGCAGGGGGCAGTCTAGCAACAGCACGCAACAGTTTAGCTGGTTGCGGTTCACAGTCGGCGGGACTAAGTTTTGGTGGTTTAACCACACCTTTTGGAACAAATGTTACCGAAGAGTACAACGGCACTTCGTGGTCATCGGGTGGGAACCTTGGCACAGCGCGCATCGGCTTAGCTGGTTGTGGAACACAAACAGCTGGATTGAGTTTTGGGGGGTATGTTTATGGCACTCCTCCGACAGAAATACCTACAACTGAAGAATACAACGGCACTTCGTGGTCAGCAGGTGGTGATCTTAATACTGCGCGGTCTGCGCTGGCGGGTTGTGGAACACAAACAGCTGGATTGAGTTTTGGGGGTGTTTCAGGCGCGGCTATTACAGAAGAATACAATGGAACAACTTGGGGTTCCGGCGGAAATCTAGTAACCGCGCGTAACAGTTTAGCTGGTTGCGGTTCACAGTCGGCGGGACTAAGCTTCGGAGGAGATAGTGGTTCCGTAAGCAATGCAACAGAGGAATATGATGGATTGGCGTGGACAATTGCTGGTAACCTCACCGTTGCGCGAAGTAGTTTAGCTGGTTGCGGTTCACAGTCGGCGGGACTAAGCTTCGGAGGGTATACCGGATCAGTTTCTAATATAACCGAGGAATATACAAAAATTTAGGAGGACTTATGAATTTCAACACGCAATCTTTATCAATTATTGAATCATCCCAAATACTTAAAGCGGATGATTTTTTAGTTTTGTCTGAGTTAAAATCTGAATTACAAGATACGTTCCTGAACGTCCAGATATTCCGAACACGCACGGAAATGGAAGTAAGCATTTTAAATGACCTGAAGCATCCTACGCCTGACTCAAAGTATTGGCAGGCTATGCGCGAACAAAACGTCATGTTTCAGGAACTAGTCATGCTGTCGTATGAATATCGGAAGAATCAGGTTGAAATAAAAATCCTGGAAAGAAAACTCGCTCTTGAATCTGACGATCTTGAAAAAGAACTTTTGCAGATTGAGATTGAAAAGAAGCAGTTCATTGGAATCAATCAGGAACGTACAGCAAAAGACCGTATCAGGGAACTCCGGGAATGGCACGAAATTAAGGAATCATTGAAACCCGATATGACTGCATCCTTGACTGATGTAAATGAACACCAACTGGTAAGTTATACGCTGCGCTGGATAAATCAACTCTCAGGACTGAGTGAGAACACAAGCATATCAGAGAGGAATAATCTTTTAGGCCAACTGGATAAAGGGATAAAACTTTGTAAACAAAAGGGGTGCATGACCAAAGTCTTAAAGCAAATTTCCGACAAGAATACATTGGAAATGATTAAAAAAATAGGGAACTAAGACTATTGTATAAATTACCAGTAAATAGTATTATATATTTAGAAAGAAGAATTATGATGAAAAAATGTGTAATACTGTTATCTGTAATATTTTCATGTATTTGTGCTCCAATCTATGCGGAAGATATTTCGCTGAATGATTGGTTTAAACAACTTGGATTTGAGACGCAACAAACAGATGAATATTTCCTTGCCAGAGTATATCAAGATACAAAATATGAATATTCCGTAAAAATCGGTTTGGATGACGGAAGCTTATTTATCAATGACATTCAACAGGAAAATTCATTGCCTGACTGCAAATTAATAGGTAATGAAACGTATGGCTATCTTTCATACTTTCAGCGACTGTTTATTGATAACGAAGGGGATATACTTGTAAAAGGATATTCCGAATTTAAGACAGCTATTTGGGACGCTTTAAGAGACATGAGAGAAAACTACCCTGACGAATATGATATTGTGGCTAAAAATTTGATTAGCGTTTCGCAAGGGGAAAGGAATGGGGCATATCTCGAACATGGGTTTTGCACTTTAACAATAGGCACGTCTTCAGACCACAAATATCTAATGGCCGCATTACTACACGAAGCAACACATATTAGCGATTATAAGGCTAAGATATACATAACGACCGAGGATTATGAAAATGCTGTATATCCCGTAATGCACAACTTTCTTGTCAAATTGAAATATGATAATATTCAGCAGTATGATGACCAGTATAGAAATAAATATTGGGAGACTTATTAAGTATGTTAGAAGCAATGGCGGCAATGGCTAAGATGACACTAATGATTACGGTTATCAGTCTACCATTAGTCATACTTGCAGTATACGTAAAAATAAAATGCAAGCAGGAGACATTTGAAAAGTTAAAGTTATTTTACGGATTTCTCGTATTGATATTCGTTTTTTATTTATCGTTTAAAAGGTGATTATATGATTTTAATAGGTGCAGGACAAAATAGTTTAGATGTCCTTTCTTTTATACCTCACCAAGAGGTATTTTTTATTGATGATTTTAAAGTTGGAACATTTGAAGGGTATAAGATTCTAGGGACCGTTGACGATTTATGCCAAGGGCGAATACCCATACGATACCCCGTTTATAACGCCGTGGGAAGCGTAGGAGATAACGAGACAAGAAATCGAATATATGAAAAACTTTTAAAGGCTTCGATAAAAACGGAGCCTTTAATATTTTCATCACATATTTGCCATAACGTGCAAATCGGCGAAAATGTTGCTATCGGATTATGCTCTCAGATACACCATGACTGCGTGATAGGGGACAATTGTGTTCTCAGTCCGCGCGTTACATTGTGCGGGGATGTGACACTTTCCGACAACGTTTTCATCGGGGCGGGTGCAATATTAATTCAAGGCATCAAGGCGGGCAAAAACGCCGTCATAGGCGCAGGCAGTTTAGTTATAAGGGACATTCCGGACAATGTAACTGTTGTGGGAAATCCAGCAAGGATTATTAAGAAAACTGAGGGGTGATTTTATGGCTACTGTTAAAATAAAAAGCGGCGATACATTAAGTCAATTAGCCAAAGACAATAAAACCACTGTTGCCGCTATTGTTGCAGCAAACCCAAGCATAACAAATGCGAATAAGATACAGGCCGGCGCGTCGCTGACAATACCCACACCATCTACCACGGTTGTTCCGGTCAAAACGCAGACAATAACGCCGACAGTCACTAAGCCAGTAAGTACCACAGGTACCACAACTAAACCGGCAGTAAGTCCGGCTACAAGCACTACAGTAGACCCCGACAGGGAACTTGCGCGTCAAATTAGAGACAATCAAATAAGCGGTTCAGCTGCCGATACGGCAGTGCAAAATCTTGGAGCAACGTCAAACAATACATCATCTAGCTCGTCGTCCAGTTCATCGTCTGCGGCTCCTACGGTAGATGCGACCTTGCAGGGCTATAAAGATCAGTATGCCGCCGCTCAAAGCACAGGAAACAAGGTTGGCATGCTTATGGCCGCCGAAGCTGCGGATAACTACAGGGTATCACAGGGACAGGCTGCTACAAATGCGGCCCAGATAGCAAGATTGAAAAGCGAACTTACAACACAGGATTACCTTGATTATAGTACAGGTGCATTAGCGGACAAAAACGCCCAACTGACTAATTTTGATCAAACCTATGTTCCTAAAGTAACAGAAGAAGACTATATGTCTAAAATTTCCGCTTATGTAAACAGTATCTTGCAGGAACAGAAAAACATTGCTGAAGCTAATGCCAAAAAGGCAAGGGCTGGAATTTTATCGGATGCGGATATTACCAAGCAGGAGTTGGACGATTCCTACGCGGCGCAATTGGCTGAATTATCCAGTCAGGCCGACGAGATAAGAAATGCTTATTCGACAGGAAAACGAAATGTTGACACGCAAAATACTGATACTATGGACAGCATAGCCGCGCAGGCCGATAAGATAATTCAACTGTACGAACAAAGTAAAAACGAGTTAGGCGCAAACAAGCAATCCTTGTCAGATGAACTTTCAACTAACGTAGACAAGATTAAAAATGCTTATTCGACAGCCAAGACAGGCATAGAATCCACAAAAGCTGAGACTCTGCCTACTTACGACACAGCAATGAATCAGCAGGATATTCTCGCCCAAAGACAGGCCAAACAGCTTGAGGGTGAATTTGCACAAAGAGGATTATCCGCTGGCGGTCAAGTGACTTCTGAGTTAGGTCAGGCCGGGCAGACTAATCTAAGTGAAATCGGCAAAATTACAGGTCAAAAACAGTCATATGAACGTGACGTGTCCAACAAATTAACAGGACTTGAACAGGAACAGGCTACAGGACTTGCGGATGCGGAACGTAAAAAGATACAAATAGAACAGGACTACACCAATAGCATAAGTGAGATTGAATCCAACAAAACCTTAAGCCTGGCAGATGCGGAAAGATTAAAAGGTCAAGCGGAAAGAGATTATCAAAATTCATTAGCGGATCTTGAACAGGGCCGAGTATCGGGTTTGGCAGGCATCGCAAGAGCAGAGGGGGCAGCTGCGCAGACCTTATCAAGCGGGAAAATGGCGATCATTAAAAAGGTCAACGATGCTCTGAATAACCTTACAACAGACGAACAGACCTCACTTGATAACCTTGCTGAAAAACGGTCACAGATGCTTTATGAGGCCAGTCAGAAATATAGTGATTTGAGTAAAGCAGAAAAAGACACTGCATTCAATCAGCTATTGCAGGAGGCAGGTGTAGCAGCGGATTCAGTGGATACTATGAGGACCTTGATAGATGATGTCAATAAAGCGAAAACATCTGCATTGGAATATCAGATAAAAGAACTTGAATATGAAAATATGTCTAAATCTCAGAAACTTGAACTTGATAAACTTAAGAATGATATCAAGCTTGGCAACATATCAGCAGCGCAGGCAGCAGCGCAGATAAAACTCCAGCAGGACAAGTTTGCATTCGACAAGGAACAGCAACTTACAGAAACCGAAAGAACACAGTACAACAACTACATTGATATGGTAGACAGTAGTTCATTCATTTCAAAAGATGCCGGCGGTATAACACAGATCAGTGATAAAGCAGGGCTTAGAAGTTATATCATAGGTCTAAATCTTGATGATACCATTACAGATCCGCTATTACTGAGGTATGGTTTGCCTATTAACTAAAGTGGGTGATTATATGAGCAAGTATGACAAGGAGCGTGAAGCGCTTGGAATAAAGGTTACGGCGAAAACGCAAGGCACTGCACAAAAGGCTAAAAGGGCAAGTAAATATGATAAAGAAAGACAAGCACTGTTTGAAACTGTTACCCCTGTACAAAGCATCCCTGCCTATCAGAGCATTGCAAAACAACATACCCTTGAATTTCCTACGCTCAATTTGCCGGTATCAACCCAAAATACGCAGGCGAAAGGTACTTCCGACACTATATTTAATGCGCCATTTAAGTTGTCAACAAACTTTGTAGATATAAAAAACAGAATCGATCAGGAAAAGGCGAAGTCGGAGGCTGCTGCAAAAATACCGAATTACAATAGCAAGTCATCTTTTTACAACACGCCTGTAATTGGAAGTATGCTTAAAAAAGACGAGGAGAAAACAAGGCAAAAAGCCAAAGAAGTGTTGACCGCTGACGAAATAGACATCTTAAGCAAGGGGTTGTCCTTGGATCCAAAATCCTACAACATGGGCGGCGAAATTACCGCATACTATTTTGACAAGAAAGTCCCGGAAGGGTTCACACAGCAGTTTCAGAAAGCCATGGAAAAAGTTGACTATGCTAAAAAAGGCACTCTCGGGAAAGTTTTTGACAGAACCGGAAGGCAAGCCATGTCAGTAGGGTTCGGCGACAGCAGTGCAAAGGATTACGCTGAATCTGCCGGAATTGGCGGCGCGGGAAAGGTTGGAAACGTTATTTCGGACGTAGGCGGGACAATAGCAGGGTTTATGGTTCCTACAGGCAGTCCCGGTGTTACACTGCCCACTGCGGCTAATACTCTGGCAAAAAAAGCAGTGAATAAGTTATTTCCTGTTGCTGAAGGAATAGCGAATAAGGCCGGTAAAAGAGTGGTACAAGGTACAATAGAATCACTGCCGTACTCCGCACAGCAGATTGCTACACAGAAGGAAATTGATACGCCTAAACAGCCAGATTATGGCAAGGGGAATGTTGACCTAAACGATAGACCTACAATAAAGAATCCAGATGGTTCAATCAGCACAGTGTATTCAATGACATTTACAAACGATGATGGTACTGCTGTACTTGTTCCAGGTGTTCGCAAAGGTTTAGACAGGAAAATGACATCCGAAGAAGCTTGGCAGTGGTATAAAAAAACAGGTGAATACTTGGGTAAGTTTAAGACCGAAGGTGAAGCAAGTAAATACGCTGAAACGCTGCACGAAGACCAAGCGAAATTATATTCTACTGACTATGGCAAGATTGCTAAGAATGCACTAAGAACAATAACGGGTAATGCATTATTCGGCATGGGTGCGGAACTTGGAATAATGGGTTTAAGTGGGATTGCAAAAACGGTTTTCAAAAAGCTAAAAGGCGGTCAAAAGCTTACGGCAGCAGAAAAGGAAGTAGTCAATAATACGCCTGAACTCCGCACACTGCCGGAAGCAAAACAGTATCTTATGCTGGAAGCTCCGAAACTACGTACGCCTGATGTAATTGAATCGTTACCGCCAAAACCAACAACGGCAGAGATAAAAAAGCTGAATACTCCAGTAAAAGCCTTACCAAAAGAAAAGGAAATTGCAGAAAAAAAGGCTGATTTTACCGTTGACCAATATGGCAACACACTAAAAAGCGGCCAAAAAGCACCTTTACTATTGAACGCGCCTAAAGCTAAAGCTGTCGAGCCCACAATGACAAGGGAGGAATATTTCGGCAAGGAAGGCGATGTGCTGACTCCTGCTGAAGTTGATGAGCTTTTAGGTAATGAACCCATGTATAGTAGGAATGGTATACAGGAAGTTGAGTCTGAAATTTCTGCATCCGTTAAGGCACCTGAAAGGCAAATTGAACGCCCGTTTGCAGTAACCAAAGGAGAACTTAAAAAGTTCCGGTTACCTCAAAACGATAACAACAGAAAACTTTTAAAAGAATTTTCAGATACTATGTATCATGAAACAAGCTTGGATGATGCTCTTCCTTTAGTTGACAGCAATTACATTAAAGACATGGAATATAACAATATTTATCTTTCAAATAACAAAGACTTAGCATTAGGGCAGGGAAATAACAAAGGCGTACTAATAGAGTTTGAACCTAACGCAAAATTAAAAGGCAATGTAAATAAATCAAAACCGGCATGGGAATTATCATATCAAAATGGAGATGCAGAATTTATTGCAAGTAAAAATAGCCACTGGGATTATGTTGATTCTGTCAAAAGCATTACTATAAAACAAGGTGCAAAAGGTAGCAAGACGGCAAGTGCAAGATTAAAAAATATGCTTAACAAATGGAATAAAACAATTAATTCAGATGGGAGCGCTACATATGTAAATCCAGTTAAATCTCAGCCAGATTCCAGCGCCATAGCATCTCTTACAGAAAAAACAAGGCAAATAGAGCGTCCTTTTGCCGTAACAAAAAACGAGGCTGAAAAACTAAATTTTCCCAAAAACATAACAAAGCAGTCTGACTTGATACCCAAGGAACCTGTTGTAAAATCTCAGTCAGATTGGGTAAAATCACTCTCTAAAATTGATACTGCTGATTTAGCAGAAAAGCAAGCTATAAAAGAAAAAGCCAGAATATATGACGAAGCTGCAAACAACGTTAAATTCAACGTTCCTGAACAGTACCGTAAGGAAACACCGTTCACTGTGGCGAGGTCTACTGTTCCGCCTAAGGTTGAAGGCAAATATGCAAAGGAATCAGCAACTGGAAACGTTGCACAAGGCACACGGACTTTAAAAACGGCTGAACAGGCAAAGGCACCCTCGGCAGAAGTAGTCGCTAAAAACGGCGTACAGAAGCTTAAAACGAGTCAGTTCAAGACCAACACAATCGACCGTACTACTGTAATACCTGATAAGATAAAGAAACAGATCAAAACGGAGGATTTTGACTTTATACCTGAAACATCAAAGGAATGGCAGGATAAAGCTATTCAGAACATTCAAAAGGACAGGAACGCAGTTATAAAGAATATCCGTGAAGCAGAGTCTATTTCAGGCGGCACGCAAGCGCATGAAGCGGCGGTTATCACACAAGACCTTGTTGAAAAAGCAAAGCAGGGAGATACCGAAGGCTTGCTTGAATGGCTGCCTGTGGTAGCGGAAAAGACCCGTGAAACAGCAAGGGCATTAAAAGGCACGGATACGGCATGGGATAAAGCAAGCCCTGCCGGAACGCTTGTAAAGATACAAAGGGTGTTGGATGAGGTTGTACCGAAAGAAGTCAAAACAGCAGTAAAGGAAGAGGTCAAGTCTGCCAAACCAGTTATGGAAGCATTGAACAAGGCTAACCTTGACAGTGTTGACGCTGCGTTTCGTGATATCACAAATAAACCGCGTGTTTCAAAAGCTGTGCGTGAATGGCTTGAAAAACAAGAGACAGAAGCAACTACGAGGGTAAAGGAATATTTCAAACCTGATACAAGCGGAATAATTAAAATGCGCGCCGGATTACCTGGGGAAGTCTTAACCGACTTGACAAAGATAGGCGCGGCACGACTGGCGAGAAAGACCTTAGATTTCGCGGAATGGTCCGTTGAGATGATATCGGAATTTGGAGAAAAAGTAAAGCCTTATCTTAAGGAAATTTACGATAATTCCTTGAATCTGATAAAATCCAAGTCTTTGAAAACGCCGGAACAGAAAATGAATGTTTCTGTAGACAAGGCGATCAGGCAAGTATTAAGCGATAACGGGGTAAAATTGCAGGATATTGCCAAAAAGCATGTATCTGAAATTGATGAAACAGGCCAGACATTAGCGCAGAAATTTGTCACGGAAGCGGGCTTGTCAAAGGACGTGGCTGAAAAGGTTGAAAAGATATTCACTACACGACTGAAGGAACTGACTGCAGCCAAGAAAAAACTTATACTTGATAATTTATTCAAGCCTAAAAAAACGTATCTCAGGAAATCTCTGTCGGACAAGATTATCGAACTGTCCAACATGGGCGCGATAGGTGATTCAAAGTATGCCAAGATACTGAATGAAAAATACAATATCCCCGGACTGACTGCGGAAGAAGCGCAGTATATCATCAAACAGACCGAACAGATTCAAGGCATGACGAACGTATTCAAGAGACAGGCTTCCGTAAATAAAATGATGTCGGAAATTCAAAGCAAAATTCCGTCATCGTTTGCTGCAAAAGCCAAAGCATTCACCATGATAAACACGCTTTTGAACACTAAAACCATAATAGCGCGTAACGTACCCGGCAATATTGCGCAAGCGACTGCAATGAGGGTAAACAAAGCCTTTATGTCGTCGATAGACTTTACTACGTCCAAACTTACAGGTAAAGACAGAACAGTTACCTTTAAGACAAACCGTGGCTTGGATAATGTACTTAAAGAATTTTTCAGCGATATTAAAACGGGTTTAAAATCGGGCTGGGAAGGATACAACCCCTATGGAACGATAAGTGAATTTAAGATGGCTACGCAGGCGTTCCGAGGAAAATACAATCCTTTGACCTACATGGAAAAAGCATTAGGTGCGGCTTTGAGTGGTGCGGGTGATTATCCGTTTTACATGAAGGCCGTCATGGATTCAATCGGCGAACAGTCTGTCTTAAAAGCAATGAACGAGGGGTTCCGCGGGAAAGCTTTAAAAGCGCAAGCCAAGATATACGCCGATGGAGTTATAAACAGTGCTAAAAACATGTCTGAATTCTCAAAAGGTGTTTTGGACGTTGCAAACCGCCAAGGCGAAAAAGCTACATTCAGGGACGCTAACGTGATAAGTGACATTTTGAAAGGCGTTCACGATACGTTAAACATTGCCGGAATAGGCAAGGCACAAGCGACGATAGGAAAAATCCCTTCAAGGGAATTCGGGTTAGGCGATGCCGTAATGATGTTCGCACGTACACCGGGGGCATTATTAAACATCGGGCTTGAATACAGCTTAGCTGGGTTTGCCAAATCGTTGTATTACATAGGTGAAGGGGTTTATAAATCCGCTAAAGGCACAGGCGGGCTAAACCGTGAAAAGCTGATAGAGTCCATTACCAAAGCCGTAAGCGGGACACTGTTGTTGTCAGGAACAGGATATTATCTCACTGCTAAGGGCGCAATGACGGGACAGGCTCCAAGTGATAAGGAAGCGCGGAATTTCTTTGATGAAAACGGTTCGAAGGCATATTCATTCAACGCGGATGCGATCGCAAGATGGGCGTTAAACGGATTCAAGGATGATTCACTGTTGAAACCTCAGGACGGTGATAAGTGGTATACCTATGATTGGTTTGCTCCATTTTCATTCAATATCGGTTTGGGCGCGAATGTGGCGCAAGAAGGTATAAAACTGAACACGTTGAAAGCATTGCCGGATACTTTTGGCGCCGGCATGAAAACTTTTGCTGAAAACGATGCAATATCTAATCTATTAGGCAATAATTATTATCAGGATTTTGGCGAACGGCTAACACAGACATTAGTATCCATGCCGTCAAGATTTGTTCCGATGGGGTCCATAGTCAACCAAGTGCGGCAAATGACCGACAATACCAAGCGCGACGTGGCAAGTGATGATCCGAAGCAAAAGGCAATCAACTTGATTAAGAATCGTTTCCCCGGAGCCTCAAAAACACTGCCCGCTGTACTCACGACTACGGGAGAGACAAAAGAAATGTACGCAGGCGGTTCAAACAATCCCTTGAATGTTCTGCTAAGTCCGGGGTATTTGGGAATTTACAAGAAATCACCCGGGAGGGATTTACTGATTGACCTTTACAAGTCAACAGGAAAGACCTCGCAATTCCCCAAGCTTCAGACCAACAAAATAAAGATATACGGGACGGAATACCCTTTGTCAAATGACCAAAAAGCCGATTTACAAAAGTACGTCGGACAAATGACATGGAGTACATTGGATAATTTAATTACTGCCAAATCTACAAAAGGAAAGGAGTTTTCAGACTTACCCGATGAAACCAAGCTTAAAGTGATAAGCAATATTATGGAGGAAATCGGGAACGAAGCTGAGTTATATATGGCAGGTAAACTAAATATAAAGAAACCTACCAAGCAAGAGGAAAAGGACAAACGGCAAGAAAGCGAAATACCTAAATTCAAGATGGCAAAATAGGCACTCGAAAGGGTGCCTTAATTTTTGAAAGGAATCATATGGAAATAATCGCAGAAATCGGCCTTAACCACATGGGCGATCTTAACAAGGCACTTGACATGATTAGAATAGCAAAGGAGTGCGGCGCGGACATAGCAAAGTTTCAATTCTATTATACAGATATTTTATGTGTTAACCGAAATTGTTTTGATTCATTCAAACTGCTGGATAAAATACGCCTACGCCCGCAATGGATCCCAATCATTGCAAACGAATGCAAACGGCAAAATGTCGAGTTTTTGTGTACATGCTTTGACAAGTTCAGCGCGGAGGAAATATCTGGTTACGTGAAACGCTTTAAAATAGCAAGTCCCGAAGCGGCTGACTTAAACTTTGTTAAGCAAGTGGCTGAATTCGGTAAACCGCTTATTATTTCAACTGGCAAAATAGACGACGATCAGATCAAAAGGATTCTCAACGAGGTTGACGTTCCCGTGACATTGCTTTACTGTGTTTCAAAATATCCGTCACGGCCAGGCGATTACAAACTATCTGAGATTAAACGGCTGAAGAAAAAATTCCATGTGCCGGTTGGCCTTTCGTGCCATTGCGTTGGGATTAAGAATGCCCTAGATGCGGTTGATATGCATGGCGCAGAAATGGTTGAAAAACATTTCATGCTATCAGACGAAAAATGCGTCGATGCTGCCGTATCGTTATTACCGAGCGATTTTACTAAAATGTGCGAAATTATAAGGAGGAACAATGGAAAACGGAATTGATGTTATTTTTCAATTTATAACTTTTAACCCGGTGGAGATAAACGGGAAACAGACATTTGATAACATGTTTATCGTGCTTGACTCTACCGACAAAATCGGGGCCGGCATGGTTTACCCACAGGAGGTACAGAATGTTTGAAAGAAATTGTAAGCTTTTAAGTGAGTTTCAGCCGGAAGCATTTAAAAAGATTCAAACCCCTGAAACCGCATTGACATTTACAGAACAGGTAATGTTCGGGTTGAATGAAAACCAAGCAGTTGATAATCTGGTGATAAACTCAGAGGATAAAATGCTGACTGTGGGAACCTCAGATAATGAAGGTTGGCTGCAAAACGTTAACCCTGACCTGCATACTATTATTGTATACGGGCTTGGATTGGGAAACCACATAGAGTCTTTAATCAAGAAATATCCGGATAAAAAAATAATCGTAATTGAACCGGACAAAAGACTGTTTTACCACGCCATTCAGATAAAAGACTTTGAGTTTATCATAAAAAATTGTACTGTCTGGCTGGATGAATCTGTTGACCTTGTTAAGGCAAAGATTTATGAAATGATAACCCACCCATTAGCAAGGGGGATAATGCTACTTCCGTTCTATGCGAACGTGTACCAGGATTATTTTAACCTATTATTAAATCATGTTAAGCAAATGATAAACGATTATGCGGTAATGACTAATACAAAAAGATGTCTTGTGGACAAATGGTACGCCAACCGGATAATCAATGCCCGCAAACCCTCATATAACGGAAAGACTTTGATAGACGCACACAAGGGATTGCCCGGTATCATTGTCGGGGCGGGACCAAGTCTAAAAACTCAATTAGAAAAACTAAGGGATATTCAAAGTAAAGCCATTGTGATCGCCGCGTCAACCGCAATGGAAATTTTGCACTCTCACGATATAAGACCAACCTACATGATCGCGATAGACCAAGACCCCATTACGTCAGGCGGGTTACATGAAAACCTGGACTCTGATGTGCCCTTAATTTTTGACACACAGATCGCACAAAATTCACTAAATTATAAAGGTCCCAAGATACAGATGCAACTGAACGTCAACAGGTACACAACCGTTGAACTGCCTATATTTGAATCCGGTCCGTCAGTGGCGAATGTCGCGCTTGACGTACTTCATAAAATGGGGTGCAGCCCGATTCTTTTAGTAGGAATGGATTTGTCCTATACTGACAATAAATTATACTGCGACGGGACAAAGTTCAACCAGGACATTCAGGAAACCAACTTAATGCAAATGACCAACAACAAAGGTGAAATGTGCTTTACTGAACCCTCGTTCGTTTCAATGCGAAACTGGTACGAGGAATATGTAAACCGTGTGAAACCAGAAGTCTACAACTGCACAGAGAGGGGGCTGATAATTAAGTCTATCCCAAACAAGACCTTGGACGAATTTACTTTTGACAAAGAGATCGTCATGCCTGAGTTTGAATTGATAGATGGTGCAAAGGATGATTACAGGGTTGAGTTATTGGAAATAAAGGATTTTATTGAAAAGAACAAATCTGTCAACCCTGCGTTTCAAAAGTACAAAGCGTGGACTTTGATCGACGAATACGTCCAGCCTGATATCTATATTGCGGAAATCCGAAGCGAAGGACGTATAAAGAGGGGAATGGATATCGCGGAATCCGTCAAGATTTTTCAAGAACAGAGAATAAATCTTATTTTAGCAGCTGTAGAGAAATTACTTAACTTATTTTAAGCGAGTAGGCCGGAAGTGCGTTAACACAACCGGCCCAGTACCGACCCCTACCCACGCAGGTAGATAAGGGAAGGTGACATAAAGTATATCAAAAATACGCAGGAGGTGTCAAATGACAGATACAATCATAGTTGCGGTGTTAAGTCTCATTGGAACACTTGCAGGCAGTTACCTTGCTCACCGGGCAAGTTCGGCACTGATATCATATCGACTTGAACAACTGGAAATAAAAGTGAATAAGCACAACAACCTTATTGAACGGACTTACGAGGTTGAAAAACGGTGTGATCTTTACGAGGAAAAATTCAAAGTAGCAAACCACAGAATAGACGATTTGGAAAGGGAGGAAGAAGAGTGAGTAAAATACAACTAGCGGTTGCTTTTGCTGTAGCGATAGCAAAAGATGAATCTCACGGATACGATCAGTTACACCGTTCAGGTAATCCTAATTTTGACTGTTCATCCCTGGTGATCGCTGCATGGGAAAACGCAGGAGTAAAAGTTAAGTCGGCCGGCGCAAGCTATACCGGAAACATGAGAACGGCATTCCTGTCTTGCAAGTTCGTAGACGTGTTTGGGAAGGTTAATGTCAAAACAGGTGAAGGTTTACTACCTGGGGACGTTCTACTCCACGAAGGGCACCACACAGCTTTGTACATAGGCAACAAGCAGCTTGTTCATGCATCCATCAATGAGCTTGGCAAAATAGTAGGAGGCTTGTCTGGAGATCAGACAGGCAAGGAAATCTGCGTACGGAGTTACTATAACCATCCATGGAACTCTGTATTGCGTTATGTAGAGCCTGTCACGCCACAGGAGGACGTTGTTGCTTACGCCAAGGGTAAAATACTCACTGATGAACCAAAGTGGCTTAAAAAGGCAATGGCAGACCCTGAGATATATGCCTTATTGGATAAGTTTAAAAAATATGATGAAGGGAGGAAATAGTATGAAGCGCACGACCGTAAAAGAATACAACCTTGAAGGCAAACTCATAAAGGAAACCATCACAGAAGAGGATGAGACTCCAACAATAAATAACCCTGCGCCAATCCTTGTTCCGTGGTGTCCACCGTATTATCCAACAACCCCCGTTACGCCTTGGTATGACGGGACAGTCAAAATAACTTGGGATTCAATTAAATAGAAGGGAGGAAATAGATATGAAAGAGAAATTTTCAAAGCTCATTGATGTCAAAACTATTGTAACCCTTGCACTTGTTGCAGCTGCTATATCTTTTGTTGCAGTGGGTAAACTGGAATCCAAGGTTATTGAAAATCTCGTAGTAATGGCAGTATCGTTTTACTTGGGGACTAAAATTGCTGAAAAGAATACATAGACATGACGAAGGCTCCTGTCAATCGGCGGGAGCCCAAATTTCCTCTATAACGTTTATATGCAGTCCTTCAATATTTAACGCAATCCCGTTAATTTCATCTATTCTATCAAGCATTTCGGATTCAGTGCCAAACCATTCTACATTTTTACCGGATAAAGCGCCATATCCTGGATTAACCATTTCAAAGATTAGCAAATAATTTTGATCATTCACTGCTTATCACTTCCTTTCATTCAATAACAATTTTTACTCAATTCTTCCTGATTTACCGTTCCGTCATCATTTACTAATCTGCAATCTTCTAGCGTCCTGCTATTTTCCCATCCAACAAGTCTGCATTCGTTGCTCATGCATCCTTCTGAATAATATGGGCATTTGCTACACTTCATCCCTATTACCTCCATTAATTATTATTTATCCATTCTCTATGATAGCAATCCGGGCATGGTGGCATGCTACAAAACGCTTCTTCTGGACTAACACCTAAAAATCCAGGCCATACATAAGGGTTTACAACCTTCCCACAATGCCCGCATTTGAAAAATATATCATCACTAATTTTACCCCACATTTTATTACCTCCATTCTATTATAGGCTCAAACCGGGTTTCTTTGTTCAAAGTATTCATCCATGTACCACATAAGTACTTCTCCGTTATCCCCATCGCCTCCGCTTTTAAAACAGAAAAAATCTCCACCGTGTTCAAAGTCCATATTTGCTATGAACTCGTACAATTCAATGCTCTTAGGGTGATGTGGTATTCCACGTTCCCATCGTTCATTTAAAGGTATTGATATTTTCATCCCTGCATCTATCTCCCTTCTATGCTAAACCCGTTTCACCAATTTCTATCTACAAGTGGCACTCTTTGAAGCTTGTTTTTCTTTTTAATAAACGCTCCTTGAATTGCTAAAAATTCGGTTTTGTTGCCCTTGCTAAAAGCTACAACGCAATCCATTCTGAGATCATCTAATTCAGGCATTGATTTGCAGGCTCTGATTTTTTTGAGAAGTTCTTCCATCCTTATCCTCCTTCTCCGCTATGTGTGGGACTATTTATGCGTATCAGCACCACACCTTTTACAATGCCCTGCCTGTTCAAAGTCGTAGGAATAATAACCGCCTTTAGGCATGTAAGCATATGTTTCCCAATCATGACCTTTAATTTTACAGACGAGTCTCTTAAACCACTTCATTCCTTTCCCCTCCGCTATGTGTGGGATATCCTGCTATTGTTGCAATATTAATCTCTGCCCATGCCGCATGTGCAATTGTCCGGCGTTTCTCTTGCGTGATTTCTTGTTAATCTTGCTGATTCATTTTCAAGTACTTCTATAGCTTTTGTTAATGCTTCTCTAAGCATTGAGTAATTATCTGGAGGCCAATTATTTTTTATGGTTTCAATTGCTTCAATACATGTCATTTGTTTTATTCTCCTTCACATTATTTTTATAATCCTCAATAAACCCACCGGCCGAGTTGCCTCCGATATAGTGCTGCACCCTCGGCTATGTGAGATTATTGGGGGAAGTGTCAGATTCGAACTGACGTGCCCCACAGCCTACCGTATCTGGACGGACTGTCGAAGCTTTATCCAGTATCAACCTTTTGCCCTAGGCCTTTCGGTCTGCCTCAGTCAACTTCCCCATGCACCCGGCTATATCGGAGCCGGGAGAACGCCGCTGTTTTTAGCAAGGTAACCGGGAACCTGCCATAGTAGGGAAGGCCGGGCTTGAACCGACAAGCCGTTTCCGGCTCCTGCGTACTATCGTTCCGCAGTCCACTGTCAATTGTGTCACTTCCCCATGCAATATATTAATCTCTTAATTCATTTATCACAGCTATGTCGCCTTCACATACTTCTACATTAGCTTGTGTAACCAATATAGTTGCATGAGGATGATAATACTTGTAAAGAAAATCTATCAAGGGTTTGGCTGCTTCCTTTAACTCCTGATGGATCTTTAGAATATCTTCCTGCGTTCTTTCCACGGTATTCACCTCCTTACTTGTGATTTACTATAAAGATTTCCCCATGTTATAGTATTGGATGGTAGGAAACAGGCTAGGCGCGTTTTACATGACCGTAATGTCAAGACCTAACCCGTTACCAGCAGTCTAACAGTTAACTGCCTTCTGCGCTCCTTGGTTAACTATCCCAAGTTTTCGTTCTCAGCCACAGATAGACGTTCACGCATACAGCGCCCGAAATGCCTTGAACCAACCTTTAACGGTGCAGAACCCGACGGCCAAGCATTCGACCATACGATCGCGCGCCTATGCCTTTTTCCAGCCAGCCGTTCACGCCTTCCGGGGTTATTACGTTTCATGTGGTCTGTTACCTCCTTGAACTACTCGTTTGTTACTACACTATCATTATACTCCAATGGGCGGGAATGTCAAGATAAATATGCAATATCCTGATAAAAAGTATTGCTTATTCTAAGGATGCATGGTATAATTATAGTGGAGGTGGACGCATGCAGATATTTACTATAACAATCCATAACAAGGCTGTAATTGATAAGCTTATATCATTGGATAAGAAAAAAGGGAAATACATTAGCAGACTTATTGAGGCAGACATAAGGCTCGGGGAGTTGGAACGTAGAGTAAAGGAATTGGAGGAAAAGAAATGAGTGATGAAATAGTCAATTTGTATTGCGTTGGCCCCGTCAATGCGGAATATAGCTGTTTTGTATTTGCTTCAACTGCAAACAAGGCACGGGCATTATGCGTAAACCATTTTTCAGACGATGAAGCTTATATTGACATGAGGGCATATTTGAGACAAAAGAACGTCGGCGGTCAGAACAACGTTATAGTTGACAGTGATTTTGATAAAGATTATGGCAGGGTAACTGCCGCTGGATGTTACTATTCAAGCGAGGATTACATCTGAAATAATCAAAAAGGAGAAGTAATATGATACACAATCTAAAAACATGGCCTGAATATTATGAACAGGTAGATGTCGGTGCAAAGACCTTTGAAATTAGAAAAGCTGATGATAGGGAATTCAAAGTTGGTGATATATTAAGGCTTTATGAATTCGACCCTATTGAACAAGTATGCAGCGGTAGGGTAACACCTGTTATTGTTTCTTATATTCTAGCTGAACAGCCTTTCGTACCGGAAGGTTATGTGTGCATGGCTATTCATAAGTTGTAATACCGTAAGGAGGGGAAAGGGAAATGAAACATAGCCAATTACCATGGAAAGTATTGGCCGGATGGCTTATCACTGATAATGAAGGCGGAAGCGTTGCCAGCACAAGGGAAAACGACGCTGAATTTATCGTTACCGCTGTCAATTCCCATGATGCATTAGTAGCCAAGGTGAAGGAATTGGAAGATACTTTGATATACTTGACTGTGGAAAGAACAGAACAACTACTTAAAAAGAAAACAGATGAAGGCTTTTGTCCAAACTGCGACAAATATGAAACCTGTACATCGGAATACAGGGAACCTTCCGGATGCTGCGACGATTACGAGCGGGCAGAACAACTATTGAAAAAGGAGTAACCCACACCCTGGATACAGGGGTATAAGGGAATATAAAAAGGTGGAAGGAGTGATTTAAAATGTCAAAGAGTAAGTATCCTACCGACCAAACTCAATGTATCGATGATATTATTTGCCCTTATTGTGGATACAAATTTGAAGGCGAACGGGCTGTTAACGGAGATATGGACTGCATGCTGAATATATTTTGTCCTGAATGTAATGGCGAAATGGAAATATCGATAAGCGTTGAATATATGGCAACAGTAGTCAAAGATTAAACTCACAGCGCCCCCTTTACCTTAACCGGTGAGGGGATTATTTTTGAAAATATGTTTACTTTCCTGAAAATGGTGTATAATGTATAGTATAAGAGAAAGAAGGGTATTATCCCTTCTTCCTTAAGCGATTAGGCTGCCTCTTATGGGCGGCCTTTCTTTTTGCACAAAAAATAAATTAAGAAAGAACGAAGATAAGAAGGGGTTTTCTAACAAAGAAAGAACCAAAGAAAAAATACTTTCCCCAAGAACAGAAGTAAGAAAGAATGCACACTCTGAAACCTTTTTATAACCCTGAAATCTCAATGCAGATTACGAACTGATATCAACAACAGATGTTCGCCTCCAAGCTTAACAGATTTCACCCATGCTTGTCTACAAACCTGTTAATAAGATAAAGTTATATAATCAGGTGATATGACTTGGTATCATCATCTTGTCATACGACTTGGTATTATGATCAGATGATAATTATATCTCTGCTTTATCCATAGGACTTTCAGCGCATTGTAAAAAGTCATTGCCAGCAATATAATATAATTAGGTTTACATAACATGTCGTAATATGTCGCAAAATGTCACAACGTATCGGAGGATGATGCTATGGAAATATCAAACAGCAAAATTAAGCATACCAGCCAACCGATTCAAACCGATGGTATAAGGCTCAACAAAAGGCAATCAAGAGTATTGTACAGGTACTGCAGTAAACATGGCATATCTGTCAGCCAGGCTGTTGAGCAGGCATTAAAGTTTCTATTGTTCATTATGGATCACTAAATTGGGAATAAATAGTAAGGGAGAATGAGTAATGAGTGACGTTATTAACAGCGCAGCATTCCAGGAATTCTTACAAAAGAGATGCGAAGAAATTATTGAGAGTGACGAAGAGTATCGCGGTATTAATGAACTTATCTTACAAAAAGAGGGGGAAATAAAAACCTTGGTATCCGGTGAACTTCTCGTAAAAATAAATGAATACGAAAAACTTAATCTGGATTTAGTCGCTCATGCAGTAATTTTGATATACCAACAAGCAATAGATGACTTTCCACTTAAATGAAATAACCCGAAAGGGTTATTTTTTTTACTCAAAAGTCAGGAGCAAGCACTCGCGTAATATCCCCTTATTATCCCCTTATATTAAATATCCCCTTATTATCCCCCTATTTTCAATCAGTTCAGTAGACATAACAACACGTAAACATATGTTACCACAGATTACAAGCTTTGAATTATGATGGTGTGTATACAATTGTTACCGATATTATCTGCAACGATTATTTGCTTGGGGTGCAAGAGGTCGCGTGTTCAAGTCACGTCACTCCGACCATTTAAAATGGCGGGTTTCAGCTTTTCTGATTCCCGCCATTCTTATGAAAAATCCCCCTATTATCCCCCTATATTTTTACGCTTGTTAATATCGATGACTTTTGCCAGTTCATTATTTTTCATTTCAGATATACTTTTATCCAGATCAGCAAACGTTTCATCTATATCTTTTCCTGTTTGCTCTGTAGATTCATCCAGCATATCGCCGTATATGTCAAGAGTGGTTGTACTTTCATCATGTCCGAGAATATTCTGTATTTCTTTTAAGGATAACTTTTTGCGGTTCATATATACGAATGTATGTCGGAGCATGTGGGGACTTGCATGTATGCCGGCGTTAATCGCTGCCCTTGCCATCATGGTATAATAAGAACCTGGCTGGAGCATTACACCTTTCTTATTGGGGAATATCAGGTTAGTTTTCTTCAACTCTTTATTGTGTAATATCGGATTTGTTTCAGCCTCAAGCATCTGCTTTTGCCCCGCTAGATATTTTTCCATCAGTGGAGAAAGTGGAATGTAATGTATCTTTGTTTTAGTGTCACCCAAGCCCGTAGAACTGTCTGATTCATCAATGGCGATTCTCTTATTGATTACATCGATATCGGGCGAACGCAGAGCCAAGAGTTCTCCGCGGCGCATCCCGGTTATCAATAGAAACTTTGCGGACCATATCCACCGTGATCGTTCAAGTTGCCTGTATAATTTAAGCAACTCTTCACTGTTTAAGGTTTTGCGAAGCTTCGCATTTTTCTGTGGTATTTCAATTTTACTATCAATATCCTGAACAGGGTTACGAGATATGACCTTTTCTTTTTTAATGGCATAGGTAAATCCGCCGTTCATTATCTTCTTGGCATGTTTCATTGTCCAAGTAGATAGACCCTTTTGATTCATTGCAAAAATAACATCCTGTATATCCCCGGGACTTATTGTTGAAATTTTTCTTTTACCGATTTCAGGCTGGATGTGTTTTTTATAAATGTCGTTATATTGATTGTGTGTTGCCTTTTTTCTTAATGCTTTAATGTAAGCAAGATATTTGGTAAACAATTCATCAACTTTTAACTTCGATCTTATAATCTTCAAATCAATTACTTCATTAATTTTCTCCTGCAACTCTTTCAGAGTATCAGCAGAAAGATAACGTTCTTCTCCATCAATTCTTTGTCGCCAACCATACTTACCCTCAGGTGTCATGTAATAATGCCCTGTGCCTTTGGGACCGCGCTTCATGGTAGATTTTGCCATACCGATCAATCCTTCCTGTATCTTTCATCCGATAAACCTATAAGATAATCGCAAGTTGTATTAAAAAAGTCAGCAAATTTTTTCCCTACTAATAAATCAGGAACTCTTTTTTGATTTTCGTAATAAGAAATTGCCACATGAGACATTCCTAAAATTGCAGCAAGTTGCCTAACGCCCAGTCCCTTTTCCTCTCTTAATTCCTTCAACCGCCTTGCAAGTACTTCTGAACCCATTTTAAATCTCCTTCTCATTATATTCATTATGCATTGTACACTATTGTTACCACTTTGTAAATAAAAATATTATTGAAATTTGCACAAATGGTATTGACAACATTATGCAAAATGATATAATGGTAACAAACGTGAACAACAAAAGTATTGCGAGGTGATTGTAGATGAAAAAACCGGCATATCCTACTTTGGCACAGCTTATGGCAAAACACGGCGTAAGCAGAGAAGACATTTCAAAAACTATTGGAGTAACTTATCGGAATACCCTTAAAAAAATCAACGGCGACGTGCTATTTAACATTGTGGAAGCTGGCAAAATTGCGAAGGTATTTACCGTGATAGGTGAAAGCGTTACAATAGATGATATTTTTTTCTCTTAGTGGTAACAATCGTGAACAATCCAAACCAGCATAACCCTACATAAGCAACAACCCAAACGGGATAGAATCCAAGCCAGCATAGAAAGGAGGTGAACTAAAATGTCAAAAGTTAAATTATTCAGTAACTATGTCAAGAAGGAAAACGCTACAGTGCTAGACGGAGAAACTCAGGTTGAAGAAATTATCTCAATAGTAAAGGAAGCGTTGGAAAACGGAGTCCAGGAGATTTGCTTCAATTACATAGAAGAAGGGCCGGAAGAATCCAGCCCAAGCGAAGATGAAATCAGAGCTAGTCAGTTAGTATCGGATAGCCCTAACATCACCGGGAACGAATGGCTCAAATCTCAAATGAATGTTGAATGAATATCAGGCCATTCAACTGTTTTAAGATATCCGTGTACTGGCGGTTGAATCAGGCAAATCACAAGGCGGTCATTAGAATCAAGAACTTTTGATATATTGTCTTCCACGGTTTCTATAGGAAGACCACACCTAAGCAAGTAAGCGGATTTTAAAATATGGTTATAGGTTCCCATTGATTCAATCGCCTTGTGTACTGCATCGTAATTTTGACCCGGATTTTCCAGATCATAAGAAATAAAGTATGAACTCAATATAATCACCCCCTTTCGACAATATTTTACCACATAAGACACAAATGATCACTTATTTTCCTAAATAGGA
>Ga0172380_10001691_pt1 | contig 37586 bp, 29 predicted proteins | sample Leawe162metaG_FD_119747 | JGI IMG/M metagenome (GOLD analysis project Ga0172380, IMG submission 119747) | Leachate microbial communities from a municipal landfill in Southern Ontario, Canada - Leachate well 162 metaG | ecosystem: Engineered > Solid waste > Landfill > Unclassified | place...
CTTGCGACAAACGAACCACATATTTCTTACGCATCGGTGCCTCCCTGCTGATTCCCCGGCGACCCTCGCCGGACAGCAGGTTCATCGGCAATCCTAAACATTAGACATGACAAAACACTAGGCTCCAATCCGAAATAAGAGACCAAGGCTTTGGCGTTGGCCGCCCCTCCGGATACCAGCACTTCCGGCGGGAACTCCTGATCAGAACGCCAGTCGACGACACGTGCCTCGTTGCTCCAAGCAACAAGCTTCAAATCGGCGCTGCCGTATCCGAGTCGCAGATATTGCTCCATCGCCCGCGCTACGCCGCGCGCGATCAAGAGCTTTCCCCACTCTCCCATGCTGCCGGAGGTGTCCAAGACCAAATGGATCAGCATGGCTTACCCTCCGGTCTGCCTATGTAGGGTCGGAACCACTGGAGTTCGTTCGTCATACGGTTGACGAAAACCGCCCGATTGGGTTTCTCAACCCCCTTGAACTTGCCGATGCCCCCGCTGACCAGCGCCCCAGCGTCGTCCTCGTTCATGCAGAAAGCCACTCGTAACTCGAATAGGTTGAGCAAGTCCTTGCAGGGAACAGCGCATCGACGCCAGTTGTCGATGAACGTAAAGACAAAGGTGCCTTTTCGTGGTCCCTCCTCGGCGATACGCTTCAGCAGGTCAGCCGGCGTGGCTGGTTCACCCGGTCGTGGAGCCTTGAACGCCTGAACGGGATGCAACGCCTTTTCACCATCCAATCCGTCAATAATCAGCGCGATGCTTCGCTTACCTATGGCGTCCGCTATCTCCTGCAAGGGCAGTTGGCCGATGTCGCTGACGGCCCGGACCCGTTCCCCCACCGCCATTGAAGCCTCACCATATTCCCCGCGCGGTTCGATTCCCCGTCCATTGAAGTAAACGATGTCATCGAAAGCATTGCATGACGCAATGCTGGCGAGAGACGATCCGAGCAGTCCGTCATGGATCACGTCGTTGTAGCCGCTGAAGAGTACATTGAACGCCTGCCGATTTGGTAGAGGCACTGAGAGGGCGTCAGAGGAAAAGGTCAGGCATTCGCCCAAGAGCAGCGACTTGAAATGACCGCAGAGAGCATGGAACTCGTTGAACGCAGGGCGTATGGGCAGGTTGGCACCGTTGAACACTTTGGCTTTGCTTCCGATACCTCGCTGTGCGGCTCGCTCCGACATCTTCAACAGATGAGTGCGGCATTGCTCCCTCTCCGCTAACGGGATCATAAACTTGATGTTGCCCGACGTCGCGCCGTTGCTGTTGTTGAGGATGCCTTCTGGCGGGCTCTTAAGCTCTGCCGCAGCCCAATTGTTCCCGCCCAGAATCAGGGCGGAATCCTCCTGGCCGCAGGCAAGCGCAATCCGGCAGCCCAATTGAGAGATCAATGCACCCAGCGATAACGCGTTGATGCCCTTCAACGTTTGCGTCGCCAACAGCAGATGAATGCCGAAAGATCGCCCCTGTTTTAGAAGTTGCGCGAGCAGTTGCTCCGCCAGTTCCGCGACCTGTCGTCCTTCAGTGAACAGCACTTGGAATTCGTCAATGAGCAAAAGCACCCGGGGCAACGAGGTCAGATGCACTGTCCGGTACTCCGAGAAATCGCGTACCCCAACGGATTTGAAATGATCGGCCCTGTGTTCGAGTTCACTTATAAGATGCTGCAACACCGTCACCCCATATTCTGGATCGCTTTCCGTCGAGACTAGCCGTGCGTGGGGCAGAAGTGGTTTCGCGTAGACCGTGAACTCCGTGGATTCCTTGTAGTCGAGCAGGTAGAGGTCAAGCTCCTGCGGCGCATACTTCTCGCAGAGCGAGTGGATAAGCACGTGGAGAAGGTTCGACTTGCCGGAACCGGTCTTGCCTGCCAATAGCGCGTGATGCTCGGAGTTCGTCGCGCCAAGCGTCAGCGACACAATGTCTCCAGAGGCAGTCCACCCAATGGGTATATTGAATCCGCCGACCGTTGTGCCGCCCCGCGCGTAGTCCACCCAAAGGTCTGGCAGTGTCTTGCTGAAGCGACCGCACTCAACGTATCGTTTGGCGAGCGCGGAAAGGAAGCCGTCTAGGGCATCCTGCTGCGGCCACCCCTCCGGCAAGTATGTGTACGACAGCCCGTCCCTATCATCATCCTCAATGCTTAGACACCCGTCCAGCCGTTGTGTCGAATGCTTCAGCGCAGCACGCAGCGTCTCGTAACGCCTGTCTTCGATACGCTCACCGTCCACGGCGACAATGGGCAGGATGCCGCATCGCGGTCCGCTTTCGGCCAGTCGTTGGAGATACCACAGGCTTCTATCGGACAGTTGCTCGGGGACATCGAATAGCAACACGACCTTGTAACGCAATGGATTGTCGATGTTCGCGGCGTTGAACTCGGTCCAGTTGGATACCCTCCCCTTGAACCTATGCTGAATCAGGTATTCGGTCTCATCCGTCAACTTGCCAAGGATGTGCTCAATCTCGTCTGCGCGAGTGAGCACGCGCCGTTGCGGCATTAGCTGCTCCACATTTAACAGCGGCAGAAAGGGGCCGAACGACTGCCCCAGTTTGAGCGGGTCAATCAGTGTTAATTCCAGCCGCCCCGGCGGGATGGCTTGCAGCAGCCGAAGCAGGAGGTGATGCGCCAGGCGTCGCTGCGACTGATTGTCCGCCGGCAGAACGAGCGCACGCTCAAATGGAAACGTAATGCCGTGAGGGATCCGGCAGTGAAACTGCCCGAATACGACTTCTTGCGCTCCGAGTAAGAGAACATGCGGTATGTCGGAAACGATGCATGAATCGCTCCCCCGCAAGTCAACGAAGGCTGGTTGCTGTCGTCGAAGGAGCCGAAACCCCTGCATGATCTCATCCGCCGCTCCCTGCCATGCGGCAGAGACGCTCGTGAGCAGATTGCGCTTACGCGACTGCCTGCGGTTCTCCGCATCGCTCGCCTTTTGCGCCAAAAGCCTCGCTTGCGCGTCGGCGTTGTCGGCGGAAGTCCTCAATGCGACGAGTTTGCGGCGAACATTATCCAGCGTTACCTGCAGGTCGTTCCTGTTGGACACCATTTGCGAGCGCGTGGCCTCAAGCCGTCGGCGCGTCTCTTCCAACGTCGATTTATCGTGAGCACCTCTATCGAGATCTCCTTGCAGTCTTTCGCATTGCTGCCTGTCTTTGTCGGTCACGAACAGGTAGATAATTCGCTCAATCAGCCAGCGGTCCTGTATCTGTTGCTCAAGACTTGCCTTTTGCTGCGTCAGCGCTCGAAGAGACGCGTCAACGGCGGCAAGACCTTGATCAAGCTTTACGGTCTCGGCGTCAAGTCGTGCAATGTCTCGTTCAATGATGTCGGCCTGCTGGCGGAGCGTGGCGTCCTGTGACTGTTCGCGATTGGAATGGTCGGCGTGTTTGGCGGATTCCCCGCGGATGTTCTGGATTGAGAAGGCAATTCGTTGGCAGGCGTCGTCAAACTCTCGGTCGATGAGGGCAAACCCGGCATGGTATTCCGTCGCAACCCTGGAGAGTCTGGCAGAGAGCTCTGGATGTCCCTGTGTCATGCTCATCGTTGCGAACCCTTGGCAAGTGTCAGTGACCGGGCATCCTGCAAGACCTGCTCCACATTCAGGGAATGACGTTGAACGTCCTCGTGGAGCGAGCGGAGTTGGCCAATCTGGTTGAGGATCGGGTCCAGCACATCGGCGATGATGGATGCGCCAAACGCATCGCGCACACCATTGCGGAACGTTTCCACGCAGCGTTCAGTCATTCCAAGTACTTCGTCAAACATCGTCGCCCTCCCGTTCGGCAAACGGAAGCTGGAGAACCATCGTGTCCGCCATTGCCTCAGAGAAGAACTGAGAGCACAGTTCTCCGGGAACTAGGTAATCGGATTGGAACGCCGCGTTCCGATCCCTGACTTTGGCCAGGAATCTGCACCATTCCTCCTCGGTGATGTCTACCGAGTTCATCTTGGCTGTCACCGCCATCAGTTTCTCGGTAGCGACGTCCACGCCGTCCATATCCCCGCTATTGACGGCCGTGCGAAGATCACCGGTCAGTCGCATGACCCCGGCAAGATCATCAGGGAGGATTACCGCGAGTCGTATTCTCATTGGAGATCACCCTCCTTGTCCGGCTGAATAAACGTGAGGCATGAGTGGTCAATGTCGTTCTTCGCTGGCATCATGCCGACCAGAGGGGACCCGGCGGCACGCAAGGCATCGCGCAGTTCGTTTTCCTTCTCGGGCGGCAGGTCATGGATGTCGCGCGAGCAGAGCGTGCAATGAGCATCCGCTTGCCTATGGCCCTCTGCCTGGAAGAGCATGTGATTCTTTTGCGCATAGAGGTAATCCGCTTTGCCGCACTTCACCTCAAAGGCCAACGATCTTCCGACCGGCGCTCCCATACCCTCGCCGCGTCCGAGGACGACCGGAACCCGCAAGTCGGTCACAATCAAGTCCGTCTTCGTGTACCTGCCGTCATCGCCAACCAGCGTTCGCCCCTGTGTTTCGATCTTACCGCCTAATGGAGCGAGGGCATGCCGTGCCAGGTGTTCCGCGTACGCGCCGCACAGATGGATGCGGGCGTTGCGGTTCACGATGTTGCGCTCGACATCACCCTTGGCGACCACCCATTCGCCCCGATACCTGTCGACCATGTTGCGGTAAGTGGGATGGCGATCGTAGAGGTACGCCTGCAGAAGCAACTGCTGTTCGCGGGAAATGTTCAGGCGGTTACGAATGACATCAGGCGTTATCGGCTTCCCCTGCTCGGGAGACCAATGAAGCCACTCGCGGAATATGGCTGCGGGCGGATTGGTCGCAAGGTAGGCATCCAAAGCGTGCATTGCCGCTACCAGCCTCGCTTTGCCTGTGTCGATGGAAGTGCTCACCTCGTGCATACGCGATGTGCATTCCTGTTGGGCGCGTTCGAAGGCCTGCGTCGCCATCGACAATGCCTGCTTGGCACGTTCGACGCGATGTTCCATTCGCTGGCGGTCTTCTGCAGCCTTCTCGGCCGCAGCTTCAGCTTCCTCTACCGCCGTTTGCGCAGCATCTACGGCGGCCTGCGCTTCTGCCACAGCAGCCTCCTCACCGGAGCAGTCAGGCCCGTCGCCATCTTCATCCGGCGGTTGCGCTACGCAAGCCGACAATGCGGATGCTGCGGCACTTAGAGCATTCTCCGCAAATACCAGGCTCTGCTGGGCCTCAGCCAGGGCCTGATGCGCCACCTGTTCTGCCTGGCTGGCCTGCTCTAGCATGTTCTCGCTGTTCTGCGTCTCCTCCCGAGCCTCGGCGCACAGGCGTTCCATCACTGCCACTTGTTCACGGCAAGCGGTCTCCAGGGCCTCGCGAACGGACTCCAGTCCGCGTATGAGGTCTTCCATGTTCTCGACTTGTCCTATGGAAACTTGCGCCATCGTTGTGCCTTAGGATTGCAGATAGTCGCGCAAACGCGCCGCCAGCGAGGCCAGATACGGAATCTGTTCTGAAGCGTTGGCGTCGAACTGTGTCAACTGTTGGACGAGCGCATGGTACTCGTCCTCGAACCGCGCCCGCTTCTCGTCTTGCCAGGTGTCTCCAAGCACCGCGAAAGCGCCATTGAGGTTGCCTACCGCATCGTTGAGCGAGTCAACGAACTGTTGCAGGGCACGCGCAAAGCGTTCCAGTTCATCTGGGTCTCCGATTGCCTGTGGCATTACCAGTAACCTCCTTCGTCTGCATCCGCGTTCGCGGATGTCGGAACGGCATTTGGATTCGTTGATTTGCTGCGCATGGACACTGACATGGTTACCTTGCGGAAGAACTCGTGTATCTTGTCGGCATCTGTCGCGCGGAACACAGTGTTAAGGATCGCGGTCCCGTTGACTTCCGCCAAGACGGGCGTCCGGGAAATGAAGCGTTCGAGAACCGGCATGCCGGGATCCTCTCCAATACCCATTGCCATGAAGAAGCACTTGGAGGAACGCCCCTCGGCAATCAGTGATTCCAGGGGTTGCTTCCAGTCGTCTGTCGGCTCTCCGTCGGAGACCAGGACAACGGTCGGTCGGTAGGCTCGGGATGGCACAACGTTCTTGTCCTCAATCAAGTCCTTGGCCATTGAAAAGGCCGCTCCCATCGCGGTGCAACCATCAGCAGTCATGTCTGCCCATTGCACTGACGAAGCGGGAGTCGGCAGCAGGTGTTGGGTTGCGCTGTCCCCAAAGACGATGATTGCGACCAGGAACTCGGTCTCCATCCTTTCCTCGGTCGAGAACGACTCGATCATCTTCCTGACAGCTTCATTCAGAATTTGAATTTTGGAGATTCCGCCTTCGACCAGCTCCCATGTCTTGCCATCGCTTACCAGGGTCTGCCCGGTTCGGCGGACATTCTCGAGGTCAACGACCTCAGCCATAGAGCCGCTGACATCCAGCAACAGGAACACCGGCAACGGCTTCGCCTTCTGAACCGTGAATTTGGTTGAGTCGAACATCACCAATATCCTCCGTCGGATTCGTCGCTGGAGACCGCGTCGCCGGATTGTTGTGACGAGGATGGCTTCTCCGGCCTCTGCGCCCTGTCTTCAATCGTGGCGGGTTTGACTTCGATGGAGCTTGCCTCCGGTACAACATTCTTGTCTTTCGACTGTGTGCGGATCGTGACGGACATGGTGACGAACCTGAAGAAATCCCGCAGTTGCTTGGCGTTCTCAGCATAGAAGAGGCGGTTGTTCGTTCCTTCGATGAACTTTCCAAGAACGCCTTCGTCCGCATCAGCGCCGATGGCCATTGCCATACGGTCGCACTTGGAAGAACGCCCATCTTTGATGAAATCGGCCAGTGGTTGCTGCCAATCATCGGTTGGCTGCCCGTCCGAAACCAGAACCACAGTCGGGCGGTAGGCCCGGGACGGAACAACACCCTTGTCCTCAATCATCGCCTTCGCCATCTTGAACGCAGTGCCCAGGGGCGTGCCGCCAGATGCGGACAAGTCGTGCCAATCACTGGCGCTGACGCTGGCAAGGGACTGGTGAAGTTTCACCTCGGCACCAAAGGTGATGATTGCGACGTGGATTTCGGTCTCGCTGTTCTCCGAGTCACGGAAGGTGTGCAGCATGTCCCTGACGGCCGCATTAAGGTTCTGAATCTTCGCTCCCCCCATGCTGCCGCTTACGTCCAGGAGGAGAATTACGGGGAGGGGCTTGGCTGTCGGGGCGGTGAACTTGGATGGATCGAAGGTCTGCATCTCAGGCACTCCTTGTTGTGATGGTGGTTATGTTCACCACGCTAAATACAATCGACGTGCCAAACGCCGCACTCAGGTCGCGCATTACCTCATAACTGATTTGATGACAAGCTGTTACGACACGCCGATCTAGCCAGCGTGAGATTTCCGCGCTAAAGCATCCGGCAGTAATCCGCCGCTTCTCGGCACTGTGCCGCCGACTACCTCGCCCAATCGCGCAATGTGCGCTCTGCGACATCACACACCTCCTCTGGTTTCAGTCCATGCACGTTCGTATAGCGGCGAATCTCGCTCGCGATGTACCGCTTCACGTCATCGAAGAGCCTCTTGGTGTCCAGTTTTCCCATCGATTCGATGCAAGGGTCCAGGGGACTTCGATCCACAAAGCGGCGCAGCACATCCTCGGTGACGTCAAAGCAGTGCGTGGTGGACTGCGTCAACCCCGCCATCGCATACTCAACAGCCTGTTCGGGTGCCATGGGGTCAAAGGCGTCACCCGACGCGGCGATCAGGCGATAGGCCACCACAAACAAGTCACGCATGTTCCCGGGCAGCGGCTCCCGCCGCAGCAGAGGCAGGAGGGCTTTGCTCGCCGCTTCAAGGATTGCCGTCTCCACTGAAACGCCCGCTCTCTTTGCCGCCTCCTGCAACACCTGCCCCCAAAGCCACGGGAGTTCCTCGGATATCTCTCGAAGAGGCGGCATCTCGATCCGCAACATGCTGATGCGGTCCATGAAATCGGGGTCCAGCGCTTTGCGAAGGTCGTTCAAGTTCCGGTTGGTTGCCGTGATCAGCCGGAAGCGACTCTTGAGCACATCGGTCGATCCCAAAGGTGAATACGCGTGTTCTTCCACCGCCTTGATCAGGAGTCGCTGTAGAGGAATTGAGATGTCGCCGATCTCGTCCAGAAACAGCGTATCGCCATCTGCGCGTGCCAGAAGTCCTTCCCTGTCCGCCGTCGCCCCGGTGAAGGCTCCTTGCCTGTAACCAAACAACTCAGCCCGCATCGTTTCCGGGCTATATTGCCCGCAGGGCACAGCGGGCCAGCTCGAGTCGTTCTTGGCCTTTCGGAAATCGCTATGCGCCCGAATCCATGCCGCCAGTGTGGTCTTGCCCGTGCCGCGTTCACCGGTAATAAGCAGCGGGACATTGACTTGAGCAACTCGGCGCGCTTCTGCAAAGACCGCCTTGAGCTTCGCCGATTTGAATTTCTGCGGGTCCCAGAAAATGAGATCTTCCGTGCCCGCAGGCGGGTGACCTTCGTGCTGCCGCTGGTAGACCTTGAAAAACGTATCCAGCCCCAGTCTTACCGGGACAACCGCCAACCGTTCCTTGCGCTCCTCGGGTCGGTAGGACTTCACCATCTCGACCGGCGGCGCAATCATGCCGGTTTCAGCCATGAGCACCCATACCGTGTGCATCGCGGGCGTACCGGGACTGAGGTGAATCAGCAGCTTTCGGCCAGTGAATTGCTCGCGAAGGCCGGGTAATGCCCTGCGGAGGAAGCGATAAATATCCTGGTGATCCGTGGGATCATTTCCCCTCCATGCATGATTGCTCACACGCACATCGGGGCACTGCTCCCGAATCGCCGCGACTGTGTCCGCAAGGGCACGTGATTCCCTGCTGTCATCCTCGGCCATTCTGTGAAAGAAAACGACGTCTCCAATCGCTCCTTTGTAAGGGGAGTCTGGATCGCACAGCAGAGTCAACGTGGGTCCGGGAACAAGTGTGCCACGAACGCGTCGATACTCGCCTGTGTTCCGATCGCGCTCGTAGGGGTCGTTGTTAACCGCCACCCAGGAAAGCAGCACTAATGGTCGTTGTTCAGGCATTCGCTCGCGACCTCTCTGTTTCAGATTGCGTGAATAACATCAGGCCGCGCCTCCTTCGTAGGTCACCGAGAAGATCGTGTCCGCCAGCCATTTCTTGAAGCTGGGGTTGTCGCTGAACTGCTTGAACAGCTCCGTGTGGTCGGCCAGCATGCCGATGACCACCTTCTGCAGCGCCCGGTCGTGCTCCAGCCGTGCCGCCGCCTTGTCGCTGTTCTTCATCGCGTTCTGGTACGCCTTGTCGGCCGCGACCTTGCCGGGGATTTCCTCGGCGATCACCTGACGGATGCGGTCGGCGTCCTTCCAGTCGATGTTGCCGAACTGATCGTTGAACGCCTTGATGATGTTGCTCAGGCGGTCGAGCTCCGGCTCGGGCTTGCGCCCGCCGCCGCTGGCGGGCACGGGGCCGACCTCGCCATCTTCGTCGGCCAACGTCAGCTTGAGCGCCTCTTTGACCTCGTTGCGGTAGCTGTCCATGTCGATGGCTTCGAGAATGCCCTTCGACAGGTCTTCCTCGACCGGGGCCGGCAGCTTGGGGACGAGGAAGTTCAGGAAGATCGACAGCTCTTCCCAGTCGCGGCTGGTGTACGGCAGGATCGACGCCAGGAACTGGTAGGTCCGGACGAACGCCTTGGCCTTGCCCTTGAAGTCGACCTGCCCATCCTCGTCGAGGTCGCTGTTGTAGACCGCCACGCAGGCGTCGAGGATTGGGTCCAGCTTGTCGCGGTCCGCGCCGCCGAGGAACAGCTCGACCAGTTCTGCCACCTGCTCTGGCGCGTAGACCTGGTAGCCGTCCAGCGTGCCTTTCAGGTCGTGCAGCTTGTTCGGGTCGGTCTCTTCGCTCAGCACGGTGGTGCGGTAGTAGTCGGCAAACGCCATCGTGATCGTGTCGGCGTCGTTCATGAAGTCGAGCACGAACGTGTCGGTCTTCTGCGGGTGCGCCCGGTTCAGCCGCGAGAGCGTCTGCACCGCTTTGATGCCCGAAAGCTGCTTGTCCACGTACATCGTGTGCAGCAGCGGCTCGTCGTAGCCGGTCTGGAACTTGTCGGCCACGATCAGGAAGCGGTACGGGTCCTGCTGGAACTTCTTCTCGATCTGGGCGCTGGGGAACTCGTTGAGCGTCGCCTCGGTCACCTGCCTGCCGCCGTCTTCGTGCTCGCCGGAGAAGGCGACGATGGCCTTGTACTGGCTCTTGCGCTCGGTCAGGTACGCCGACACCGCGTGGAAGTACTGGATCGCCCGCTGGATGCCGCTGCAGATCACCATCGCCCGCGCCTGCCCGCCGATCTTTCGCCGCGCGATCACCTGCTCGTGGAAGTGGTCCACCATGATCTCGGCCTTCTGCCGGATCGCGTGATCATGGCTCTCGACGTACCGCCGCAACTTCTTCTTCGCCTTGGACGTGTCGAACTCCGGATCGTCCTCCACCGTCTTCATCAGCCGGTAGTAGCTCTCCACCGGCGTGTAGTTGGCCAGCACGTCCAGGATGAACCCCTCCTGGATCGCCTGCTTCATCGTGTAGCTGTGGAACGGCTTGTGGCGGACCTTGTCGCCGTCCGGCATCGCCTCGCCGAATATCTCCAGCGTCTTGTTCTTCGGCGTGGCCGTGAAGGCGAAGTAGCTGGCGTTGCCCAGCATCTTCCGCGCCTCCATGATCCGGTTGATCTGGTCCTCGTAGTCTTCCTCTTCGCCCTCGCCGCCGTTCTCAGCCAGCGCGATGTTCATCTTGGCCGACGTGCGCCCGCCCTGGCTGGAGTGGGCCTCGTCGATGATGATGGCGAACTTCCGACCCCGGTGCTCGTCGCCGATCTCGTCCAGGATGAACGGAAACTTCTGCACCGTCGAGATGATGATCTTCTTGCCTTCGCGCAGGAACCGCCGCAGGTCACCGCTGCGCTCGGCGTGGCCGACCGTCGCCGACACCTGGGCGAACTGCTTGATCGTGTCCTTGATCTGCTTGTCCAGCACGCGCCGATCCGTCACGACGATCACCGAGTCGAAGATCGTCGATCCCGCGTGGTCCAGGCCCACAAGCTGGTGCGCCAGCCACGCGATGGAGTTGCTCTTGCCGCTGCCGGCCGAGTGCTGGATCAGATACCGCTTGCCCGAGCCACTCGCCTGGGCGTCGGCCAGGAGCTTCCGCACCACGTCGAGCTGGTGGTAGCGCGGGAAGATCTGCTTCTGCTTCTTCCGGCCCTTGTCGTCCTTCTCCTCCACGACCTGGGCGTAGTTTTCAATGATGTCGGTCAGGCCGGACTTGGTCAACGCCTGCTCCCACAGGTATGCCGTCTTCAGCCCGTCCGGGTTCGGCGGATTGCCCGCGCCGTCGTTGAAGCCCTTGTTGAACGGCAGGAACCACGAGTCTTTCGCCTTGGGGTGCGTACACATCCGCACCTCCTGATCGTCCACAGCGAAGTGCACCATGCACCGACCGAACTGGAACAGCAATTCCTTCGGGTCGCGGTCGCGTTTGTATTGCTGCACCGCATCCTCGACGGTCTGCTTGGTCAGCCGGTTCTTCAACTCGAACGTCGCCACCGGCAGGCCGTTGATGAATACGCCCAGGTCCAGTGCGAGTTGCGTCTCATCCTTGCTGTATCGCAGTTGTCGCGTGACGGAGAACACGTTCGCCGCGAACCGCTCCTCGGCCTTGGTATTGCCGGGCGTCGGCGTGCCGTAGAACAGGTCCAGGTGGATCGGGCCGTGCTTGACGCCGCCGCGAAGCACGTCGATCACGCCGCGCTTGGCGATCTCGCCCTGGAGGCGGTGGAGGAACTGCATCCGCTTGGGCGTGTCCATGCCCAGCCCCAGCGCCTCGGCCGTCTCCGGCTGGGTGGCGATGACGAACGCCTGGAGCTGCGCCAGGTCCACGGCGTGGTCGCGGTCGTAGTCCTCGCTGCGGCCCTGCACGTAACCGGCCTCGGTCACGAGCGACTCAACAATCAAGGCCTCCAAGCCTCTCTCGGATGTGTCAGTCGCGGTCATGGCTGGACTCGCCCCTTCCCGATGAAGCCGTCGTCCTTGGGCCAATTCTTCATCAAGCCGGGATCGGCCGGCCCTTTTGTGATCTCCCAAGCGACACGGAACGTGATCGCTCCCTCGTGCATCAAGACCAGATCTTCGCCAGCAAGCGCTAGCTTGCCGGCGGGGTCGAACGCATTGATTTCATCTCCAGTCACGGATTCCAAGAGTCTGGCCTTGGCCACCCGGCCGGAAGTAGCCTTGCCCAGCCGCACGAACATATGTGCGACGGCAAAGTTGCCAATCACGTCGGCTGCTTGAACCATTACCGAAGCTTCGTCGTCCAGTACCGTCACTCCGTCGTCGGGAAGCAATGGAGTTCGTGGTCCGAGCGACTTGGCATAGCCGTTGTACAGCCCCTTCAGGATGGTTGCCGCGTCAATCTGGATGCCAATCACTTGATGAACCGACTGATTCAGGTCCTTGAGCGACGTATGGCTGTCCATCTCGACGCGCATCAGGACTTCCGGTGCAAGCTCTCGCGACAACGCCGCCAGACAAGCGAGCGGCAGGAAGTACGGTTGCAGGATCGTGACTGCAGGATGCCCCTGGCCTAGCGACTGCCCGACCGCGCCGTCTACATTGCGGTCACAGAAGGCCAACAACTCCGCCTTGACGGTCGGAGAGAACAGGCGACAGGTAGCGAATGACTGGGGAAGTTTCCGCATGTAGTCAAACGCCAATGACAGGAAGGCCTTGTACGCACCTTCCTGCTTGGGTCGAAACTCTTTCCCGTGAAAACTCGCCAAACCTGCGTCCTTCAGTATGCTCTGGACATCCCGAGCGAAGTCCGCGACATACCGCTCGGGCAGGCAAAAGAACGTGAACCCATCGCACTTCTGGGTCTCAGTGGCGATCTCGTCGGCCCCGATCCGAACGGGAAACGCTGTCATTGCTCACTCTCCTCGACGAGTTCGGGCTCGTCCTCCCCCAGCATCTCCTCATCGTCGATGCCTTCGTCGATCTGTTCGTTTGCCGAAGGAGGTTCCGCTGGCGCGAGGTCGCGCACGTCCACCTTACCCGTCACGACATCAGCAATCAGCCGCGTGCGGTACTCGCGGATCAGGTCGATCTCGCGTTTCGCCGTGTCGATGGCGGTCTGAAGCGATGCGGTTTGTTGGCCGATCTCTTCGAGAATCCCCAACTGCTCAGCGTGGGTGGGCGGATAGACGATCACCAGATTCCCGATGAACGTCCAATCAGCCCGAGGCATCTTCGCGCCAAAGGTTGAACTGTTGATGATGTCGATGAACCGCTTCGAGCGCAGCTCTTGCTCGAGGAACTCCGGAAGAAGCCCTTCATCGGTCCCTCTCAACACGAGGAACTCGCCAACGCACACTCCAGACACGTCTGGACGAGTGACCTTCGCCAAGTACGGTCGAAGCTTGCCGAACAGCACATCGCCCGGGCGGAACCGCTTCACTTGGCTGTCGAACTCGACGTTCTCGCTCGGCAGGTTAATTCGCCCCGTCCATCCCTCAACGTGTTCAAGGGCGATATACACCTCATCTGGCTGTCGAGTCGAGGTCTGTTCATTCACATTTCGCACGAGGAACTTCAGTCGGCGCGTCTGCCAGTGCTCGGGGATATCACCGAGCCAGTCGATGCCGGAGGGTTTGAGGGGGGCATTGGGGTCGAGGCCGCGTGTGACGGCACGATTGATGATGGCCTGTTTCTGCTCGTTCAACACCTCGATCAGCCGCCGCCGATTGCGGATGAATCGGCGGACCTTCACCGCGTTGGCATCGAGGTAGTCCGCGATGGCTTTCTGCTCATCCGGCGGCACTATCGGCAGCGGCACACGCGAGAAGTTGGCAAATGTCAGGTCCTGGCCATCACGGATGAACTCCGAGGTGGCTCGTAGTGCCTGGATATAAGGATGCGACTTGAACAGGTGGGCGAAGTACGGAACATGCACCTCATCCCCTGGCTTGAGGATTACATACGACGAACGAATTGCTCCACGGGCAAACGCCCGTTCGAGACCACCTTGGAAGCTGCGCATGCTGATTACGAAGTCATCGGGTTCAACGTGCTTTCGCTTTTCCAAGTGGTTGATGATTCGGACTACCTTGCGGCCAACCCGTTCCTCAAAATCTGATTGCAGGATGACGCCGTATGCCTGCGTGGCGGATAGCTGCTCATCGTCGGGGCGAGCACGTTCGCCGCTTTGCGAGAACATCCTTTTGGAAGCTCGGACCTCCCAATGCGCCGGAACCCGGCCGAGCCACGGCAGGCCGGAGTCTTTGTATTGGGGGTAGGGTCGCAGATCATGGTCGCCGTTCTTAGCCACCGAACACCTCCTCGATGACGTTAACGATCTTCGAGGAATCAATGCTGCCGTTGGCTTCGTCGCGAGTCACAATCAAGGTTCCATTCGGTCCGCCGCCTTCCTCGCGGGGCAGAATGCCGTTGTCTCTGTACCAGTCCAGTTTCTCTTCCCATCGCCTGCGGTAGCTGGGCACGTGCAGCATCCCGCAGTGCTCCCAGTAGATGTTCCTGCCGGACTCCGCGTCTTCAATGGTGAAATCGGGGTACTTGGTTACGCCATCGATGGTGAGAGGCTGCTCGTAGCTGTAGTGCTCGTAGCCGTACTCCTTCTCCTTCAGCGTCAGGTGGTCGGCGATCAGGATTTCCGACTTTGAGCGGACCATTTCGCCGGCGGCCGTGCGATGGATCAGGTGTTCCTCATAGAAGCGGCCGTCGATGGTGATCGGTTTGGGATTGATGAACAGGTTCGTGAGCCGGCGAGCGGTTTCCGACCGATCGTCGGAGGAGTACTTTCGCAACTCCCCGCGAGCCCCCTGGTGCAGGATCACCACCCGGTCCTTCTGCCGCGTCAGGGCCGTGTAGATCAACTCGCGCGACAGCAACCGGCAGGGATTGGGCAAGACCAGGATGACGACGCCGAACTCACTGCCTTGCGACTTGTGGACTGTGAGGGCGTAAGCCAGCTCGAGGACCGGGCTGCCCTCTTCGCTGAAGTCGCGGTTGGTGAACGTGTACTTGTGCCCTGGCTGCGAGGAGAACTCCACTTCGAGGTTCTCCCGGAAGGGCTTTGTCTTTGCCTGGCGTCCTTTCCAGAAGAATCCCATCGTGACGCCGATGTCGCCGTTGGCGATGTAGGGCGACTCTTTCTCCGGATAGACCTTGCGGTGTCTGTTCCAGGGAAGCGTGGGATCGGTGTTGGCCAGGTTGATGACCTTGTCGCCATAGACGATCTTCTCGGGGCCTTTGGGCTTGGGGTACTGGTGTCCCCTCCCATAGGACGCGGCAATCATCTCGTGCCGGAATCGCTCGTGGATGACGCGGTTGAGGTCGGGAACGCCGTGTGCTCCGGTGCGGACGGGCGAGAGTATCTGCCAACCTTCAGCGGCCTCAGCGGCTCCTGATCCCTTCGCCGAGCGGTAGTTGTAGAACCGCTTGCCATTCCACTCGACGCCTCCGAGCGTGGCGTCGAACCCCGCGATGTCGTCCGGCCCATCAAGCTTCAACTCTTCCACGAGTACATCGATGAGACGCGCCCGCAAATCGTCGGGGGAATCCCACTGCGCAAAACGGACGTGCTTGCTTTCGCCCTTCCCAATGACCTTGTCAAAGACATCGTCTTCGCCGGGCGCGATGGGCGCGCCGCTGAACCATTCAGCCAACTGCAGGTCCTCGCGGTCCTCGCCCACCTGCCGCATGCGGATGACCAATTCGGCATAGCCGGGGCCGACGCGCGGCAGCTTCTCGGCAATTCCATCGGGTGCGAGGCGGTTGACAATGTCCACGAACGGTCGACCGGCCCCGATGGGCGGCAGTTGCCTTGGATCACCGATCAGGATCAGTCGATGGACCCCCTTGAGAGACTGGATGAGCGCTCCGAGCATCTCCTCGGTGAGCATCGACGACTCGTCGATGATCACGGTGCGTGCGCCGACGTCGGCCTTCTTGTCAGAGAGCATGTAGCGCCCAGTTGATCCATCGTACCGGTGCGGGCTTAGAAACTGGGCAATCGTGAATCCCTTAAGCCCGAGTGTGGTGGTCGCCTGTTCCATGCGCACTCGCGCCTTGCCGGTGGGCGCGAGCAACAACACGCCCCCCTCGGCGATGTTGGGATGGGAGCATAGCACGGAAAGCAGCGTCGTCTTTCCCGTGCCGGCAGGGCCAATCAGGACCGAAAGACGGGACTCGGCCAATTCCTTGAGGGCGGCTGTCTTCTCTTGCCTGGCTTTCTGTTCTACCTCCCGTGCGCTCCCGGTGAGGCTCTCAACCTTGGGCGCGCCCGCGTCTTCGAGGTGCTTGTCCAGGAGTTTGCGCCAGTCCGCCTGGATTGAATGCCGCTGCCCCTGAATACGCTTGTTGACGGCCGCGTGGATCGTCTGGCGTATCTCACCAAGACGGCCGAGTTGAAGCGCTGGGGCCTTGTCCGCCATCGGGACGTCAATGATGCTGCCAGCAAAATCATCTTTCGCCACGTTCATCAAGTCCGCATTGACCTCGCACGGCGGCTGGATCGTGAGGCCACGAATGCCGAGGACGACCTGGTCCTGAGGCAGGAGCGTGTTGCCGTTTGCCGCTGCGTCCTCCAAGACCTTAATGGCCAGTGCGCGGACCCGGCGGGCGTCGGTGCCCGCATCGAGCGCAGTAGGCTCGGGCAACGGATGTTTCTTGCGGATCACCTCGTCCGGGAAGACGCCGCGATCCACCGCCCAGACACTGACTGGATCGGCGTTCAACCGCGTCACCTCGTAGAGGAGATACGGGTTGGCGAGGATGTCCTTATCGTTCACGTCAATGCCGGCTTTACGCCGCTCTTCCTGAACGTAGAGGCAGGTCGCCTGTTCGCGGCTCATCTCGAATCGGCTGATCAACTTGAGGAGCGTGCGCCGCTCCTCGGGCATCCGCTTCCAGGTGTCGCACAGTGTCTTTCCCACCCCCTCTGCGAGGTGAGTTGGCAGGTGCTTCTTGGGGGCGTCAAAGACTCTGTCCACGTACGGCCAGGGGTCTGCGTTTTCACCAACCTTGTCAGCGATGGCACATGCGACGAACGTGCCCAGTTCGAGGCCGAACGCCGAGAGGGCCGAACCAAGTCCCGGACACGGGCCGCGTGCCTTCCAGAGCTGGCCGACGCGATGGTCGATCCATTCCAGGCACCGATCCCACGGGCCGGGAAGGACACTCTTAGCCTTGCGCAGGGCTTCAGCGCATGCGAAGAGGCTGGCCAGAGCTCCGTCGTGGGTAACCAGTTGTGAAACATGAGAGAACTCCAGCAGGCGATCATCGGGGGTAAACGCCGCAATCTCCGAGGGATCGTACTCCGGGTCTTCGGCGGCCTTTTCCAGGGCGGCGTGGTATGGAAGCAGGAAGCCGTCCTTGAAGTCAGGCCGTATCGAGTGCTGGATCATCCGTTCCCACAGGATCGACCTCAGCTTGTCTTTCAGGTTCTTGGTGGTGTATTGGTACTCGAGGCAGTCCGCGACGTGCTTCACGCGGCCAACGCCTATCAAGACGCGCCGCGCCCCGTAATCTTCGACGAACGGCACTTGCTTGGCGTAGAAGAAGCACAGAGATTCTTCGGGGCGCAGGTGGCTGGTGAAGCACTCTGACAATGCTCGCTGATTCCGGTGGTCTTGCACCCAGTCGTTGGCGAAACCCAGATCGGGTTCGCGGTCAGCCTCCACGTCGAGCTCATGTTCCTGGCCCAAGCTCGCCATATTCTCGCTGAGCATCCACGCGAAGGGAACAGCCGCCGCCGTGTATGGGGGATGCCGAAGGGGAGTCGGTGCGAAGTGGCCGTGAGCGCAGTCCGTGCTTCGGTTGTACGGGTGGTTGGCCACACGAACGTACTCGAACGGAGCCATGAAGGCGACCCGCTCTGGCACGCAACAGGGCCACTGGTCTTCCGACAACTCTTGCAGCGAACGGGCAGCGACCGCCCCTTCTGCGGCATCATCACGATTCTGCCCGATACGCTTGAGCTTCAGGCAAGACCCGTTCAGATGCGGATTTGCGCAGACCCGACCCTCCCAGCCTGTATCATGCCAGGGAACTCGGATCGAGACGTGGCGTAGCGGCCTGTTCACTGGACTGCCCCCCCAACGATCTCGCCCAACAGCCCCTCTGCTTCCTTCTCAAGTGAGAAGATGTCGCTGCGGATCTCGTCGAGCGAGCGCAGCGGCGTGGGCTTGTAGAAGTGCCGCGTGAAGCTGATCTCGTAGCCAATCTGCGTCTTGGCGTGGTCGATCCAGGCGTCCGGCACGTGCGGCAGGACCTCGCGCTGGAAGAACGATTCGATACCGCCATCCTCCAGCAGCGGCACCTGCTCGGTGTCACGCAGGTCGGTGTCCGGTTCGTACTCGATGGCGTCCTTGGTCTTCTTCTTGATGACCGGCTCGGCGGCTTCATCCTTGGAGGTGAAGGCGGCGTAGAGGGCCTTGAGGTCCGGGGTGCGGAGCTTGATGTCGGCCTTCTTCATAGCCGCGGTGAACCGCTGCTGGACGGCGTTGAAGTCCAGGTGCGGCTTCGACCCGCCCGCGATGCCAGCCAGCAGGTCGGCGGCCTTGTGCAGCTTCTCGGGGGCATCGCCCTTGAAGGCGGCGAGCTTGCCGGGCGTGACATGGATCGCCAGCCGCAACGGGCGCTCGACGACGATCTTCCAGTAGCCGAAGGCGGCATTGGGGAAGACCTTCGAATGCTCGGTTTCCTCGAAGGCCAGGAACAAATCGGTGATCTGCTTGATCTGCTCGGCCGAGAGTTCGCAGTTCTTCTTGCCGAGGTTCTTCCGCAGGGGCGTGTAGATGCCGGTGGCGTCGATGAGCTGAACCTTGCCCTTGCGGCGGTCGGGTTTGCGGTTGGTGAGCACCCAGATGTAGGTGGCGATGCCGGTGTTGTAGAACGTGTTGAGCGGCAGCGCGATGATGGCTTCGAGCCAGTCGTTCTCGATGATCCAGCGGCGGATATTGGATTCGCCCTGGCCGGCGTCACCGGTGAAGAGGGATGAGCCGTTGTGAACCTCAGCGATGCGGCTGCCCAGCGGCGTGTTGTGGTTCATCTTCACCAGCTTGTTCACAAGGAACATGAGCTGGCCGTCGCTGGAGCGGGTGATCAGCGATAGTTCGTCGCCCTGGTGCTGGACGGCAAATCGTGGGTCCGACAGATCCTGTTTGCCGCCCATGCGTTCGAGATCGGTCTTCCAACTCTTGCCGTAGGGCGGATTGGAGAGCATGAAGTCGAACTCCATCGACGGGAAGGCGTCGGCGGAGAGCGTGGAACCGTACTTCATGTTGTCCGCCGCAGCGCCTTCGCCTTTGAGGAGCAGGTCGGCCTTGCTGATGGCGTAGGTTTCCGGCTGGACTTCCTGGCCGAACAGGTGGACGGAGACTTCCTTGCCACGGTCCTGGGCGAGTTGATCGAGCGTTTCCTCGGCGACGGTCAGCATGCCGCCGGTGCCGCACGCACCGTCGTAGACGCGGTAGGTGCCGTCTTTGATGTCGTCCCAGATCGGGTAGAAGATCAGGTTGGTCATCAACTGCACGACATCGCGCGGCGTGAAGTGCTCCCCGGCCTCCTCGTTGTTCTCCTCGTTGAACCGGCGGATCAGCTCTTCGAAGATCGTGCCCATGGCGTGGTTGTCCAGGCCGGGCAGGCGGACGTTGCCATCCTGGTCGTAGACCGGGTTGGGGCCGAGGTTGATGTCGTTGGAGGTGAACTTCTCGATCAGGCTGCCGAGGATGTCGGCCTCTACGAGCGTGGGAATCTGGTTGCGGAACTTGAACTTGTCCAGAATCTCCTGGACGTTCGGCGAGAAGCCGTCGAGGTAGGCCTCGAAGTCGGCCTTGAGCTGCTGTTGCTTGGCGCGGGCGCGAAGGTCGCGGAGGGTGAACGGCGAGACGTTGTAGAAGGCGTTGGCGGAGGCCTGGCAGAGGGCGGCCTGCTTGTTGGCCACGCCCGCGTCGTCGAGCTGCTTGTCGAGCTTGAGGACAGCTTCCTTGGTCGGTTCGAGCACGGCGTCGAGCCGCCGGATGACAGTCATGGGGAGGATCACATCGCGGTACTTGCCGCGAACGTACACGTCGCGGAGGACATCATCGGCGATGTTCCAGATGAACCCGGCGATCCAGTTGAGCTGTCCATTCGCCATCACTTCAGTTCTCCTCGAAACTCTTCTGAATCAGTGGCTTGGCCTTCTCAAGGTCGTCAAGATGGCGGATGGTCAGCTCGACATCGCCCGTGCCGTGGTGGCCGACGCCGCGCACGTCGCGGGAGAAGCCGTCCTCGAGCGCGACCTCCTCGGGGTTCAGCGGCAGCCACATGAGCAGGCTGTTCTTGCCGGTCTGAAGCTGCATCGTGGCAAAGTTCTTCAGCCGCTTGCAGGCGAAGTACCACTTGAGGGGCTTGATCTGCACGTCGTCGCCGAGGCCTTGGATGTAGTCGCGGACGGCGTCAAATAACTCCTTGAGCGGCGGTTCCGCCCGGGCGAGGTACTCTTCCTGCGTCGTATACTGCTTCGGGCCGGGGCCGGTGCCGTCACCCTCCGCGTCGTCAATCGGATCGGCCGAGACGACGTTGACTAGGTCGAGCAGAATCAAGTCGTCCCCGAAAAGGACGTAGCGGACCAGCTCAATGTTGCGGTTGATCTGCTGGATGGCGTGAACGTCGTAGCGTGTGAAGTCTTCAGCGATGCAGAGCAGGCGAGGGGCGGTCCAATCGAGCTTGGCGGCGACGTCCGGGCCGAACTGCCGCTGCACCAGCAACTCGAACTCGGCCTTATGGTCCATCAGCCAATCGAGATAGAACAGCCCCTGATTGATGACGTTGGCGTTGGAGTTGCGCTTGTACTCGATGATCGTGGGGCAGGAATTCTCGTCGAGGCCCAGCGTGTCGATTCGCCCGGCGTGGGTCTTGCCGGTGGAATATTCGGAGGCGACGAAACGCACCTTGAGGAAAGTTTCCAGGTGCTTTTCGATCAGCGCTTGAAGTTGCTTTTCGATGACCACGGGCTTGCCGACAAGCTCCTTGGCCGAACCGTTGGTGAGCCGGAATAGCTTGATGTCGCTCATTGGCCCGTGCCTCCCCGCTTGGGCTCAAGCCCACGTTTGACCCACTCGTCCACGGCGTCTTTGTGAAAACGCCAGCGTTTGCCGATCTTCTGGCCGGGGAGTTTGTCCTCGGTCGCGAGCTTGTAGAGCGTGGACTTGGAGATCTTCAGATACGCCGCCAGCTCGTCCATCGTCATGATTTCGTCGCGTTTGGCTGCCATAGACCGCTCCAGCGGCACGCCTGTGCCGTCCGTCTTTCATGATGCGGATATTGTCCGTATTTTGCAGGTGTTTGCAACATGAAACCGGCTGGCGGTTCAACGCGGAGAAAACGGCGCGGATTTCCGCCAGAGTCGGCCTGCGCCGGGTAATTGACTAATAGGCGACCATTCGCCCCGCGATGCCTCGGTAGCGCGACGAGTGGTGCGGACGACGCAGGAAAAATCAACGTGCGCGGGACGGTCGCCGCTGGGCGGCATAGGTAACCAATGGGAGGGCAACCGCCAGTTTGAGCGCCCGCCGGGTAAGTAAAGAGAGGACGGCTTGGTTGCTCCGCTTTGTCCTGCCCCAACGGCGGAAGGCGGTCAACGAGCATGTTCTGACTTGGACCGACAGATTCGGTTTGCGCGGGGTAAGTAACAAAGGTCGGCACCAGCGCTTCCAGGCGTGCTGGTCTGACGACACATTCCTTGGCCTGGCAGTGAAAGGACTCACGCACATGACGGACAAGACGGATCGTGGGAAGGGCCGGGATGAGGTGCCGGTTGAGTTGGCGATGCTGACGGCGGACGAGATCGCCCGCGTGGTCAACTGTTCGCCGCGAACGGTGCATCGGCTGGCGGACGACGGAGTGATCCCCCAGCCGGTCCGCATTGGCGGCATGCTCCGCTGGCGGCGGCCTGATATTGAAGGCTGGATCGAGCGTGGGTGCCCAAAGGTTGTCGCTGAGGAGGTGAGGTGATGTTGCAGGTCAAGGATGGCAAGTTGCTCTGCCCGGTTTGCGGAAGCGAGTACGTGCATGTGACAAAGATCGACGCATTCCCGGTCGGACCCGCGAAACAGCGCGTTCATCTGGACTATCAGGGAATCACGTTGTCGTCGGCCGCACAAGCTAGCGGGCATGGCCGGGGCAACACGGTGTGCGTGACATTTCAGTGTGAGGATGGTCACGAGTTCCGGTTGTGCTGTGATTTCCACAAAGGCGAGACCTTCGTTGATCAGGATACGGCGTGTGTCGCGGTCGGCGATCAGGCTCCGACGCTATGGCGCGATTGACAAGGAGGTTTCCCCTGATTCTCTGCAAGGAAGCAACTGAACCGACGCGGACGGTCGCGGGCATGCGATCCCGCAATGCCCCACCGAGCACCCGACCGACAGCCGCACAGCGCGGGCTATGGCGCAGTCGATTCGACCTGCTGCCGGGCTGGCTCATGGACGATTGGAAACGCGAGCAGGCCCTGCGGGACAAGGAGGTTCGGCGATGGTAGCCATCGGCAAGTACATCGACGACGCCATCCAGATCGTCGAGAACACGCCCGCCGTGTTGCGGTCTCTGCCGCAGTGGGTCTGCTGGCGGCACGAAGCTGTAAACGGCCGGCAGACGAAGATTCCCTATGACCCCAAGCAGCCGATGGCAAAGGCGAAATCCAACGATCCTGCAACATGGGGCACGTTCGAGCAGGCTATCGAGCGCTATCGCAAAGATGGTCGGTTCAGCGGCGTGGGGTTCACCCTCAGCAGCGATGATCCGTTTGCGGGGATCGATCTGGACGACTGCATCGACCCGTTGACGGGCGAGTTCACCTGGGGCCGGGACATCGTTGAGCAGTTCGGAAGCTATACCGAGATCAGCCCGTCCGGTCGTGGTGTGAAGATTTTTGTTCGCGGGCGCAAGCCAGCGCATGCGCGCAGCGTGGTTCGTGATCTTGGCCCCGACGGCACTGGCGAGATGGAGGTCTACGACGTTCATCGCTACTTCGCCGTGACGGGGCGAATGCTGCCGGATACACCCAAGGCAATCAAGGACTGTCAGGCGGAATTGACCGCCCTGTGCGACCGTCACTGGCCGCCCCCGGCCTTGGACGCGTCAGATGTGGTTGTCGCAGCAACACCACCAGCACCGATCGACAAGCCGGTTGAGGTGCAGACGCCCAACACCGCCGACAACCGGCTCTTTCGCTGTCTGGCGACGATGCTGGCGATGGACGTGCAGGATCACAACGACGGATCATTCCGGCTCTTTACGGCGGCATGTCGGTGCGTCGAACACAATCTGTCCGATCATGAAGCCTGCGTTTGCCTGAGGGCTTACGCCTTGCAGCGGCCATTTCCCAACGGCTTCACCGATCAGGAACTGCTCAAGCGTGTACGGGACGCCGAGAGGACGACGCAGCGTGGCAAGGCGATCAAAGATGACGTGGACATCGGACAGGTCGTGCGTGGCCTGCTGACCGGTACAGATGATGATGCGCCGCAATATCTCACCATCGGGCAGATGCTCCATCGCTATCCGGCACTGCGGCCGCCGATCATTCACGGGTTGCTGCGTGAAGGTGAAACCATGAACGTCATAGCCGCGCCCAAGACCGGCAAGAGTTGGCTGGTGACCGATCTGGCGATGGCCGTGGCGACCGGGCGCAAGTGGCTTGGCATCTACGAGACCGAGCCGGGCCGGGTGCTGATTCTGGACAATGAATTGCACGGCGAGACATCTGCTGACCGCGTGCCGAGGGTCGCCACGGCCCGGGGCGTCGACCTGAGCCAGTTGGCCGACATGCTGTGTGTGGAGAATCTTCGCGGCAGGCTCAAGGACATTTTCAATCTGCGCCCGTATTTCGCGCGTCTTGAACCGGGCAAGTTCAAGATCATCGTGATGGACGCCTTCTATCGGTTCATTCCACCGGATACGGACGAGAACGACAACGGCAAGATGGCCCAGGTCTACAACGCCATCGACAGCTACGCCCGCGACCTTGGGGCTGCGTTCATCCTGATTCACCACTCGACCAAAGGGAGTCAATCGGGCAAGTCCATCACGGATGTGGGGGCCGGTGCGGGTGCCCAGTCGCGGGCCTGCGATACGCACCTGATTCTGCGCGAGCACGATGAGAAGAACGCCGTCGTACTCGACGCGGCGGTGCGATCCTGGCCGCCAGTCGATCCAATCTGCCTGCAATGGAGCTATCCGCTGTGGAACCCGGCGTCGGACCTGGACCCGACCGACCTGGCCAAGCCGTCACGTAACCGGAAGAAACGGGTGGATGCCGACGCTCCACGGATTCAGTGGACGCCGGAGCGGTTTGTGAATCAGTTCATCGGGCGAGAACCGAAGCTGCGTGACCAGGTGCTCTTGGAAGCCAAGGCCGACGGCATGTCCGAGGCCGAGGCCCGGAGAATGCTCGGTGCCGCCGAGGGTACGGGCATGGTGCATCGTTGGACGTTTGGGGCCAACCAAAAAGTGCAGTTTGCTACCGTCGCCCAACCCGCAGCGGGTGATAAGTCCGACGATGCTATCGCCGAACACGCTGGTGGGTGATTGATGCGTGTGTGTGTGAGAGCCCCCCTTATACCCCCGTGTGGGGCTTCACCCCCACACGAGGAGGGGTAGGAGCAGAAAACGCGCGCTCACACACACAGCCGATTAGGTACTTGGAAAAAGTGATTTCTCCCGATGGCGGCGGGAACAGTCACGAGCATAGGCAGAGTTTGTTTTGACGCGCGCAGATTCAGCCGTAACGCGCACACACACACGGAGGCGTCCACCGCATGGCATCTGGCCTGAGCTACCGCGCACTGCTTGAAGCGTACCACCGTCGATACGGTGACGGGCGTGGCTGCTATCGGCGCTGCTGCCGCCAGTGCGGGACGATGTTCTACACCGGTCGCCCTGAGGCCAAGTACTGCCGCCCGGCCTGTCGTCAGCGGGCGTACCGCTGGCGACGTCGGCATGCTCGAGATCGTAGCAGTCCTGGCGTGTACAGCTAACGCCCGCACATTGTCAACATGCCCACGTGCGACCACGCCGGAACAGTCTGCTCGAGTATCTGGCCGCCGTCTTCGCACATGAAAGGATTCATGCGAATGGTTGCTGTTTGTGAAACCAACGCTCGTCACACTCACCATGATGGCCACTGGAATCGCGGCGTTGATTCCCTTCCGCCACGCATGCGGATCACCGACGGCCGCGACGCAGATTCCACTGGATGTCCGGCCCAAAACGAGGATGATGGGGGTGGTTCGGGTGGCGTTCGGGTATGCCGAAGACACGCACGGCCGCTGTCGATGGCATGGATCACGGACGAACTGTTGGCCCGAACCATCGACGTCTGGTCGGCCAATTACGGCAGGCCGATCAGCAAAGACGAGGCCGTGGAGATTCTCATGAACGTCAAGCGGCTGGCTGAGGTGCTGCTCGAAGCGAGGAAGGATGTGAACTGATGATGAATGTCGTGGCCTGGGCACGCGTATCGTCCCGCGAACAGCGTGAGGGCTACTCTATCGACGCACAGCTTCGCGCCATGCGCGACAAGGCGGCCAAGTCTGGCTGGACCATCGCACGCGAGTTTGCTGTTGCCGAGTCGGCCAAGCGCGGTGCCGACCGCATCGCGTTCAACCAGATGTTCAACTGGGTCAAGTCCAACGCCAAGCGCGAGAAGATCAACGCCATCTTCGCCCACAAGCTTGACCGCGTCTGCCGCAACATGCGGGACGCGGTTCGCCTCCAGGAACTGGAAGACACCTGCGGCGTGAAGTTGACCTTCGTGGAGAACCAGTTCGCCCCGGGCGCTGCGGGCGCTCTCTCATTCAATGTGATGGCGGCGGTGGCGCAGTACTACTCCGACAACCTGCGCACCGAGGTCATCAAGGGGATGGATGAGAAGGTCAAGCAGGGCTGGCCGACGGGTCTCGCGCCATACGGGTACATGAACGTCGACGACCGTAACGAGCCGGTGGTGCCGCACCCCGAGAAGTCCAAGACGGTCGTCCGCGTCTTCGAGCTCTACGCCAGCGGCCGGTTCACCTTCAAGAGCCTGGCTGACCAACTCGCCGCCGAGGGGCACACTTACCAGCCCAGCCAGCCGAGATTCCACCGCACGGCGCTTTCCTACATCCTCAACAACCGCTTCTACATCGGTGAACTCAACCGCAACGGCCAGGTGTTCGAAGGCCGCTATCGCCTGCTGATCGACCGCAAGCTGTTCGATGCCTGCCAAGACATTGTCGACGGACGCAATCGCCGCACCGGCAACCCCGACATCGCCTTCTCGGGCGGCATCCTTCGCTGCGCCTGCTGCGACTTCGCCATGACCGGCGAGTTGATCCGCCGCAGATTGAACGATGGCGGCTGCAACCACCACGTCTACTACCGCTGCGGCAATAACCATCCCGACAACGGCCACCCGAAAGTTCGCTGGCGCGAGGCCGCCATCGAAGCGGCCATCACCCGGGAGTTCGAAGCCTTCCGCATGCCCAACAAGATGACGGCAGACTGGTTCCGCGACGCCGTGGCAACCGCGTTCGATGATGTCGGCTCCACCACCGCCATGCGCCGCAAGATGCTGACCAAACGCCGCACCGAGCTGACGAACATGCAGGAGCGTCTGCTCAACGGCTACCTGGGCGGCACCATCGACGAGCCCACGTTTCAGTTGAAATCAGCCGACCTCAAATCGCAGATCGAGGATGTGCATCGCCAGCTTGATGAGGCCGACCGATTCGATCCCGCCTTCGGCCAAACGGCTCTGGCGGTATTCGACTTCAGCCAAAATCTGCCCGAAATCTGGCGCGGTTCAAACTCGCAACGGAAACGGGAGTTGCTGGAGGTGGTGAGTTTGAACCGTAAGGTGAGCGACGTAAGTCTCGTGTTGACAAAAAGAAAGCCGTTCGACTTTTTAGTCGAACGGCCCTTTTTGAAGAAAAGTCGGGGTGACAGGATTTGAACCTGCGACTTCTTGCTCCCAAAGCAAGCGCTCTACCAAGCTGAGCTACACCCCGCAAACGTCCGTCATTGTACGCCCGACCCCGTGCCTTCGCTAATCGCCCGCCCCGCTTGCCTCTACGCCCGCCATGATGCTGGGGCGGCTCTTCGGTTGCATCCAAGCCCCGATATCTATCCGAAATTCTTTGCTGTCCAGCAACCACTGATATCCCTTCATGCCGTAGGGTTGCACGTTGAACAGCCAGGGATCAGTGCGTAGCCGATCGCCTGGCCGCGGTCAATACGCGCCATCGGGACAAATTGAAAAGCACCCTCACGCTCAACTTGCAGATGTTCAACGATATTCAACTATTGGCCGCGTGAGGTATAACTACACTTCGTCCGCCGTCACGACCACCTCGAACGGTACGCCCAACGTCTCAAAGTGCTTCTTCCCGCAGCGAACCTTGTCGGCTTCGCTGGTGCGAAGTCTGAGAAAATCCTTGGTGCCCTTGGTTTCGCGCATCAGGTACAACGCCTGACCGTCCTGCTTAACGATGGCCCAGTCGGGGTTGTATTTACCGACGGGGGTGTCGATCTCAAACCAGCCGGGGAGTTTCACAAACAGCTTGATGTCTTCCCGCTGATCCAGTTTGAGGGCAAATTCTCGCTCGATTTCCGAGTCGTACACCACATAGTCATAAATGGAATGCTGCACCTGGATCGCGGTGAGGTAGTTGATGAGTTCCTCATTCTTGAAGAGCATCATCTCCCATTCAGTATCAGGCCCCGTACCGGCAATCTTCTCGTATTTGATGCCGTCCACGAGCAGGCGATGCAATTCATGTTTGAGGATGTTGGCAACGCCATCCATGAACCGCTGTGGATCGGTGAAGAATTCTGTGAGCCGACCGGATTCCTTGAGAATCCGTACCAGCGTTGAACGAGTCAGTTCCGTCTCATTCTGCAAATAGGCCAGCACGTCGGGTACGGGGTAGGAGTCCACCGATACCCGTTCCTCGGCCACGCTTGTCGCCATCGCTTCAACGCCGCCGCGCTTAACATCCAATTGCCCCGTCGTCACGCGAATCTTCGGCGATTCGATCCTCTCCATCCGCTTAATAGCATCGACGGCGCGATTCACCAGCGTATCGGTATCGAATTCCACGCGGTACATGGTCTTGGGCTTGATCCGTTCCCAAAGGGCCGTGAATTCCGGCGTGAGTGTCACCTGCTTCTTCAACCGGTTGACGCCCTCATCCTTGTCCTTACGGATATGTCGCTCAATCTGATACGAAGCCAACAGGTCAATGACAGCGGGTGCCAGTGCCTCCTTGTCTGTGGGGAGGTCGATCTTGAAATCGGGGCGCTTCGGATCAAACGTAGCTTGGATGCGTCCCTCGTTATCGAGGAAATTTTGCTCGATCAGCGATTGCCGGATGATCTCCGCCGCCCGCTTGCCAATGGGCTGCTCCTCGCCATCGACGACATGCGTCAGGCGGGCAAAGGCCGTGATCGGCACCTTGCCGAAGGTCACGCCGCAATCATCCTCGTACTCGCTTTGCAGCGCCTTGGCAAAATCTTCATAGCTCTCGTTGGCCATCACGAATAGCTTATTGACGGATTCGTCGAATACCCGTTTCCCATTCTGATCTACGGGCAAACGCAAGCCGCGCCCGATCTCCTGACGCTTTTTCATGGCACTGCGGGTTTCGTTGAGCGTACAAATCTGGAACACGTTGGGATTGTCCCATCCCTCGCGCAATGCTGAATGGCTGAAGATGAACCGCAGCGGCTCCTCCTCCGATAGCAGCCGCTCTTTTTCCTTCATAATCAGGTTGTACACGTCATCGTCGGCTTGCGTGTCGCCGCGCGTATCCTTGAGCACACCCTTCTTGTCCTGGGCGAAATATCCGTTGTGCAAGCGGTCGAACGGCTGCTTGAGCCATGCCAGCGGCTCATAGCGGGCATCCCTGGCGAATTCCGCGAGTGTGGCTTCAAACGCTTCGGCGAATTTACCCGGTACCGGCTGACCCGCCGAATCGTAATCGCGGTAATTGGCCACACGGTCGATGAAGAAAAGACTCAAGACCTTGATGCCGCGCCCCCGGAGTTGCAGTTCCTTTTCGAGGTGCTTTTTAACCGTATGCTTGATCTGCGCCCGCCAAACATCATCCCTCATGCCGCCGCATTCCTCACCCAGCCGCAAAACCCGGCCATTGTTGAATCGGACATACTCGTTGGCCGGCTCGGCGTTGATCTCCGCGATGACATAGCCGTTTTCATACGCCGCCCGCTCGCCCGAAAGCTGAAACAGGTCCGCGCCGTTCTTCACGGCAAAGGATTTTTCCTTGGGGCCGGCGTCCGTCTGGATGTGAATGCGCAGCTTGGCTTTGATGGTCGGTTTGTAGTCGATCTTCTCGACGCGAACAAACGCATCGTTGGCGCCGCCGTCCGCCGCCGCGCTGGCCACGACGATCTGTTTGACCAGCCGAAGTTCAAACGCGCGCACCGGATCAAGGCGATACACGAGGTTGTACGGATTACGATGCGTGGCGGAATACCGCAGCGTACATAGCGGATTAAGCGCCCGAATGGCCTCCTGCGCCTTATCCGTCGAATCAACGCTTTGCGGCTCGTCGATGATGACGATGGGCCGGGCCGCCTGGACAAACTCGATGGGCTGGCGGCCGGAAAGCCGGTCGCTCTCCTTGTAAATCACGTTGCTTTTCTGCTGCGACTCGGTGCCGGTGAAATTCTTGCGGAAAGCGTCGATGTTGATGATGAGGATTTGCAGCGTGTTGCTGATGGCGAACTGCCGGAGGCGATTCACCTTCTTCGCGTCATAGTCGAAATGCTCGAACGGCAGATTGTTGTACAACGCTTTGAAATGGTCCGCCGTGATTTCGATGTTTTTCAGTACGCCCTCGCGGATGGCCACGCTGGGCACGACGATGATGAATTTCTGGAACCCGTAGCGGCGGGACAGTTCAAAAATCGTCCGCAGATACACATACGTCTTGCCCGTCCCCGTTTCCATCTCCACCGAAAAATGCGGGCAGGTGCGTGCGGCATTCGCCGCTGTGTCGAACAAATCCCATGCCTCCAGTGCCGTCCCCGCATTCGGCACTTCGATGTCATTGCGTTCCTGAACCTGCCGGGCATTGGCCCGCAGTTTATCGCTGGCCAGCAGCAGACGATTGCCGACGCCCAATTCCGTGCGCTCCTGGCCGGCGAACATTTCACCCCAGTCGCCCATCTGAATAACCGAATACTCCGGCGCCCCGTTGGGCTGGCCGTCAAACAAATCGGTGACAGCGGCAATCGCGTCAAGCTGGTACGTCTGATTGGCGTCGAACTGCAACTTCATGAATGCGAATCTCCCTCTGTCGAATCCGCCCCCGGCTTTCCCGGATTGCCCGGCGCCTTCGGCTTCCGCTCAATGCGTTTGATCTCCCGCTCAAAATCGCTCTCGAACCGGCGATCCTGATCCACGCGGAACGTCTCGTATTGGTCCTCTGCCAATTTCTTCGCCACCTCCGCCGATACTTTGCCGGCGTTGGTCAGCACGTCGTATTCGTTGAACTTCAAAAACGCATCCAGCCGCCCCGCCCAGTCTCCCATGCGCATCGGTATTTGTCGCGCGGCCTGGTTCTCGGCGTAATCCAGGAACATCGTAACGATACGTTCCAGTTCCTTGATCTCATGCTCGATCATGTAATTCTTGGCAATCGACACATCGGCCTTGAGGATTTTCCCATGCGGCGCATTCTTCCATGTGGTCAAACCCATCGACGGCTTCTTGGCATCGGCGCGTTCGGCGATGATCTCGGCGGCGGTCTTGCCTGTCACCGCCCAATGCAGCTTGTTCTGCACCGCCTTGAAAAAGGTCTGTGTGATTTGGGCATTTTTGTCGTAGTCAATGCTGCACTGCTCATAGATGTCGGTGATCTTCAGATAGAACCGCCGCTCGCTGGCGCGAATCTCCCGGATGCGCTCCAGCAACTCGTCGAAGTAATCCTTGCCGAAGCGCTTGTTGAGTTTCAGCCGCTCATCGTCCAGCACGAATCCCTTGATGACGAATTCCCGCAACGTCTGGGTGGCCCAGATTCGGAACTGCGTCGCCTGGGCACTGTTGACCCGGTATCCGACCGATATGATGGCGTCGAGATTGTAAAAATTTACGATGTAATTTTTGCCGTCACCGGCAGTTGTCCGGAATTTCCGGAGAACTGCCGATTCCTTTAACTCCCCGCTGGCAAAGATGTTTTGGAGATGCTCGCTGACGGTTCGGATGTCCACCCCGAACAAATCGGCGATTTTCTTCTGATTGAGCCAGAACGTCTCGGATTCGTGCAGCACCTCGATCCGCACCGTCCCCTCGGGGGTCTGGTACAGGATCAATTCGCCTTCGTTGGGTGGGTTGATATCGGCCATATGTATTACACCGTTTTGAAGCTGGTCACGCCCTTGGTTTTGAACGTCTGGACCGCGTTGGCTTTCAGTTGATCGTTGGCGGCGAATCCCTCGTCCAGCAGGACGACCCGCTGCGGTTTGGCATCCGCGATGGCGCGGATCAGTTCCAGCGTCAGTTCCCGCTCCAGGCAAATGACCATCGCGCCACCGGCCACCGCATAAATGGTTTTCCCGGCCAGCGTCTTTTTCTCCACCGGCGTCGTCAGCGGGAAGCCGCTCTTGAGCAGCAACTCATAGAGAATGTCATCCGCCGTCCGCTCGTCGCGCGTGTGCTTGATGTGTAGCTGAAGCTGTTCGGCCAACACCTTCGGCTCATGTTCAATGCCCGCATCCCATGCCGTGAAATTCGACTGGTCGAGTTTGAAAACGCGGAAGCCGCGATCTTGCGGATTCGCTGCATCGAGTTTTAGTTTGCCCTCGTCTGCTTCGTTGAGTTGTTTGATGACTCGGCGAACACGCTCTTTGCAGATGTCCGCAACGGTTGACAAGCCAAGTTTGCGGGCATTGCGACCGGTTTCTGTTGAGTCCGTGATGATTTCGGGGAGTTGTACGAGTATGAACCTTCGCTTTGCGCCTGTGGAACAATTCGATTCCAACACCGCGTGTCCAGCCGATCCTGAACCAGCAAAAAAATCGAGGACAATATCCTCTGGCCCACTGAGGTATTCTGCCAGTTTTGCCAAATCTCCATACGGTTTAGGATTGTCAAAAACTCTTACCCCATCGAAAATCGTGTCGAATTGTTGCGCTGCGGTCTGAGCATAACTGTATGCAACCGAGGAAAGTACCTGGACAGCGCTGGTGAAAAGATCGGAGCGAACGCGGGGCACAGTCGTTTCATCCGCCCCGAAGACTATCCGTCCAGCGTCATATTCTTCCCAGAATCGCTCTGGTGTTGGATAGCGCCACCCGCTCCGTGGCTGTTTGCAGGGTTTGTGGGTGGTCGGATGCAAGATTTCATACAACGGGCCTCCGCCTCCCGGCCAATTAATGTTGCCATCGTCGCGGTATGGTCCTTTTTCATCAACACGACTATATCTGCTCAATGGTTTAAGAGGAGAATCCTCCGGAAGTTGCTGGAAAAAGTGTTTCAAATGTTTGTTGACTTCATCGAAGTTGTTTTTGAACTTTTTGCGTAGTTCATCGAAAAGGACATGAATCTGCTCCACTCCCTCTTTTTGGGCACGAAGAACAACGTCCATATCGCCGAGGCGAGCCTTATCCCTGGCATAAACAACCATGTATTCATGCCCAACCGAAAAAAACTTGGCGTCATTTTTTCGGTTACGATCCCACACTAAAACGGCGATCAAATTTTCTTCGCCAAAGACCTCGTTCAGTACTACCCGGATATTGGGAAATTCAGCATCGTCGATACTTGCAACCAGGAATCCATCATCCCGCAAAAGGTTGCGCGCCAGATAAAGCCGTGGATACATCATGTTCATCCACTTGGAATGAAATCGGCCATCCGTGTCGGTATTTGTGCCGAATTTCTTACCTTCGGCGTCCACCTGGCCGGTGTATTCCAAGTAGGTATCCAGTGACTCCGCGAAATTGTCGGGATAGATGAAATCATTGCCCGTGTTGTAGGGCGGATCAATGTAGATCATCTTCACCTTGCCGAGATACGATTTCTGGAGGAGTTTGAGGACTTCCAGATTGTCGCCCTCGATGATGAGATTCTCGGTGGTGTCGAAGTTGACGCTTTCTTCGGGGCAGGGACGCAGCGTGCCGACGCTGGGGGCCTGGATGGTTTTGAAGCAATCGGCTTTGCCGGGCCAGTTCATGCCGTAGCGTTCGCGGCCCACATCCACGACTTGGCCGAGCGCGAGTTTGAGCCGGTCGAAGTCGAGTTTGCCGCCCTCGGTGCGAATCTCGGGGAACAGGCGCAAAAGCTCCTGCACCTTGTCGTCCGCGATGGTGTGCGAGCGCAGGTCGAGCTTTTCGGGCGTGGCGGGCTGGGGTGGGGTGGGGTTCTGACTCATTGCAATGTCCAACGGAGTGTAAACAGGGTTTCGCAGGTTGTTTTCTGACCAAGCCGGCGGCTGATGTCGTCCAACAGATGATCTTTCTGCCGGTCAATGTCACGGCTGGCGGCGTCGTAAGCCCGCCATGCCTCATCGCGTTTGCCTTCCAAAGTGCGGAGCTTGCGTTGCAGTTCCAGCTTTTCGGGAAGGTTGGGCGCGAGGCGCGCGGATTTCTTCATATCCTTGATGTTTCGATCCAATTCGTCCAGCTCTGATTTGAGCGTCGAACGACGATCATCGGCCCAGCGGTCGAGTTTTTCCATTTCGGTGTCGAACCACTGGCCGTTCTTGGCGGCGATCTGGTCGAGCAATCCGGCCTGATGTTGGGCGACGGCATCGGCGAGTGCGGACTGAATCGGCTGCGGCAAGCCGGTGTTGTTGCCGACCTGGGCCTGCAAATCGAAGAGGCGGCGGCAGACGGCGCTGTCGAGCGGGGTGCTATCGTCGGCGAAGCCGGTGAGGATGAGGGATTCTTCGGTTTCAAAGGATTGCACACTGAGTCGGGCACAGGTCAGCCAGCCGGAACGTCCGACAAAGGGCGTCAGGACCGCGATGTTTTTGCGACCGCCAGTATAGTCGAATGAAATTTCAGCGGTGGGGACGGGCAGGGCCTTGGCCATGTCGAGCACGCGCTGGGCGAGGGGATGGCCGACGCGGTAGGTGTTGGCGTCGTTGACGTTTTTGCCCAGCCGGTAGGGGCCGGGATGGATGGTTTCGGCGGGGAAGGGATTGTCGATCAGATAGAAGCTGTATTCGCTTTCATCGAAGCGGGCATGGTCGCCGAGAACGTGGCGGGTGAGCCACCACAGCCGCTCGTTAAAGCGGTCGAGAAGGCCCTTGCTTTCGACGCGGACTTTTTCGACGACTTCCTGGTCGAAGTTGTCGAGCAATTTTTCGCGGGCGTCCTGCTGGCCTGCGGCGATCTCGGCGTCGAGTTCTTTTTGAAGCTCATCGAATTCAAACTGAATCTGCTCGGGGGAGCGGCATTTCTGATAGATGCCGGCGATGCGTTTTTCAAAATCGACGCCGGACTCGACGGTGCCGAGAATTTCGTCGCTGGAACCAAAGACGCCGTTGAAGAGTTTGAATTTTTCGGACAGAAGCTCGTACACGCGCTGGTCGGCGGCGTTGGCTTTGTTGAGGAAGTTGACGACCACCACGTCGCATTGCTGGCCGTAGCGGTGGCAACGGCCGATGCGTTGTTCGATACGCTGGGGATTCCACGGCAGGTCGTAATTGACGACGAGATTACAGAACTGAAGATTAATGCCCTCGGCTGCGGCTTCGGTGGCAATCATAATGGATGCGGTATCACGGAAGTGATCGACAAGTGCGGCTCGCATATCCGCCGAGGGAGAGCCGGAGATTCGGTCGGTGCCGGCGTATTTCTCCTGCCAGTTGCGGAGAATCTCTTTTGACCCCGGATCGTTGTTGGTGCCGTTGAACACCATGACCTTGCCGGAGAATTCGGTTTGTTGAAGGATGCGGAAAAGGTATTCCTGTGTGCGTCGGGATTCGGTGAAGATGATGGCTTTCTGTTGGAAAGCCCCTTTGCCCTGGCGTTCCTGCGCTTTGGCCGCTTCGGAAAGCCCCTTGCGCAGCGCGGTCAACAGGACTTCGCCCTTGGAATTGCGAACGATGGATTGGGCCAGCGCGTGAAATTCACGCAGCTTCGCGGTTTCGGCTTTGAGTTCGGCAAGTTGTTCGGGAGAGTAGCTCGGATGGGTTGGGCCGGTGTCCTCGCCGTCGTCATCCCATTCGTCGGCCAGTTCGTCGAAATCTTCGATGTTTTCGGGCAAGTCGTCGGGGACGGTGTTGACTGCTTCAGAAGCGGCCGCTGCGGTTTCGAGTTTGGCCGCCAAACCTTCGAGTGTGTTGGAAATGGCGTAGGTGGACGATGCCAGCAGCTTGCGCAAAATCAATGTCATCAGGGATCGCTGACTGGCGGGCAGGGCGTAAAGAGTCGGCTTTTGGAGGTAGTCGGACACAAGGTCGTACAGCCGCTGCTCATCTTCGCTGGGCACGAATTCCTGCACGATAGCGTGGCGGTCGGTGTACTTGACGTATTCGAGCACCTGCTTGCGAAGCGTTCGTTTGCAAATGGGCTTAAGGCGGTCTTTCAGTTCATGGAAGTCTTCGTTGTCGCCCAGCCGAGTGAAGCGGGCGCGGAAGGCCTGTAAATCGCCGAATGCGAAATCGTCGATGATGCTGACCAACCCGTACAACTCCAGTAGCGAGTTTTGGAGCGGTGTGGCTGTCAGCAGCACCTTGCGATAGGGGCCGACGGCCTGCTTGATCGCGTTGGCGATTTTGTTGGTGGGCTTATAGACGTTGCGAAGCCGGTGGGCCTCGTCGATGACAACAAGGTCGATGGGAGTCTGGCGGATGTAGGGTTCCGACTTGCGGGCAAATTGGTAGGAACAAATGATAATCGCATCCTGTTGGAATGGATTCAGATTTCCTGCTTTGATCGCTTCATTGAAGGTGCGATTCTCCATGATGACCGATGGAAGGAAGAATTTGTCCGCCAGTTCCTGGCTCCACTGTTTGCGCAGATTGGCGGGAGCGATGACAAGAATGCGGCGTTTCCGCTCCGCCCAAAGTTGAGCGATGAGCAGGCCGGCCTCGATGGTTTTGCCCAACCCCACCTCGTCGGCGAGGATGGCCCCGCGCGATAGCGGGTTGCGGAATGCAAACAGCGCGGCGTCGATCTGATGAGGATTCAGGTCAACCTGGGCATCGGACAAAACGGCGGTGAGTTTTTCGACGCTATCGGAGGCACAGCGACGGGTGATTTCAAACGCCAGAAATTTTGCGTGATAGTTCGTCATTGATGCTGGCCCCCGCTGGCATGTGCCTATCCCGAAGGCCACCGCCGTTGGAAAAACGCCAAGATGGTCGTAAGCATGACATATTCGCGTGTCGCTGCCAAGTGGAATAGGCAAGGGGAGGCGAATTACTTACTGGCGGCGGTCTCCGATAGCGTCATTTCTTGCCCTGCCAGTGTTCTAAATCGTATCGAGCCATCCTTCACCTGTTTTGCGATCACGGCGACGAAATCATCGCCGAAGATTTTTTCCCACTGACGCAGATCGCTCGGCACCTGCTTGTCGGCAGTCGCTGCAAAGACGAGCCAGTTGGGAGTGGGATCCTGGTACACCACGAAATGAAACAGCCGAAGGCGCATGGTCGTCCTTGACCCACCAGACAAGGCCCGCCGCGATTCGGCCACCGGCGCTGATCTGGGCGCGACATGGACCGGCTTCGATCACAACTTCGCATGGGGCATCCTCTCGCTGGCCGGCGGCGAATCACTGATCCTCCAGGGCGGCAACATCGAAGGCGGCGCGCTCTACGTCAGCCAACTTCTCCTCGGCGATGGCCTCGACCCAATCGCCTCACTGTTCGGCAATGGCCTGAATATCTACTACGACCCGACAATGAATTCATACCTCGCCGCCCCAACCTACGCCTCACCGGCGGCGGCTTCCTCGCCCCGATTCAAGAAACGAGAATCACCGCCGTGCCGGAACCGGCGACACTGGGATTATGGGCATGGGGTGCAATAATTTTTTTCTTTGAACGTCATAAATATGGAAAAGGGAAGAAATGTGTTAGAATAGGTTTTCAATGGCTGCATGGATCGCCATGATGCTGCTGGCCGGGCTGCTGATTACCGCGGCCGTCACTGATATCCGCACCGGCAAAATCTTCAACTACTTCACCTACCCCGCCATGCTCATCGGGCTGGCGTTCGCCCCGCTGTGGGGCTGGCTTGACCCCGGAAGCTATCCCTTCGCCGCCGGCGGTCCCGGCGGCATGTTCCTGCACAGCGTCGTCGCCATGATGGCCGGGCTGATCGGCACGGGCCTGCTGGTTTCCGCCGGCGGGCTGCACTGGGGCGATGTCAAACTCATGGGGGCCATCGGGGCGGTGAGCGCTTCGTGGCAGATTGTCGCCAGCACCGCCGTCTATGCTATGGTGGTCGCGGCGATCCTGGCCGTCATCGTGATGATCCGCCGGCGACTGGTGAAGCAGACCTTTCTGCGCATCTTCGGAGCGATGCTGATGCTC